>Ga0129312_1001333_pt1 | contig 14734 bp, 10 predicted proteins | sample O827metagenome_FD_94434 | JGI IMG/M metagenome (GOLD analysis project Ga0129312, IMG submission 94434) | Orangutan group fecal microbial communities from Wisconsin, USA - O827 metagenome | ecosystem: Host-associated > Mammals > Digestive system > Large intestine > Fecal | place: USA: Wisconsin... | reverse complement strand
TAATGGCTACATCCACATTCTGAACTCCCAGAGCCTTCAGGATTCCCGGTTCACGGACATCTGCTTTTACCGCATAGGTTACTTTTTCGGAAATCTCTTCGATATTTTCTTCTTTGTCATCAATGGCAAGAACATCACAGTCGGACTCTGCCAGCGTCACCGCCAGAGTCATTCCGAACTGTCCAAGCCCGATCACGGCAAAAGATTTATTTTTCATTCTATTCTCCTGTTTAACCGATCATGATATCTTCTTCCCCGAGATGAGTCGTGCTTCCCGGCCTGTTACGCACACGCACCACAACTGCAGTTCCCAGTGTCAGTGGTCCGATACGTCCCAGATACATGGTGAGGATCACAATCCATTTGCCTGCCACATTCAACTGAGGTGTCAACCCTCTGGAAAGTCCTACTGTAGCCCCCGCAGAAGTGATCTCATATAAAACATCTGCCAGATCCACTCCCGGCATTACTGCGGACAAAAGCACCGTCATGGTAAAAAGGATCAGCACACTGGTTCCTGCAACAACCATGGCAGAACGGAGATAGCTCTCACGGATCCTGCGGCCGTATACCTCTACATCCTTTTTTCCCTGAAGATATGCTGCAATAGAAAGGATCAGAACCGCAATGGTAGTAGTCTTTACTCCACCTGCTGTACCCATAGGTGAACCGCCTGTAAACATCCACAAAAGAGAATGATCACTGTGGGTGTAGATAAGCATGACTGATCAATGGTAAAAAATCCCGCTGTACGTGTTGTCACAGACTGAAAAAAGGATGCCATGATCTTCACTCCCAGCGGTTTATCCGCCAGTGTACGCGGATTCCCCGATTCAAAAATAAATACCAGCAAGGCTCCTGCAAGCACCAGTATTCCTGTCATGGTAAGCACCAGCTTGCTCTGAAGCCGCAGTACCCTGAAAAATCTGGACGGGGAAAGTTCTTTTTTTATGAGCTTCCGGAACTTGTCCCAGAGATCCCACCATACAATGAATCCAAGTCCTGAAACAATGATCAGTCCCATTGTCGTAAGGTTCACCAGCGGATTGCCCACATATACAGCCAGGCTGGTTTCTCCAAAAAGGTCGATCCCTGCATTACAGAATGCGGACACAGCCAGAAAAACCGCATGGGTAAGTCCGCTCCTCCAGCCAAATTCCGGCACAAAGCAGAATGCATACAGAACAGCTCCCACGCTCTCTGCCAGAAATACGCATTTCACCACACTCTTCATCACAGGCACCACACCGCCCATCTCATCCAGGTTATAGGATTCCTTGATGATACGCCTGTTTTTCAGGGAAATTTTTCTTCGGAGGCTGATAAATATCATATTTGCCAGTGCGATCAGGCCGATGCCTCCGATCTGTATGAGACACAGTATGACACATTTCCCTGTCAGGCTCCACTGTGTTGCTGTGACAACAGTCACAAGTCCTGTGACACACACACTGGTTGCCGCTGTAAAAACAGCATCCGGGAAGCTGACAGCCTGCCCGGGTGCACTGCAAAACGGCAGCCACAAAATAAATCCGCCTACAAAAATCACCCCCGCAAAGCCGAGGGCAATTATTTGTGACGTATTCAGTTTATGCAATCCGTCTGAAACTCTTTTTAAGATCATAAATTATTTTCTGTAGTTGTGAGAAAGAGAATTGCAGACCTCCCACATGTATGGGTCAACGTTCTTCTGCATTGCAAGAGCTTCATTGATATCAAAATCAACAAACTCACCGTGACGATAACCAACTACACGGCTGCGCTTTCCTGCAACAAGAAGGTCAACTGCAAGAGCACCCATCATGGACGCATATACACGGTCTTTACATGTAGGGCTTCCACCACGCTGCATGTGACCGAGGATAGTTGCACGTGTCTCAATACCTGTTGCAGCCTCGATACGTTTTGCCATTGCCTCTGAATGACCGATACCCTCTGCATTTACGATGATGTGATGTTTCTTGCCTTTCTTACGGCTCTCAACGATATTGTCGATAAGCTTCTGCTCGTCATAGTCATATTTCTCAGGAATCAGGACATCCTCAGCACCATTGGCGATACCGCACCATACAGCAAGGTATCCTGCATTACGTCCCATAACCTCGATGATACTGCATCTCTCATGGGATGTAGATGTATCACGTACCTTGTCAATTGCCTCCATAGCTGTGTTTACAGCAGTATCGAAACCGATAGTATACTCGGTACATGCGATATCAAGGTCGATAGTTCCCGGAAGTCCGATAGTATTGATTCCAAGGTTTGCAAGCTTCTGAGCACCTGCAAAGGAACCATCTCCGCCGATAACAACAAGGCCGTCGATTCCGTGCTTTCTGCAGATCTCTGCTGCCTGCTGCTGTCCTTCCTCAGTTCTCATCTCTGCACATCTTGCAGTGTAAAGAATTGTTCCACCCCTCTCAATCGTATCGGAAACATCTCTTGCTGTCAAATCTCTGATCTCTTCATTTAAAAGACCGCTGTATCCCTTATAGATTCCCTTTACTTTCAGTCCGCTGCTTAATCCTCTTCTGACAACAGCACGAGTTGCAGCATTCATTCCAGGTGCATCGCCACCGCTGGTAAGAACACCAATCGTCTTGATTTTCTTCTCTGCCATATTGTTATCCTCCATCTTATGAAACAACCTATTGTAATACACATATTCGGGTAATAGTTTATAGCATTTTTCTCAGTTTTTCAATACTTTAAGCAAGTAAATCGCATTTTATGTCAGAACTTTTTAATCGCCCTTTCTACAATTTTTACATTACCTGTCCCATATTTCTCCCTCATGGATGCCAGCCAGTTTTCTTCCGGCTTCACCTTATATAAAGGCGGGAGCTTTTTCATTGCCTTTACATCGCGGAGAAATACCACTACAGCATCCCCGCCGGGTGATGCTGTGAGATCCTTCATAAGTTCCGCACTTCTGAGTGTATACTCCTCCATGTTTTCAAACTGGATCCACAACTCCTTCGGAACATCGTCAAAGGAACGGACTTTCTCCAGGATCAGTTTGCTTGGTTTGTCATCCTCCGCAGACACACGCCCCTGGATAAATATTTTGTTATCCTCTTCCAGGTATTTCTGGCTTTTTTCGTAATCCCTGGGAAAAACAACCACTTCCACAGTTCCCACAAGGTCTTCCAGGGTAATAAATGCCATCACTTTGTTATTCTTTGTATATTTGACAGTTTTATCCACGACCATACCGCCTACGATCACCTTCTGACCGTCAACTACACGGGGGCGGCCTGTTTCCTCATCAGGCTGGAAATCTGAGGTTCTGGATGAAATGATCTTTCCCATCATATTCTGATATTCTTCCAGAGGATGTCCGCTTAAGTATATCCCAAGAACATCTTTTTCAAACCCCAGTATCACATCTGCGGGATATTCTGCCAGTGCAGGCATACGGATCTCAAACTCTTTTTTGTCCTCCTCGGATACAATATCAAAAAGACTTAATTGTCCTGCCATGGTGTGTTTTTTGTCCTGATTGACGCTGTCCAGTATCCGGGAATACACAGTCATTTTCTGATGGCGATTTCCCTCCAGACAGTCAACTGCTCCGGCTTTGATAAGATTTTCCACCACACGTTTGTTGATCTGTCCAATATTCCGCTCAATAAAATTCTTGAAAGAATTATACTCTCCGTGTTCCTCACGTTCCCGTACGATCGCTTCGATCACAGGACGGCCGATACTTTTGATGGCAGATAATGCATAACGGATAGAACCATTATCCACAGAAAACCCATAGGTTCCCCTGTTGATATCCGGAGGCAGTATCCCGATCCCCATCTGCCTGCACACGGAAATATACTCTGCAACCTTGTTTGGCATTTCCACTACGGAGGTCATAAGTGCTGCCATAAATTCCACCGGATAATAATACTTCAGATAAGCAGTCTGATAGGAAACCACTGCATATGCTGCTGCATGGGATTTGTTAAAAGCATATTTGGCAAAATCGGTCATCTCATCATAGATCTTGTTTGCGATCTCCTCGGAAATTCCCTTTGCAATACAGCCCGGAACACCTTCTGCCTCATTTCCATAGACGAAGTTCTGGCGCTCCTTTGCCATGACAGAAGCTTTTTTCTTGGACATGGCACGGCGCACCAGGTCACTTCGTCCAAGGGTGTAACCTGCAAGATCGCGGACGATCTGCATAACCTGCTCCTGATAGACAATACAGCCGTAGGTAGGCTTCAGGATAGGCTCCATCTGCGGGCAGTCATAGCGTATGGTATCCGGACGGTTTTTGCCCCGGATATACTGTGGGATAAAATCCATAGGACCAGGTCTGTAAAGGGAGATACCTGCGATCACATCCTCCAGGCTCTGTGGCTTTAGCTCTTTCATGAAATTTTTCATTCCCGCACTCTCAAGCTGGAACACGCCCTCGGAATGTCCGGTTCCCAGAGAATCCAGAACCTTTTTGTCATTATAGTCAATTTTCTGCATATCAAGGACTGTGCCTGTTCCCTCACGTACAAGCTTCACTGCATTCTGGATAACTGTCAGGGTACGAAGTCCAAGGAAATCCATTTTCAGAAGTCCCAGCTCTTCCAGGGTTGTCATGGTAAACTGTGTGACAATGGAACCATCCTGTGCCCTGGAAAGAGGCACATATTCTGATACATCCTTCTGGCTGATAACAACACCTGCCGCATGCATGGAGGTATGTCTGGGAAGTCCTTCAAGACGTTTCGCCATATCAATAAGCTTATGGATATCCTCCTGTTCCTGGTATGCTTTGCGAAGCTCCGGGTTCATTTCCAGAGCTTTACTAATGGTAATATTAAGCTCCTGGGGGATCATCTTGGCAATAGTGTCCACCTGAGCATAGGGCATATCCAGAACACGCCCCACATCACGGATAACACCTCTTGCAGCCAGGGTACCGAAGGTGACGATCTGGACCACACAGTCATCTCCGTATTTACGTCTTACATAATCAATAACTTCCTGTCGTCTCTCGAAACAGAAATCAACATCAATATCCGGCATGGAGACTCGCTCCGGATTAAGGAAACGCTCAAAAAGAAGATCATAGCGGATAGGATCAAGCTGGGTGATCCCCAATGTGTAGGCTACAAGGCTTCCTGCTGCAGAACCACGTCCCGGGCCAACCATGATATCATTGTCTCTGGCATATTTGATGAAATCCCAGACAATCAGGAAATAATCCACATATCCCATATTTTTGATAGTGGAAAGTTCATATTCCAGACGTTCCCTGAGCTCAGACGTAACCGGATGATACCTTTCTTCCAGACCTTCATGACAAAGTTTATTCAGATACTCCCAGGAGGTAAGTCCGTCAGGAACATCGTATTTCGGAAGCTTGGTGACACCAAATTCAATCTCTACATGGCATCTCTCTGCGATCTTGTGAGTATTTTCCAGTGCTTCAAGAGCATAGGGAAAAAGTCTGGCCATTTCTTCCGGTGATTTTACATAGTACTGGCCGCCTTCATAGCGCATCCTGTCCTCATCTGCCAGTTTCCTGCCAGTCTGAAGGCACAGAAGGATATCGTGCGGCTCTGCATCCTCGGCCATGGTATAATGCACATCATTGGTAGCTACCAGGTCGATCCCTGTCTCCTGGTGCATACGGAGAAGCTGCTGATTTACAGTCTGCTGTTCCGGGATCCCGTGATCCTGAAGCTCCAGGAAAAAATTTCCTTTTCCGAAAATATCCCGGTAGCGCAGTGCAGCGGTCTTTGCATCCTCGTACATACCCCGTGTGAGGTATCTTGCCACCTCTCCTGCCAGGCAGGCACTTAATGCAATGATTCCCTCGTGATATTTTTCCAGAAGCTCCAGGTCAACTCTGGGCTTATAATAAAAGCCCTCCACAAATCCCTTGGAAACGATCTTCATAAGATTATTGTAGCCCTGATTATTCTCCGCAAGGAGTACCAGATGATAGTAACGGTCATCACCGCTTCCCACTTCTCTGTCAAATCTGGAACCTGGTGCCACATAGACCTCACAGCCAAGGATGGGATTGATGCCTGCCTCCCTGGCAGCTCTGTAAAAATCAATGACTCCGTACATGACTCCGTGATCTGTGATCGCAGCACTGTCCATGCCAAGCTCCTTCACTCTTGCCACATATTCTTTTATCTTGTTGGAGCCGTCCAGAAGACTGTACTCCGTATGGACGTGAAGATGTGTAAACTCCAAAATACCCCTCCTATCTGAATACTGCCGGTTCTCAGAATATTTCTGAAACCGGCAGCCAACTGATCCTGTACTCTTATTTTTTGTAGATACGTTTATCCCTGATCTCCACCTTGCCTTCTTTCATAAGGTGTCCTACCGCACGTTTAAATGCGTTTTTGCTGAGACCAAATTCTCTTTTGATAACCTCCGGAGATACCCGGTCATCAAAGGGAAGAACTCCCGCAAACTCTTCGATAACACTGAGGACATTTTCCGCATCTTCATTGATCTGAAGATATGCCTTCTGGCGATCGCTGACATTCAGCTTGCCGTCTTCCTTCACCTCTGTGACACGAAGTGTGAGAACCTTGCCAGGTCTGTATTTGCCGGATGCCTCTCTTGCCGGGATCAGTGCTGAATATCTGTCATCTACTGCCACAAACACACCAAAGTTATTGCTGATCTCATAGACACGACCCTTAACCTCATCTCCGATCACATAAGGAGATCTCTGTGAAAGATAATGATATACCTTCATGGTCGCACAAAGCCTGCTGCTCTTGTCAACATAAAGGGCAACAAGACATTCATCTCCCTCACGTACACGTACAGTCTGCTCATGATACGGAAGAAGAAGATCCTTCTCAAGTCCCCAGTCAAGAAAAGCTCCGATCCTTGTGACCTGTTTAACCTTGAGAACTGCTGTCTCCCCTACTGTTACCATCGGCTCTCTTGTGGTTGCGATCATGCGGTCCTGGGAATCTTTATAAATAAAAACCTCCAGTTGATCTCCCACTTTGGTTCCTGCCGGTACCTGCTTGGCAGGAAGAAGCACGCGGTCTGTCTGGGGCGCATTCTGATCTTCGCCCAGATATATTCCGAAGTCTACAGTTTTTACAACTGTAAGTGTCTGTTTTTTACCTAATTCAATCATACTTACTCCTGTTCATCTATCTGTGATCATATATTTTCTGGTTTTTAGCGTTCACATTATATCATAAACCCCAGATTATAGGAAGAGAAAAGCTGATATTCGCAATCCGTCAAAAACGGCACCGGAAATTTCTTTCCAATGCCGCCTTTTCTCCACAGTTCTCTATTAATTTTTCTCGATAGGAAGCGGATTCTTAAGCTTGATGACAAAAAGTACGATCAGCATAAGAACAATTCCTGCCGGAAGTGCTATCCAGGCTGTTTTTACAAAGCCTGCGATAATGTATGTCACAAAGGAAACCGCAGCAGCCACAACTGCATACGGAAGCTGTGTGGATACATGGGTCACATGGTCGCACTGTGCTCCTGCCGAAGCCATGATCGTTGTATCGGAAATCGGTGAGCAGTGGTCTCCACATACAGCACCTGCCATACATGCGGACATGGAAATGATCATCATCTCAGGACTTGATTTCTCAAATACTGCTACAACGATAGGGATCAGGATACCGAAGGTTCCCCATGAAGTACCTGTGGCAAAAGCAAGTCCACATCCAACCAGGAAAATGATCGCCGGAAGGATAACCTCGATTCCACCTGCAACAGATTTCATGCTCTCCTCAACAAATACCGCAGCACCAAGGCTGTCTGTCATAGCTTTCAGAGTCCATGCAAAAGTCAGGATCATGATAGCCGGTACCATTGCCTTGAATCCCTCCGGGATGCAGTCCATGCACTCTCTGAAGTTGGCAACTCTGCGCACCATGTAGAAGATAATAGTGATCACAAGACCGAAAGCACTTCCCATTGTAAGGCCAAGGGATGCATCACTCTGTGAAAAAGCTGTAACAAAATCAGTGCCGCTGAAAAATCCACCTGTATAGATCATACTGATAACACAGCAGATAACCAGCGCAACAATAGGAACTACCAGATCCATAACCTTGCCTCTTGGATTAACTGTATCCTCAGAGGTTGCATTTGCGTAAGGTCTTGCCTCTGTTGTAAAAAGATCTCCGTTAAGAGCATTGATCTCATGTGTTTTCATAGCTCCGAACTCAGTTTTCATCAGTACCATTCCAACCATCATGACAATGGTAAGGATCGCATAGAAGTTATACGGAATAGTGCGAACAAAAATAGCAAGTCCATCCTGTCCTTCAACAAATCCGCTGACTGCTGCCGCCCATGAGGAGATCGGTGCGATGATACAGACCGGTGCTGCTGTTGCATCGATCAGATACGCAAATTTGGCTCTGGATACATGATGGCGGTCTGTTACAGGACGCATAACGCTTCCCACTGTCAGACAGTTAAAATAGTCATCAATAAAGATCAGGATACCAAGTATGATAGATGCAAGCTCCGCACCTACTCTTGTATGGATCCTCTTACTTGCCCAGCGTCCGAATGCTGCGGAACCGCCGGCCTTGTTCATCATGCACACAACTGATCCAAGGATTACAAGGAAGATCAGGATACCGACATTATAGCTGTCAGCAAGTACACTGATGATTCCGTCCTCAAAAATATGTGTGACAGTTCCCTCAAAGGAAAACCCGGAATAAAGAAGTCCACCCATGAGGATTCCCAGAAACAGAGAGCTGTAAACCTCTTTTGTGATCAGCGCAAGGACGATCGCCACAAGTGGTGGCAACAAAGCCCATATGGTTGCATACAGCGCAGGTTTTGCAGCCTCCTCTGCTTCAGCAGCAAGAACAGTCACTGGACTGGCCATTGCCGCCATGAAGACCATTGCCAGAACCGGCAATGCTTTTCCTGTTTTTTTGGTCATTTTTTCTACCCCTTCCCATAGGACAAAAAAACGGAGGCTGTCCTTCTGAGAACACCTCCGGGTCAAATCTGATTCAACTGCTTATGATAGCGCTCCACATCTGTGACAGTACGACGCATATTCTGCGGCGTCCCAGCACCCTGCATCCGGTCTGTCAGAGCACTTCGGCGGAGATTCCTTTCTCATGGACAGCCTGCCGGGGCCATACATCCATGATACTCATAAGATCCGCACCTCTATCTTTTATCCCTGCTGTCCGGCAGTCCGCTATTCCTGACGGAATCACGCACCTCACCGGTCAGCCTGTATTTTTTATGTATATACTGTAACAGCTTCTGTGGGAAATAGCAAGCTATTTCTGGTTATTCTCAGTGTTCTTTCAGTTTCTCAAGAATAAGCACTGCTTTTCCATCCATATCTGCCTCTGTTCCAGGTTCATAGATCTCATCTGTGAGAAGATCTTTCCGTCTGTCTTTTACTTTAAATTTAACATTTCCGGAATTATGGTTCAGGATAAACTGGATGCTTGTCTCACCACGGAACCGTTCTGTTACCTCCACCCCGTCCGGTGTTTCAAGAACCGGATAAATCTCTTTTTCCTCCAGTCTCTCTTTCAGGAACTGCCTGTAAAATTCCAGGGAAGACCTTGTCCCCATATAATAAGCTTTTCCTTTTCCGAAAACGTTTTCTGTAAGCACCGGAGTTCCCGCATAGAAATCATCCTGATATTCTGCCAGTGACCTTGCCCCCTCCAGATGCATCAGATCACAGAGAAGCCCTGCCGAGTATTCTTTGTTCTTATATCGGAAGTGGTTCACGCAGTCTGAAGGAAGTGCATCGGACTCCTCCACCCAGATTCCCAGGATATCTCTCAGCTTACCCGGATAACCGCCTGTAATGACCAAATCATGTTCATCCACAATACCGCTGAAAAATGTGGTGATAAAGGTTCCTCCGTTTTTTACAAAGCTTCTCACTTTTTCATCGAATCCTGTCTTTGTCATATAGAGAAGAGGTGCTGCCACAACCTCATATTTCTCCAGATCATCATCCACGCCAATGATATCCACAGAATAATTCTGTTCTTCAAGTGCCCTGTAATAAAGAAACACCTCGTCCAGATATTTCATGTCACAGCTTGGGCCTGCGGAATACTCCACTGCCCACCAGTTATCCCAGTCAACAAGAAGTGCTACCTTTGCCCTGCATCTTGCCCCAAGTGTGCGTTCTCCAAGCATTTTCAGTTCTTTTCCCATCCGGGCGATCTCGCGGAAAACTCTTGTATTCTCAGTTCCCACATGATCGATCACTGCACCGTGAAATTTTTCGCAGGCACCAATACTTCTCCTCATCTGGAAAAACATCACGGTATCTGCTCCGTGTGCCATTGCCTGATAGCTCCACAGGCGCATCACTCCCGGACGTTTCAACGCATTGTAGGGCAGCCAGTTGGTAACACTTGGAGTCTGTTCCATAAGTGCAAACGGCTGTCCGCCTTTGATACCTCTCATAAGATCATGGTTCATTGCCATTCTGGAATAGGGATCTTCATTTGCAGGGTAGTTGTCCCAAGAAATAAAGTCCATATATTTCGCCCATTTCTGATAATCCAGCGGCTTATAAAATCCCATAAGGTTTGTGGTGATCTTTGTATCCGGATCAAATTTACGGATGGCATTGTATTCCCCTTCAAAACATTTCAGCATACTGTCTGAATTAAACCGTCTGTAGTCCAGGGAAATACCCTGAAATGTGGTTCTGTTTTCTGCAAAATGCTCACTTAAAAGATTGGGAAGCACGATCTCGTCCCAGTCATAGAATGTATGTCCCCAGAACGCAGTATCCCAGACGCGGTTCAGCTCCTCAAGTGTTCCGTACTTCTCTTTCAGCCATACACGGAATTCTTTCTCACAGTTTTCGCAGTAACACTCACCGCCAAACTCATTATTGATATGCCATCCCACGATACAGTTTCTTTTTCCGTAGCGCTGAGCCAGTTTTTCTGCCAGAGCCACGGAATATTTCTGAAATGCAGGGCTGTTGGGGCAGGAATTATGTCTGCTTCCGAATTTACGCTTCATGCCATTAAACTCAGTACGCAGGATATCCGGATGACGTTTTGCCATCCATGCGGGATGTGCCCCTGTTGATGTGGCAAAGCAGACTTTCAGGCCGTTTTTTTCCACAAGATCCATGATCTTATCCAGTCTGGAAAAATCATATACATCCTCAGATGGCTGCAGACTTGCCCACGAAAAAACATTAAGTGTGACAATGTCGATCCCTGCCAGTTTAAAGAGGCGCATATCGTCCTCCCATATTTCCTCCGGCCACTGCTCCGGATTATAGTCTCCGCCGTAAAGTACCTTGCTGATCCTTGAATCTCCTATCATCTAAAATTCCTCCAGTCCTCAGGTACCCCGGCAGAACACCCGATCATCAGTCTTTATGAATCTGTCCGTAATAAGCATTTGCTCCATGTTTTCTGTAGTAATGCTTATCCTGTAACTCCTGGGGTGCAGGTTTTACCTGCGGGTTGATCAGCTCGCATCTGGAAGCCATCTTGGCAACTTCCTCCAGCACAACTGCATTATGTACTGCCTCGTGGGCATCTTTTCCCCAGGTGAACGGGCCATGATTTTTGCACAGTACTGCCGGTACCGCCTCATAATCCCGGTCTTTGAAATAATCTGCAATGAGGATTCCTGTATTCTTCTCATATGCTTCGTCGATCTCTTCTTTTGTCAGGTTGCGTACACATGGAACTTCTCCGTAGATATAGTCCGCATGGGTAGTTCCGTAACACGGGATTCCACGTCCTGCCTGTGCCCAGCTTGTAGCCCAGGATGAATGTGTATGTACGATCCCGCCGATCTTTGGAAATGCATTGTAAAGGACCACATGGGTAGCTGTGTCAGAAGACGGATTATATTCACCCTCCACCTTGTTACCTTCAAGATCCACCACTACCATATCCTCCGGTCTGAGTTTATCGTAATCTACTCCACTTGGTTTGATGACAAACAGACCTTTTTCTCTGTCGATACCGCTGACATTGCCCCATGTAAAAGTAACAAGCCCGTACTTCGGCAGATCCATATTTGCTCTGTAAACTTCCTCTTTTAATTTCTCCAGCATGACTGTTCCTCCCTTTAATAAACGCTTTGGTTTCCCCTGCAGCTTTTTATGGCTTCAATTATATCACTTGTCTGCACATACAGCCAGATTGTCTGTAAATTCCACCACTGCATAGGGATGTCCGTCCTCACCGTTAAGGAGAACTGTTACTTTTCCATTGTCAGATGCGATCTCCGGAATGATCACATCATCCAGTCTTGCCTGTTTTTTATACTCTGCGCGAAGCTGCTGTACTTTATATCCCTCCGGCAGATAATCTGCTGCCATACGGATATACTGACAGTTGTTCACATGATGATTGGTATCAAGATGGTGCTTCTGCACGGTAAATGCCGGCTGTTTCACACAGTCCCCGGGAAGTGCGATCTTACGTGGTGCATAATCCATCTCCATTTTTTCATCCAGGATATAGGGATCTGTATCCCGTGCGGTCAGCTTCTTCGGATGCCCGGTCTCTGTATTGATCTGTGACCAGTAGGAGTTGGCCCATGCCAGACGTTCCCCATCCATAGTCTCCATAACAAAATTTCTCATTCCAATAAAACCGCGGAATCCATAAGGCATGGTGGTTATCCTGATCTCTTCCCCAAGCTCCGGATGCCGTTTAAAAACCACCTGCCATGCAGAAAGAAGCCATGCCCTCTTCCACTCTTTCAGGACTTTCATTCCCACACCTATATCTTCAGACTGAAAAGTACAGCAGTCCTGAAAATAATCCAGAATACCCGGGAGTGTCAGACATCCGTCCTCTCCGATCTCGCTGAACCTCACACGGTCTTCAATAGTATAACTCATATGATACGGTCTCCTTTCAAATGTCATATATTATATAAACACTGATATATCTGTAATCTTCCGGAGAACATTGTATCATGATGTATGGCTGTCCGCATATTGTTTTTTACTTGGATGGAAACTTCAGAGAAACCTGCAAAGAAAAAAGCACCTCTCATTCGAGGTGCTTAAGCAGGGCTACAAGGATTCGAACCTTGAACTGACGGAGTCAGAGTCCGTTGCCTTACCGTTTGGCGATAGCCCTAAGTGTTTGTGTGTTGCTCGCTTATCGCTTGCGACGAATAATAGTATATAACAGGTTTCCAAAAAATGCAACCCCTTTTTTCAAATTTTTTTGATTTTTTTTAATTATTTTTTCAGGAGGTGCCGGAAAGCCTGATTTTATGCGGCCTTCCGGCATTTACAACGATTCGGACTGATCGTAAATCAGGGGTGCTTATCTGTATTCATAATCCGCTTCGCTGCCTGTCTGGTTCTGTTAATTTTTTATTTTCTGCAATTTATATGGTCATCTCTGTCTGACAGCAGATATCTTCCACGGATTTTCCTGCATAGGCTTCTTCACGAAGAAAATCCTGGCTCTTTTTCAGAGTCTCACAGGCTGCAGCTGCAGCTTTTGTCCGGAACAGTCCGTCTCCGTGGATCATGCCGATCTTTTCATCCAGAGTGAGTTCTGATACAAGCTCTTCTATCTTTTTTTCAAAATTCTCCATATGTTCTCCTGATATCATCATATTATTTAAGTGTACAGATAAATTCTCCGCCTTCCGGAAGTACGATTCTGCAGTCTTCTCCATCCATTGTAAAATCAGCTCCTGAAACAGCTTTTACAGCTTCGTTCTTCAGCACGATGGTGCATGGCTTGGAAGCTTCCACTTTTACAGTGATAGTGTTTCCGCTCTTTAATACAGATACTTTTGTCTCTGCCTTCTGATCCATGGAATAAACAACAGTCTCTGCCTGTTTTCCGTCAGTCAGCTCATATGCTGTCACTGTTACATCCTGTGCATAATCATAATCCGGTTTTGTATTTACGGCACCTGTTGCGATCAGGCTGTTCTCTCTTACAAATACAGGAATAGTCAGATAATCGCAGTCCTCTTTGTACCATTTTCCGCCCTGTTTCTTTTCTCCTGTAAGGTAATGTGTCCAGGTTCCTTCCGGAAGATAATAAACAGCCTTGTTCTCATCGTTGAAGATCGGTGCAACCAGAAGAGAATCACCGAACATATACTGCTTGTCAAGGTAAGCACAGTTCAGGTCATCGGTAAACTCCATAACCATGCTCCGCATCACAGGCACACCAGTCTGAGATGTATAAATGGAGTTTCTGTACAGGTATGGCATCAGCTCCGCTTTGATCTGTGTAAATCGTCTGACAACATCTACCGCCTCATCGTCATATGCCCATGGTACACGGTAGGATGTGCTTCCGTGAAGTCTTGAGTGAGAAGACATCAGGCCAAAAGCAGCCCAGCGTTTATATACGTCTGCTGTTGATGTATTTTCAAATCCGCCGATATCGTGGCTCCAGTATCCAAAACCTGACATGGTAAGGGAAAGTCCTCCACGAAGGCTTTCTTCCATAGATACATAATCAGACCAGCAGTCACCGCCCCAGTGTACCGGGTATTTCTGTCCGCCCACAGTTGCGGAACGGGCAAAAAGAACTGCCTCTCCTTTTCCTCTCTTCTTCTCAAGAAGCTCATATACACATTTATTGTATAAATAAGTATAGAAGTTATGCATCTTCTGCGGGTCTGAACCATCTGCGTAAACACAGTTCTCCGGAATTCTCTCTCCAAAGTCGGTTTTAAAGCAGTCAACTCCCATATCAAGAAGAGCTTCAAGCTTTTTCTGATACCAGTTCCACGCCTCTTTGTTTGTAAAGTCAAC
>Ga0129312_1001330_pt1 | contig 14739 bp, 11 predicted proteins | sample O827metagenome_FD_94434 | JGI IMG/M metagenome (GOLD analysis project Ga0129312, IMG submission 94434) | Orangutan group fecal microbial communities from Wisconsin, USA - O827 metagenome | ecosystem: Host-associated > Mammals > Digestive system > Large intestine > Fecal | place: USA: Wisconsin... | reverse complement strand
CTGGGTTGACCGCATCCACTGTCCGTCTCCCCATCCATAAGAGCCAAACAAAGCAACAGTCTTGCCGCCGGATACTGCCTCTGCCTCTGTCACAAAAGGATCCATCACACTCTCCTCGAGCACTTCGGCACCCATTGCCGGGCAGCCCATCGCATAGCATCTTGCATCTGCCAGATCTGCGGCTGATGCCTCCTCCGCGCGGACTAATACGGCTTCTTTTCCACCTGCGGTAATTCCTCTGCCGACTGCCTCAGCCATTGCCTCGGTATTACCTGACTGTGACCAGTAAATCACAAAAATCTTATCCATCCTGTCTTACTTCCTTTCCTGTTTCTGAATTGTTACTATTTTCAATGCTTTTCTGTTTGTAGTATGTGCATTTATCTATGCATTACTACTTTTTATTTAGTTAGTTGTTACTAACTGCAAATACAGAATAGCATACGCAGGATAGAAAAGCAACACGTGCAACTGATAGGCTTTCTCAACAATCCAACGACTAATAAGTACAAAAATAAGGAGCCCCTAAGGACTCCTTACTGCAAATTCAAATAGTTACTTATAATATAATAGTTACAATTCTTTCATACTTTCAAGACTGATCAGCAGCGTCGATGCATTGTGCAGCGTTGCTGAAATCGTAGGCTGGATCACACCGCCGACACCGAGCAGTATGAGTGCTGTATTGATCGTAACGATCTTGCGGTAATTACGCTCGATCCGCTTCATCAGTGCGGTGCTCAGTCTCCGCAGCCGCACGATCTCATACAGATCATCCGCTGCTACAGTGATATCAGCGATCTCACGTGCCAGTTCCGCTCCATCGCTGATCGCGATCCCGGCATCTGCCGCTGACAGCGCCGGCGAATCATTGACTCCGTCACCGATCATAAGCACACGCCGGCCGGCAGCTTTTTCACGCTCAATAAATCCTGCCTTGTCCTCCGGGAGCACTTCTGCATAATATTCATCCACACCGACCTTTGCTGCGACAGCAGCCGCTGTCCGCTCGCTGTCTCCGGTCATCATGACGATCTTTTTAAATCCCGCATCATGCAGCGCCCTGACCACATCCGCGCTCTCCGGCCGCAGCGGATCCTCAATACAGATCACTGCCGCCAGCACACCGTTGATCGCCAGATACAGATGTGAATACTCTTCCGGCAGGGTATCATATACTTTCCTGTACTCCGGACGGATCGTACAATGCTCATCATCAAATACAAAATGGGCGCTTCCGATAATGACACGCTCCTCTCCCACATAAGAAGAGATTCCATGTGCCACGATATATTCTACCTTTGAGTGCATCTCCTCATGATCCAAACCGGCTTTCTGTGCGGCCTGCACCACAGCCTTTGCCATGGAATGCGGAAAATGTTCTTCCAGACAGGCTGCCAGACGCAGTAACTCATCCTCGTGCATCCCGCACATCGGTACGACCTGCTTGACAGTCGGTTTTGCCTCTGTCAGCGTACCCGTCTTGTCAAATACGATCGTCTGTGCCTCAGCCACAGCCTCCATATATTTGCCGCCTTTTACGGTAATGCCGTGATCTCCCGCCTGTCGGATCGCTGAGAGTACAGCCAGCGGCATTGCCAGCTTCAGCGCACATGAAAAGTCTACCATCAGCACAGCCAGCGCTTTGGTCGTATTTCTCGTGAGCAGCCACGTTACCGCAGTTCCGGCCAGCGTGACAGGCACCAGACGATCTGCCAGACGCTCTGCCTTGCCTTCTACCGAAGATTTGAGTTTTTCGGACTCCTCGATCATCGTGACGATGCGTTCGTAACGCGAAGATCCGCCTGCCTTCTTGACGCGGAAGTTGATCTCTCCCTCTTCCAGTACACTGCCGGCATAGACATAACCACCCTTTTCACGACGGACAGCCAGTGGCTCTCCGGTCAATGAGGACTGGTTGACCATGCCCTCGCCGGATACGACCACACCATCAAACGGAATGATACTGCCCATATGTACTACGACCAGATCCTCTTCCTTTACCTGTGAAGTCTCTACCAGCACTTCCTGATCACCGCTCATGACCCATACTTTGGATACCTGCAGTGCCATGCTGCGTGCCAGATCTCCGACTGATTTCTTGTGTGTCCACTCCTCCAGCGTCTCACCGATGCCGAGCAGGAACATGACAGATCCCGCTGTTGTCGTATCCCCACGCAGGATAGACACACCGATCGCTGTAGCGTCAAGCACTGCTACCTCCAGCCGTCTGTGTGCCAGACTGCTCAGTCCTGCCTTCAGATAATGCAGGGATCTCCAGATCGTCCATGCTGCGCGCAGCGGATAGGGTAAGAGCAGCTTTCTGGCATAATGCCATGCGACCTGGCTTGCGATCTTTTCCTTATATTCATTATTTAATGCCCGTCCGGAATTGGCTAATACCGCCTCCGGAACCTCCACAGACTCATACCGGAATCTTCTCAGCGCCTGAATCAGTGGCGCACGATCTCCGGAAAAGCAAACGCAGACATCAGCCGTCCGTTCATAAACCGCTGCCTGCGTAACAGATTCCAGCGACTTCAGATAATACAAGAGCGTATCCGCCTGTGTCACAGACATACGCCCCTGCATCACATGAATTCGGATTCTGCCCGGAATCTCATGCTTGATCTCAAATTTCATGGATTACTCTGCCTGTGCCTCCTCTGCGGCCGGCTCCTCTTCGTTTAGATCTTCCTGCACGGCTGCTTCCTTTGCCTGCGCACGCTCCTCGTTGATCTGCTTTGCCTCTGCTAAAATGTCTCCGGCGTTCTCCTGTACAGTCTCTGCCGTCTTCATCACACAATCCTTTGCACGTAATACTGCAGCGGTACAATTGGTATATGCTTTCTTCGCATCACTGCTGGAGAGCAGCTTGATTCCGGCTGTTCCAAATAATACACCCCCTGCAAATAATCCGAGTTTTTTAAATTTTAAAATATCCATCATTTGTTCCTCCTGTTTCTTTTTTTGCAAGTCTAGCATTCTTTTTCTCCCATTTTAAGTAGAAGAAATGACTAACTTTTCTTTGGATTTAGAAAAATACAATCTGAAAATACATCCCGCGCCCACAACCATTCCATGCCTTCACAGTTTTGCTTCGGTCTGTCCTGTATCGCATCGTTACCATTACTCCATATTTTTGAGTGCCTCATCCATCGGAATGCGCCGGATTCTAAGAAAATCAAAAACCATCACGATCAGATATCCGATCAGCACAAACACAAACATCTTTACATAATCAACCGGCTGCATGACAAATGCAAACCATCCGCTGTAGCCTCCCATAATCATCTTCCATGCCTGTTTCATGACGACCACGCCCAGGCCAACACTGACGAGGTCAATCACAACCATAATGGCGCTGGTCGCGAACAGATACAGTGCCGCGATTTCGTGGTCTTCATAGCCTAAAATCTTAATCATTGATATTGCCTGTTCATTTTTTTCAATAATAATCTTCGTCAGCAGATAGATGAGAACTGCGGAAAGCAGAATGCACAGCACCTGAAAATACTGCATATACGAGCCCATCGAATGATCGAGCTGGTCACACATCTTTGTGATATCACGCTCCGTAATCACGGTCGCAATCTCATCCTCGTCGATATCCGTGATCGGTGTATCGCTCAGATATCCACTGAATGCATCCCCGTCCAGATCGAACACCGTCCGGTAATGCTCCATCGGCAAAAATACCGCCAGATTCTGACATTTGTCATAAATGCCGGCAACCGTAAATTCATACTGCTGATGCTCATACTTTGCGTCCAGCGTGATTGTATTCCCGACCGACACATCATATTTGTCACTGTATGAGGACGAAATGTACGCTTCCGTTCTTTTTAGTGACGACAGGTTATCAATCTGCACATACCGGCTGTCATCCAAGATGCCATAAACCGAGATTTCCTCCGTAAAATCATCACTCTTTCTTTGCAGTGCGGTCATCGCGAACTGCTCTGCCCCATCATTGGATGTCTCAATCAGATCGCCATCCGCATCCTCATAGTCCTTGAGCACATACTGATATTTTGCAAACATCAGGTCTGCCGCTGTATCTTTGTAATAGTCGAGTGTGGACGGCATACCGACTGCCATCGCCAGCATGACCATGATAAAAAAGACGCCTGCAAACAGGATGACATAATTCGGCAGATTCTGAAAAATGATCCGCAGGCGGAAACGGCTGAAAAACTTCCATTTTGGCAGCCGCATCGCTTTTTTGCGTTTCGCCTTTTTCAGGTCGTGGCGCAAAAATTGCAGTGGTGTATGCTGCAGCATACGCACGATCACGAGCAGGTTTACCACTAACATCAACAGTACCGGGATCAGCGTTGTCTTGTAAAAGGCACCCATATTCCAGACCGTCTCATAGGCAGGCAGGCTGTAGCTGTTGTAGTACATCCCGACAACGACCTGTTTAAATACCGTATAGCCCAAAAGATTTCCCACCGCTGTAGAAAACAGCGTAACGATCACTGGCATGGAAAGGTAATGCCTGAGCAGTTCCCCCTTTGTATAGCCAGATGCACGCAGCGTTCCAATGACTGAGGACTCCTTTGCGATCGTATTGCTGATGGTCACTGCAAAGATAAACGCAATGATGACGATCAAAATATCCAATAACACACCGCCCATCGCCTCATCTGAGCCCATATCTTCCGTCGCAAAGGTGATCGCCGGATTGGCATATGCCGGTACATAATCCTGAATCTCCCGGTCAAAAACAACGGTCTGCGTGAGCAGTGCCTTTAAAAAATCATCAGAGAGACTCTTTTCTGCGATCTCATCCTCCGGCGCTGCCTCATAGCTCCATGCATAATTATAGTGGATCGGTTTTTGCAGACGGTCAAAACCTTCATCCGTCACCATAGCCACGTCAAACTTGATCGCGTCAAACATCAGATCCGTGGCTTTTTCATGAAGCGTCGCATAATTAACATAGGCGATCAGACCGACGACCTCATAGCTTTGTCCGCCGACAGTAATCGTATCCCCGACTGTAATTCCTGCATTATCCGCATGCATACGGTCGATCGCGATCTCGCCCGCCGTCTCCGGAAATTTCCCGTCCATCAGGCACGCAAGATTCACATCCTGTGTCTTTGCAAATACACGTACTGTACCCTCCTGCGTACCATCATTATCGGAATCCTCCGCTTCATTCCGGTAAAAATTCTCATATACATGGACAGGCACTGCCTCAAAATCAGGGTCATTTAACTCATACTTATCCTCTGCCTCGGCATATTTTTTGTCAATCTTTTTCTTTGCCTTGTTCCATGCCTTTTCATATGCCTGTGCATACATCTGCGGGTCAGCTTCACGCAGGGCAGCCCCACCCTGCGCGTCGAACGCTTCGTCAAACTGTTTGGTAAACGCCTCGTCGAGATAATACTGACGCACATCCGCTTTTTCCCCGCGCTCGATTGCTGACAACAGCCGGTCACTGCCCTGCTTATCCAGCTCGAAATGCCCGCTTTCCAAATGATAGGCCGTCTTACCATCCGCCGCTGCCTGCAGCATGCTCCCGTTTGCGACATACATGCCCGATACAAACCCGGTCGTCAGAATCAAAAACAGGGCAACAACCAGATATTTTTTCCAATCGCCCAGCAATTCCCGCGGCATACGCTTTACAAGCGGATTTTTCACCTTTTTACGACTCATCACACCCACTCCTTACCACTCCAGCTTAGCAGCAGAGATTTTCTGTGTATTGATCTCATTGTGGCGCACACTTCCGTCACGCAGCTTGATCACATGGTCAGCCATATGTCGGATTGCCTCATTATGTGTTACCATAATCACGGTATTTCCATATTTCTGGTTCACATCCTCAATCAGCTTTAAAATCTCCTTTGAGGTATTGTAATCCAATGCCCCAGTTGGCTCATCACACAACAGGATATCCGGGTTTTTGACGATCGCACGCCCGATCGATACGCGCTGCTGCTGGCCTCCAGACAACTGATTTGGCAGCTTGCTACGATGCTCATACAGCCCTAACGTATGCAGCAGCTCGTCAATATCGAGCGGATGATCCGATAAATACGCACCCGCCTCGATATTTTCCCTGACATTCAGATTTCCGATCAAATTATACATTTGGAACACATAGCCCAGATGCTTTCTGCGGTACTGCGTGAGCTTCTTTTCGCCCATATCCTCCAATTTATCACCGTCGATAGTTATGTAACCGGAATCTGCTGCGTCGATACCGCCGATGATATTAAGAAGCGTCGATTTTCCGGAGCCAGACGGACCGAGCAGCACGCAAAACTCGCCCTTTGACACGGAAAAATTCATGCCGCGTAGTACCTCCTGACGTGTCTCACCGCTTCCGAAGCCTTTTTTCAAGTCTACAATCTGCAAAAATTCATCTGCCATATGCTCACCCCTTTTTTCCGAAACGCGCCAACAATCCCGTCTTTGTGTACGGCTCCATCTGCATCATGAGCATCGTGTAACCGGTCTGCTCGATTGCCTTCCTGAGCGCTTCCTCATCCAGCTCTTTGTCTGCAATGATCTCTGTCGTTCCTGTCCGGTGGGAAGAAGTCACCTTCTTTACCGGGAAATCCCTGCGGATCGTATCATTGATATGACTCTCGCACATGCCGCAGGACATGCCCTCGATCTCTAATGTTATTTTGACCATATTGCACCTCTTTTTGTTTTTAGTTAGTTTACTCTAATCAAATTATAGCATATTCTGAATGAGTATCTACCTATTACAAATGAGAAAGTTTCTCAATACGATTGTAAAAAATATCATAACTATTCAGCACAGGCAGAAACGGAACCGCGTAGACCGTGAAAACATGATTCAGATGTGCAAAAATGCCGCAAAGCCTTGAAATATAAGGCTTTAACGGCATTTAAGAAAATAGCTAAAATATATTTTTTATATCAATCTTTTTACGCTTCTTCGGCGTCTACCATATAATCCTTGATGACCTGATGATCTCTGAGCAGTTTCTCTATCACAGTTCCGCGGATCGCCTTTAACAACGGCTTTTTCAGCAGACCAATGGGGCCGGGCAGTTCTATCTCAAGCGGTGAACGTCCATCCATCAGCTTCACGCTGGCATCGAGCAGTTCTCTCACATCATAGACACTGCCCCATACCTCCGGCACACCACGGTCCACGCCGAGCAGTCCGTAGACAGCCTCCATCGCGGTACGCACAGAATACTCTGTCGTGAAGATCGTGTCTCTCGGTGTCTCTGCGAACTGTCCGAGGAATGCGAAGTTCACACAGCCATCCGGGATCACATCCGGTCTGTCTCCCTTTGCTCTCGGCATAAAGAATGCGGTGATATAAGGCATCATTGTCGGTACACAGACTGCACTGTGCTCTGCCAGCTCCTCGATCTCATCAACCGGTACACCCAGATGATACAGCCACTCCTCGGTGATCTCCTTACCGGTACAATCCTTCATCGGTTTCTTGATATAATCGCCGGGCACATCGGTAAACAGACCATAGACCCAAACACAGACTTTATCCTTGTCCTGATCCTTGAACTGTCCCTGACGGTTGATCGTCCAGCTGAGCAGCCAGCTTGAATCCTTACAGCTCACAATACCGCCGGTAACCACCTTTCCGCTCTTTGGATCTCTCTTGCAGATATTTGTAATATAAGGGATGATCTTGTCATCCAGTGTCGTGACGGTCGCAGATTCCCAGTTTGTCTTGGCGATATCAGAGCAGAATTTCTCCGGATGTCCGAAGGAAGGATCCTGCTTTGCGATGTTTTTCCACAGATTCCAGCATCCGCTCGTGCGTACCTCTGCATCGCCGTTAGGTGCATGGTTCTGATCACCGTAGATCGTTCCTTCCGTACAGCTTCCGTTTGTGACAAAAACGAGGTCATTCTCTGTAAGTGTGATACCCTCTTCCACGCCTTTCACTTTGCACTCGATGGTCGTAGCCACCTTTTTGCCATCGTGAATGTCGAACAGTACATTCGTAACCTCGGTATTAAACTGGAAGTCCACACCTGCATCCTCCAGATATTTCTTCATCGGAAGGATCAGTGATTCGTACTGATTGTATTTTGTGAATTTCAGGGCACTGAAATCAGGCAGTCCGCCGATATGATGGATAAAACGCTGGAAATAAAGCTTCATCTCAAGCGCACTGTGCCAGTTTTCAAATGCGAACATCGTTCTCCAGTATAACCAGAACGTAGAGTCTAATACTTCCTCATCAAATACATCTTCGATCTTCTTGTCATACAGATCCTCGTCCTTCGTAAAGAACAGCTTCATGATCTCCATGCAGCCCTTCTGGCTCAGATTGAACTTGCCATCGGTATGTGCGTCCTTGCCACGTTCGACCGTCGCACGGCACAGTGAATAGTTCGGATCGTGCTTGTTCAGCCAATAGTACTCATCCAGTACCGATGCACCCGGCAGCTCCAGTGACGGAATACTGCGGAACAGATCCCACAGACACTCAAAATGATTCTCCATCTCACGTCCGCCACGCATCACATATCCTCTGGTCGGATCAAAAATACCGTCACAGGCACCGCCCGCGATATCCATCGCCTCTAAAATGTGGATATGATCTCCGGGCATCTGTCCGTCTCTTACGAGAAAACAAGCCGCTGCCAGTGATGCTAATCCACTGCCGACGAGATATGCATGTTTCTCATCCACGCCTTCCGGCTTTTCAGGGCGGGCAAATGCCTCATAGTTTCCGTTTGTATAATAAATACCCTTGCTGTTTTTCTCATTTTTTCCGCGCTCGGTATTGCGGTAGTCCGGGTCTATATGTGCCTCAGTCACCTGCTTCTCCTGACGGCTCTTTTTTGCGAGTGCAGTCGCTCCGACTCCTGCTGCAGCTGCGATCGCTGCCATGCCTAATGCTGCATAACTTTTCTTTGCCATATCAATAACCACCTTTCTCGTCTGCTCTGAGTTGTTTCCTTATATCATGTTTTTCATTGCGTTTGTCCTGCATGTCTTTATACAGGCGTTTTATTTAGTATTTCCTGTTTCTGAGTATATGTTACGTGAGATCTGCAGATTTCTCAATATACAAAAAGGGACAGATGATGCGATTGCTATTCATCTGCCCCGATTTGTATAGAATACATATTCATTTTCGCAATATGATCAGTGACTGCTCCTAATATCCGATCTCCTTCAAAATCCGGTCAATCATCCGCGCATTAGCAATGGAAAACTCCTGTGTGACTGCCGGTTCTTCTTCACCTGCCACACACCTGCCGAGCTGTTCAACCTCTAATCGATAGTTCTGCGGCACTGCGATCTGTTTGATCTCCTGCGTACCGTCAGACAGGCACACCGTGTAGCTCAGCTCGCCATCCCCATTAAACTCGAACACATTTCCTGCAATCGAACCTTTGGTTCCCTGCACTTCAAAACGATCAATCCGGCGGTCCTGATCCGTCGCCAATACCATACCACAGGTAAACGCTGCCTTTTTGCCATGCGCATATTCCATAACCGCAGAGGTGAGCGTATCTATATGTTCCTCAGAAAATGCAGCAACCGCTTTGATCTGCTCCGGTTCTTCTCCGAGAAGCCGTAAGATCAGGCTGGTCGTATAGACGCCCAGATCATAGGTACAGCCACCCAGCGTCTCTCTGCGCATACGGATATTGTTCTGATTATAATCAGATGTAAGAAATGCACATTCGATATAGCGTACATCCCCGATCACGCCTGCCCGGATCTCTCTGTCAACGGCTGCTATGTACGGACTGTGCTGGTATGCAAATGCCTCCATCAGATATACATGGTTTTCCTTTGCTGCGGCGAACATCTCTTTCGCCTGCGCCTCGGACGGGGCGAGCGGTTTCTCACACAACACATGTTTTCCACTCTGTAATGCCCGGATCGCCCACTCATAGTGCATCGTATTCGGCAGCGGAATGTAGACTGCCTCTACCTGCGGATCTGCCAACAGTTCCTCATAGCTGCCATACGCCTTTTCAAATCCGTATTTCTCCTTGAACTGCTCTGCTTTCTCCATGCTTCTGCCTGCGATCGCATACATCTTGCAGTTGTCTGCCTGCTGCATACCGGGTGCTGTACAGTTCTCAAAAATACCTGCGGTTCCCATCACGCCCCATTTAATTGTTCTCATAAATCGTTGCCTCACTTTCAAAATACAGAATCCGTCTGATTCGTACATTTCATATATTGTTTTTTCGAATTGCCCTGCGTCATATTTCCGAAAGTTTTACCGGACGATGCTCCTTCCATGACTTTCCTGCTGCGATACCCATGCGCACAGGCTCTAGTCCATCCATGATGCCAAGCGCCGTGTCAGTATCCTGCTCAATCGCCTGCACAAAGCTGCGGATCTCACCCGCATACGCCTGCATATACCGCTCGAGGAAAAAGTATAACGGTTTTTCCCCGGTCACGCCGTCTGCATTGCTAATGACAGCTGATGAAATCGTGTCATTCGATACACTCACCATGCCCTTTGAGCCGAACACTTCCACTCTCTGGTCGTAGCCATAGACTGCTTTTCTCGAATTATCGATTGTGACGATTGCTCCGTTTTCCATCTTCATCGTAATCACCGCAGTATCAACATCCCCAGCTTCACCGATCGCAGGATCTACCAGCACTGCTGCCTCCACGTAGATCTCTGTCGCATTGCAGCCCGCCAGAAAACGCGCCATATCAAAATCATGGATCGTCATATCGAGAAACATTCCGCCCGACACTTTGATATAGTCCGTTCCCGGCGGCTCCGGATCTCTCGATGTGATCCGGATAATGTGGGGATCACCAATCCTGCCCTCTGCCACAGCGCGCTGCACTGCTGAAAAATTATGATCAAATCTGCGGTTGAAGCCGACCTGGTATTTCACCGGATGCGCCTCGAGTGCTGCCATCACCTGCTTGATTCTGTCAATATCATGATCGACCGGTTTCTCGCAAAATACATGTTTTCCCGCCTCAATGGCCTCGATGGATAGCGCTGCATGTGTGTCCGTCGACGAACAGATCAAAACAGCATCGATGTCCGGATCTGACAAGATCTCCCGATAGTCTTTCGTCACACGCCCTACCGCCATCTGCTTTGCCCACGCTGCCGTCTGTTCATTCATATACGGATCTGCCAATACTGTTACCCTGGCATCCGCAACCTGTGTGGCGATGCTTTCCACATGTACCTTTCCAATTCTTCCTGCACCTATGATTCCTATATTAGTCATACTATCACCCTTCCGCTTTATTAATTTGTTGATACTCATGTATTCTATTCATCTGCCCCGATTTGTATAGATTACATATTCATTTTTGACTATAGGCTGCTCACAGCACTCCAAACAGCTGCGTGATGTCCACCTGTCCCTCAATCACTCTGCTGCTTGGCTTCTGCGCATTTTCCAGCATTTTCTCTACTCTGTTTTCAAGTGCCACATGCTTACACATCAGTGCCCAGTCCGGGCAGCTGCAGTTAAAGCTGATTTCACTCGGACTTGGAAACAGACCATGTTCTCCGGTAAACAATTCCTTCATACCGACCGGGAAATTCCCTGACAATGCGCCTGATTCAACGGACTGATTCTGATCTCAACCTTATAGGGTGTTTTCCTTCGTCCCTGGACACGCGCTTCGATTTTCCCTGTCTTTATCTGAAGATCTACCGGTCCGTACATAACGTTTCCGGTATGTTTTCGATCTCCTCCAACAGCTTTTTCAGCTTTGCATGATTTACCTCGATCCATTTTCCTTTGAGAAAAGCCAGCCCCTCTGTCTGTTCGATTTTCTCAATATCTTTCAGAAATGATCTTCCTTATTTTACACCTTGTGCATATACTATGACATACTTTTCTCATAAAGACAATATTTTTTAATCCGGCAAACTATCCGCCACACACAGTGCCCCCCATCCCACCTGTGGATTTGGATATTCTGTGATACCCGGCAGAGCGCGTGCACCACGGATCAGGTATGCCTTTAATTTTTCTGCATACAGGTACGGATCGCGGTCAGCTACGATCCCCCACTGCATGAGCAGCGCCGCAGCTCCAGTGACAAATGGTGTTGCCATAGAAGTGCCCGTGCGGGACGCGTAACCGCCTCCGGGCGCACAGGAAATAATATCTACACCCGGCGCTACGAGATCCGGCTTAATCTGACGGAGTGCCCTCGTATATCCGCGCCCGGAAAACGCCGCCGGTGCATCCGTGAACGAATCATACGCACCGACCGTCAAAACACCCGCAGCCGTTGATGGAATCGTGAGCGTTGTCTCCGGCGTGGAACGCAAAAAACCAGTTGCCTGACTAATCGATGCCCCTGCCGGCAGCCACAGATCATACGCGCCATCGACGATGCGCTCCGGTGTCAGCCTGATCTTCCAGATGCCTGCATCAATATAACTGCCCTCTGCCGGAAGCAGCTCCACATAAATTTCCTGAAACAGACTGTATGGACTCGGTTCTCCGTAATAAATGAGCAGATCCGTTCCACCGAGCCTGCTGCTCCTGCTGCCGGACACCGGCCGGATGACCTCCCGCAGCACACCTCCCGGATGAATCAGTTCAATCGAAAAACTGTCTGCATATGACTTCCAGAGCTGAATATTCAGCCCTGCTTCATAATCTGCAACTGCCAGTTCGATGATCTCCGGCTGACGATCCAATACGCCGGATGTATGCACACGCTTCGCTGCCTCATTCCCACTGCCTGCCACAATACTGCACTTCCAATAACCGGAAATGTCCGTCAGATAGGTCTCCAACAGCGAATTACCACTGTGGGAACCATAATTATTGCCAAAACTCAAATTTAATGCCAACGGCATCCCGCGCTCCCGCGCTGTACGGATACAATAATCGACGGCAGTCATGAGTTCCGTCGTTCGTGGAAATGATCCTCCTCCGGGTATCCCTAATTTTACAATCAGGAGGTCACTCTCATATGCCACGCCACGATTGGCTCCGTCGGAAGCCCTGCCGTTGCCCGCAGCGATTCCCGCAACATGCGTGCCATGACCGGATGTATCTGTGTGCGGCACAATCTGTGCTGCTTCCTGCGCCGTCGCTGCAGCAAGTGCCCCATTGATCACCTCATTCGTATATTCCACGCCCTGATGATAGCCGGCCGGTGGTCGTTCTCCCTCTCTGGGCACAGCAGTCTGATCCCAGATCGCTATGATCCGGCTCGTACCATCCGCCCTGCAAAAATCCGGATGCCGGTAGTCGATCCCGCTGTCAACGACAGCCACCACAACACCAGCACCTGTCAGATTCGTATCGCTGCCTGCGATGCCCCTGCCAGTCTGCACCGGCAGCATACAAGACGCACGCCGTCCCTGCGCCGCCTCGAAATATAGCTGCTTGGGTTTTTCGATATACTCAATCTGTGGCAGTTCTGCCAACAGATCCAGCGCCTCCTGCGGCACACGTAAAATAGCATACTCGTTTAGCAGCTCCGTGATCTGCCACTGCGGATACTGCTGTGCAAGCGCATCCAGCGAACCATAATATTTTACAATGATCTCCCATGTCTGATCTTCCTTATCATACCCAACAGACAATTCCGGTGAACGCATCCGCTCACGCTCACCGACATCCAGTGCCAGATTTAACAGGTTCTCGATTTTAGCTGAATTCATAAAAAACTCACATTTTTCACATTTGCTAATATTATATTTATAAGCGTTGAAACGGTTCCGTCTCTTACTGCGCCTATCCCGCTTGCAAATTATTATCTGCTATGCTACAATTTTTAAAGTTAGTTTTGACTAACCACTTGATGTCACTTTTTTCACACAACAGGAGGTGTATCATATGGAAGTATTTTACGGTGTACTCATTCCGTTTCTGGGCACATCGCTCGGTGCGGCGTGTGTCTTCTTTTTCAAAGACACCCTCAGTGATCACGTGCAGCGCCCCCTGACCGGTTTTGCTGCAGGTGTGATGGTCGCGGCATCCGTGTGGAGTCTGCTGATCCCGGCACTCGAACAGTCTGCCGACATGGGTCGCTGGTCTTTTATTCCTGCCGCTGTCGGCTTCTGGATCGGCATATTATTTCTGCTCACACTCGATCATGTGATTCCACATCTGCACCGGAACTGCCATCAGGCCGAAGGCCCGAAAAGCCATCTGAAACGTTCGACCATGATGCTGCTGGCAGTCACCCTGCACAACATCCCAGAGGGAATGGCAGTCGGTGTCGTCTACGCAGGCTACCTGTCAGGTAACGCACAGATCACAGCCGCCGGTGCACTCGCACTGTCACTCGGCATCGCGATCCAGAATTTTCCGGAGGGCGCGATCATCTCTATGCCCCTGCATGCGGAGGGCTACCGCAAATCACATGCCTTTTTCGGTGGTGTACTCTCCGGTATCGTCGAACCTGTAGGTGCACTGCTCACAATCCTCGCCGCACAGCTTATCATACCTGCCTTGCCGTATCTGCTGAGTTTTGCGGCAGGCGCCATGCTCTATGTGGTTGTCGAGGAACTGATCCCTGAAATGTCGCAGGGTGAACACTCCAATATCGGTACCATATTTTTTGCTTTTGGATTTAGCGTCATGATGGTGCTAGATGTTGCATTAGGATAATTAGGCTCTAAATCAGGAAAAGAATAAAAAAGAGTCGCTCGCGACTCTTTCGCGCCCGAGCGGTATGCGAAGCATATACTTCATTTCCGCGAGGTGCGCATCCTCGCGGAGCGTTTTATGTGATAGGAATTTCCTATCACATAACAAAAAAACGCGCCTGTAT
>Ga0129312_1001329_pt1 | contig 14741 bp, 15 predicted proteins | sample O827metagenome_FD_94434 | JGI IMG/M metagenome (GOLD analysis project Ga0129312, IMG submission 94434) | Orangutan group fecal microbial communities from Wisconsin, USA - O827 metagenome | ecosystem: Host-associated > Mammals > Digestive system > Large intestine > Fecal | place: USA: Wisconsin... | reverse complement strand
ATATCTGTATGGCATCCATAATATGCCATGCTGATATCCTCCTTGCGAAGTTCTGAGATCTCGTTGTCCCTTGCAATGATCTCCTTGCCGTCCGGATTATATACCGGAGTATCTTCCGCCCAGCTGTAACAGGTATCACCCACTGCAAAATGAGGTCCCATCTTTTCTGCGATCAGGATCGGCAGCTTGTCTGCAATACCGTATTTCAGAGCTGCCACATAAGCGGTAGTATTAGTGCCGATGGCAAACTCACCCATAGGGATCTTACGGTGATGATGAAGAATATTATCCTCTATATACTTCCGGTTCTCCTCCTCTGTCTTAAAATTGGAGCAGGAATAATCGATCACCTGTCCGCAGTCAAACACAAGCTTCAGATCACGGAACTGCAGTCCGTTCAGATATACCTTCTTCACATGAAGAAGTCCGCCGGTTCCCGCAAGCTGCGGAGATGTAAATACCTCGCCCACCGGAATGTTCACATCTGCCACACAGTTCTCAAAGTTTGTCTGTTTCTTCGGGTCTGTCAGTTCGTGAAGATGGATAAGGAGATCTGTCTCATTGTCTCCTCTTCCCTTGACCTCCACCCACTCACAGGTATCCAGGGTATCAATGATCCTCTGCTGGATTTCCTGATACAGGCGGTAATCCAGCGTATTGATCTTTACGATCTCACGGAAGATCTCCTCATAATCGCCGCCGATCTCTGGAACCGGATAGGCAATAATGGTAAAACTTCTCTCATCTCCCTTAATGTAGCGGTTAACGATCTGACCGGACTCGTTGTTAAGTTCTGTCTCAAGTTTCTGCTGGACCTCACTTAAGGTGCAGGCCTCCTCCTTACTCTCCGGTGAAAAAGGTGCCTCTCCGAAAGTTTCAATGCAGGCCGGACCTCCATGTACGGCTGCCAGCTCCTTATATTCCTCATAGGAAGTCTGCATGGCCCGGAGCTTTCTCTGTACAAAATCACTATCCATAAAAAGAGCGCTATCCTGACGGTGGTCATAATCATACTGTGCATTAGCCACACCACCTGTGTATCCCACCCTTACAGCTCCCCGTTTGTTTACCGCATGGGTTGCATGGCGGTAGATCACCGGTTTAAGCCCCATAGCTTCAAACTGAAGGATCGCAGCACGTATCATTCGCTCAAATCCAAGATTATAGCGGATATTTACAGTCTTTTTCTTTCTGATATCCTTACGTCCTGTAATAAATCCGATTCTGTAGCCCTCTGTATATGTGGAAGCCATCCGGTCGATCTCCTCCTGGGAAAGAGAATTGAGAAATCCCGCCACACCCAGTTCGTTTTCAGAAATATATTCTCCGTATCTGTAAAGATATCTGAGATCTGTAAGATCGGACTTCATAATGATCTCTGACGCAAAATCAAGTTCCGGATCAACGCCCTCTCTGATCCTTTCTTTCATCATATCCTGACAGTAATCATTTACATAGGAACGAAGGATCTCCTCAACTGTTGCGGCCTCCGGGATCTCATCTTCGCAGAATGCGGAGTACACCTCCAGAAAAAGTTCCATTGCCACAGTCATATCCCAGAGCTTCTTCTCATGAGCATAGACGATCACTCCGAAAAGCTCTGCATAAAGGAAACTGAAGGCCTTTCCGTAATTTCCAAGCTCCTTCACTGCATATGCAGGGTTTCCGTAGCTGTTCTGATAATTTTCAGGAAGGATATCTCCATAGAGCTTCCGGTTCCGTTCCTTTAATGCGTCAAAGGAAAGCTCACATCCCTTCTCGTCCATTACCTCGGCTGCATCTGTAAGAAAAGCAGCCATTTTCTGAAAAAAATCCAGGAAAGGGGTTTTTACCGTTTCCTCTGATATGATTTCTCTGATCCTGTCCTTTGCCAGCGCATAGCGCTCCATCATACACTCTTCCAATGCCTCATCTCCCATCATCTATTACATGTCCAAGTCTGATATGCTTGTCTATCAGTTCCTGCATATATTCCCAGATCTCCCTGGAACCTTCTCCTGTACGGCGGTTTCTCTTATAGATCTGGCTCTTTTTCACACCATGCTCCGTCCAGCTTCTGCCATCCGAAGCATCATTTAAAAATAACGGCTGACAGTTATCCAGAACATGGGCAAATTTCGCTTCCGGTGTCTCGCAGGCTTCAAATTCATCCCACAGTTCTCTCAGCCACTTTCCCTGATCTTCAGGCAAAAGGCCATAGATCCTGTCTGCTGCCTTTGTTTCTCTCTCTTCCTTGGTTGCTGCACCAGCAGCATCATAAGCATAGGTATCACCTGCATCGATCTCCACCAGATCATGGGCAAGCACCATTGGGACTACCCTGGAGAGATCCACCGGTTCATTGGAATATTCGCTTAAGAGTACTGCCATCAATGCCAGGTGCCAGGAATGTTCCGCATCGTTCTCTTTGCGGTTTCCGTCAGCCAGGTAGGTCTGACGGTAAATATTTTTTACCTTGTCGATCTCAAGCACAAAATCCAGTTGTTTTTTCAGACGCTCTTTTCTGTCCATCTGTTATACTCCTGATAAAAAAAGACCAATCCAGATCACCACGATCACACCACACATGATAGAACCGATCAGACTGGTCTTATGTTTTCTGTTTTCTTCTGAGAACCCGGAAAGCCCCATGACAAATCCATAAACAGAAAGCGCCATAGCCAAAAGACCTATCCCTCCCGTTATATATCCCAGTTTCTCATCAAGAAAAAGCGCAAGCACTACGGCGATCACACCAAGCAGCAGGGATGTTGCTGCCATAGTCACGGAAAGCTTGCCTTTTTCGGATTCTCGTTTTCTTGCAAATGCATATCTATATCTTCTTGGCATAATGTCCTCTCCTGATATAATCACAAACTACATAGGCCACATACCCCAGCGCAGCTCCCAGTGTATTTAAGATCATATCATCCACATCAAAACAGCCTACTTTGGTGATAAGCTGGATCACCTCAACCGTAAGGCTTAATGAAAACCCGGATACTATGATCAGAGCTCCGCTTCGCATATGCCTGCATATCACAGGCAGAATAAAACCGTAAGGGTACAAACCCCAGTACGTTCCCGAAAATATTTGTAAAAAGCGCAAATGCCCCCAACTGCTTCCTGTATATCCAGAATCTCCGTATTTCCACAAAGGGAACCAGATTATACCGGTACTCTCTCTCTGCCTCTGCCACTCTTCCGTATCCCTCCGAAAAAAACAGAAAATACATAAGCAGGAGTACATAGAGCACAAACAGTAGCACCCCCAGATTCCGGACCATACGCTTTGTCCCTTTTTTCAATATTCTCCCCTGTTCCGGTAATGTCCGCTATAATAGCCCGAAAAGCCACACGAAGCTGCGTGTGGCTTTTGGTTCTGTCATATCAATATATCTGATTTACGTTTCAGCAGTCTGGCACCGTTTACGATCATCAGAACCCCCGTGACAAGCCCCGTCACAAGAACAACAATCCCAAGTGCAAGGCTTCCCGCCCCGGTGTTTGCCATGGTTTTATAAATTCTTTCATTCATGAGCTATGTCCCTCCAAATCCTGTTACTCTTCTGCGCCGTACTGCTCATAATATGCGTCGATGGCGGCCTTGAGCTTGTCATCGATCACAATCTGACCTTTATACTCCTTATTATAGAGATGCTCTACAACCTCTGCCATAGTTACGATCGCAGTTGTCTCAAGGTCATATTTCTCCTGGATCTCCTTAAGAGCACTCTTCTTACCCTGACCTCTCTCCATACGGTCAACAGACACCACAAGTCCCACCGGGTTCACATCTCCCTGTGCCTTGATGATCGGAAGTGTCTCCTGAATGGATGTACCTGCTGTCGTGACATCCTCGATGATCACTACCCTGTCCCCATCCTGGATAGGGCTTCCAAGAAGGATTCCCTTATCACCGTGATCCTTCACCTCTTTACGGTTGGAGCAGTAACGGATATCCTTATCATACATCTCGCTGATAGCCATGGTTGCAGCTACAGAAAGGGGAATTCCTTTATAAGCCGGTCCGAAAAGCACATCAAAGTCAAGACCGAATTTGCTCTCAATAGCCTTTGCATAATACTGTCCAAGTCTGCGGAGCTGAGCACCTGTGCGGTAAAAACCTGTATTTACAAAAAACGGAGTCTTTCTTCCTGATTTTGTAACAAAATCTCCGAATTTCAGAACGTTACAGTCGATCATAAACTCAATAAATTCCTGTTTATACTGTTCCATTTATCCAATCCTCCATAAAATCCAATATGTGCATTTATTCTACCATATGTGGAACATAAATGCAATTCCATCTGAAAATCCTCTGTTATTTCACAGCACCGATCAGTTCCTTAATGTCAGCAACCTTCTGTTTTTCAAGGAATTCCTCCATCCCCTTCACAATCTCCTCTGTGGCATATGGATTGAAGAAATTAGCTGTTCCAACTGATACTGCAGTAGCTCCCGCCATGATAAATTCCAGGGCATCTTCTGCTGTGGCGATTCCGCCCATACCTATAACAGGAAGTTTAACCGCATTCGCAACCTGATATACCATGCGTACAGCAACCGGCTTCACCGCAGGACCTGACATACCTCCGGTTTTATTTGCCAGGGCAAAGGTACGGCGATTGATATCGATCTTCATTCCTGTCAGAGTGTTGATAAGAGAAACCACATCTGCACCACCTGACTCTGCCGCCCTGGCCATCTCTGTGATATCTGTCACATTCGGGCTCAGTTTCATGATCACTGGCTGCTTTGCATATTTTTTCACTTCTTTTGTGATGTCTTCAAGAGCTTTTGGATTCTGGCCAAATGCTATACCGCCTTCTTTTACATTGGGGCAAGAAACATTGATCTCCAGCATATCCACAGGCTCATCGCCAAGGCGCTCCACAACTTCACAGTAATCCTTTGCGGATTTGCCACATACGTTCACGATAATCTTTGTGTCATATTTTCTGAGGAAAGGGATATCTCTTTCACAGAAAACATCAATTCCCGGATTCTGCAGGCCGATGGCATTGAGCATACCGGAAGCTGTCTCTGTCACCCTTGGTGTGGGATTTCCCGGCCATGGAATATTGGCAACACCTTTTGTGACCACTGCCCCCAGCTTATTCAGATCTACAAATTCACTGTATTCCGCTCCGGAACCAAAAGTTCCGGATGCTGTCATAACCGGATTTTTAAGCTCAACGCCGGCAAGATTTACATTCATTCTGCTCATAACTCCACCTCCGTGCTTAAAAACACCGGTCCGTCCTTGCAGACACGTTTATTGTTTACATGGGAATGGGAATCCACATCTTTTGACTTGCATACACAGGCAAGACATGCACCTACGCCACATGCCATGCGCTCTTCCATGGAAATCCAGCAGGGGATATTTTTTTCCAGGGCATAGGCTTTGATGGCACGGAGCATAGGCGCCGGGCCGCAGGCAAAGATCGCATCTGCTTCCAGACCATTCTCACGGATAGCATCCATGACATTGCCTTTTGTTCCTGCGCTTCCGTCTTCAGTTGCCACATATACGTCACCGTACGCCTCAAATTCCTTATTCAGGAACAGCTCATCTCTGTAGCCCAGGACCATGGTCTTCTGCGCATCCAGTTCTTTGGCTGTCTCCAGCATAGGCGGGATTCCAATGCCGCCGCCCATAAGGAATACTCTTTTTCCTTTTACCTTTTCAAGGGGAAATCCATTTCCCAGAGGTCCCAGTGTTTCCACCGGTACTCCCGGATGCAGTTTTGAAAATTCTTCAGTTCCTGTATTTTTGCCTGTGACACGGTATACAAGACGAAGTTTTCCTTCCTCTTTATCAATCTCACAGAGGCTGATCGGCCTGGGGAGAAGTTTGCTTCCGTTTCTGCTGTAGAGAGATACAAACTGTCCCGGCACTGCATTCTTACCAATCTCGCCGGCATCCAGCCACATGCTGTAAATATCCCTGCCAATACATTCCTGGCTGATGATCCTGCATGGCTTTTTGGTCTTTTTGCTATCTGCTGTGCTCATGGAGTTCCTCCTTATCTGTTCTCAAGTGCTCCGCTGATGTCCGCGATCATATCCTTCACTGCCGCTCTGGAAGCATCTGCGTAGTTTTCCGGTCCGAATTCCTTATATTTGTCCTGCTTGTAAGCTGCAATGATCCCTCTGGAGGAGTTTACGATGGCACCAAGTCCGTCCTCATTAAAGAAATGTACCAGATCAGCTCCTTTTCCGCCCTGGGCACCATATCCCGGAACCAGAATAAAGGTCTTTGGCATGATCTTTCTTAATACTTTACCCATCTCAGGGTAAGTTGCGCCTACTACTGCACCTACATAGCTGTATCCCTCTTTGCCCATAAGCTCATCTCCCCACTGGGAAACTTTCTCGCCTACCAGTTCATAGAGAGGACGGCCGTCAACCTTCTGATCCTGGAACTCACCACTGGAAGGATTGGATGTTTTTACAAGGACAAAGATTCCTTTTTTCTCCTCTTTGCATACGTCCATAAATGGTTTCACGCCGTCAGAACCAAGGTAAGGATTCACTGTGGCAAAATCTTCATCAAAACCTGCATATTTCTGAGCGCCTACCTGAACCCTGCCAAGATGTCCTACTGCATAAGCCGCAGATGTGGAACCAATATCCCCTCTCTTGATATCTCCAACGATCACAAGTCCTTTGGATTTGCAGTAATCTACTGTTTTTTTGTATGCCACAAGCCCCGGGATACCAAACTGCTCATACATGGCTATCTGCGGTTTTACTGCCGGGATCAGATCATAAGTTGCATCTACGATTCCCTTGTTGTACTGCCATATAGCCTCTGCTGCACCTTCCAGTGTTTCTCCGAACTCTGCAAAGGCACTCTTCTGGATATGCTCCGGGATATAGTTCAGCATAGGATCAAGTCCTACTACGATAGGTGCATTTGTTCTGCGGATATTGCTGATCAGCTTGTCAATCATGATTATTTCTCCTCCTGGTTTTCATATACGATTTTTCCGTCACAGATAGTGCAAAGAACTTTTCCTTTTACTTTCCAACCGTCAAATGGGGTGTTGTGACCTTTTGATACAAATTTATTCCTGTCAATGACATACGCCTTCTCTGTATCAACAATGATCACATCAGCCGGATGCCCCTCCTGGATAGTACCACTTTCAAGCCCCAGGATCTGTGCCGGATTCCAGCACATCTTCTCTACCATCTGTTTTAAAGTAAGAACCTTTTTTTCCACAAGTTCTGTGTAGGTAAGAGGAAGGCTTGTCTCCAGTCCCACAATACCAAAGGGAGCATTTTTCATGGAACCGGTCTTTTCCTTTGCGCTGTGAGGTGCATGGTCTGTACTGATGACCTGGATGCTGTCATCCTGAAGGGCTTTTTTAAGCGCCTCCACATCTTTCTTTGTCCTTAACGGCGGATTCATCTTAAAATCCGGATCATCTCTTCTGATATCGTCAGAGCTTAAGATAAAATGGTGTGGGCATACTTCTGCAGTAATATTTTTGTAGCCTTTTTCCCTCACATACTCCATCATGTCTGCCACACCTTTGGTGGAACCGTGGCAGATGTGAAGATGTACCCCCGTTTCCAGCGCAAGTATGATATCCCTGGCTGTAATGGTATCTTCTGTTGCATTGCAGATTCCCGGAAGCCCCAGTCTTCTGGCATTTTCGTCATCATTCATGCATCCATCTCCGCGGAGATCAATGTCCTCACAGTGATCCAGAAACGGCACACCACACTCTGCCGCACGCTTCATAGCTTCCTTACATAACCGGCTGTTCATTACGGACTTTCCATCCTCGGATACTGCCGGGATACCGGCCTTCACCATACCTTCAATGTCAGACAGTTCCTGGCCATTCTCACCCCTGGTTGCCGCACCTGCCTGAAGCACATGGATCCCGGAAACCTGAGCTGCCTTGTTATGTACATAGTTCACTCTGTCCGGACTGTCGATGGTAGGAGTCGTATTGGGCATTGCAACAACGGTTGTAACACCGCCCCTTGCTGCTGCCTTTGAACCACTTGCAATATCTTCTTTGTATTCCTGCCCCGGATCACGGAAGTGAACATGAAGGTCGATGATGCCAGGCATAACCAGTCTGCCTTTTGCGTCGATCACTCTGTCGCTGTCATCCTTCTTTTTCAGTTTATCGCCGATTTTACTGATGATTCCATCTTCCAGATAGATGTCTGTTACCTTATCCGTATCTGTAGCCGCATCTACCACACGGCCACCCTGAATCAGAATCCCCATTTACAGTCTCCTCTCATCCTGAATTTGTTACCTTTATATGGTAACTTTTTACTATCTTATATATCATACACGAAATTTCCATATTAATAAAGAATTTTTTACAAGGTCTTTGCACCTTCTTTTATACACCGTAATTGTTTGAATTTTCTCCTTGACAATTCAAAATCGTGGATATATAATCAATTTATATGAGGATTATTTAATGTAAAATCACTAGTTTTTAGAGATTATATTTACATGATATAGTCTGTAAAATCTGGTGATTTTTTATTGCCAGAAGCCTATTTAATTTTTTATTTTCTATGGAGGTAACACACAATGAACAAGGGAACTGTAAAATGGTTCAACGCTGAAAAAGGCTACGGTTTTATCACAGGTGAGGACGGACAGGATGTATTCGTACACTTCTCCGCAATCAACGGTGAAGGATTCAAATCCCTGGAAGAGGGACAGGCTGTATCTTACGATTTAACAGAAGGTGCTCGTGGAATGCAGGCTGCCAATGTTACAAAGTTATAATTTAGAATATTCGATATTATAAATATAACGTACAGCGAAGAGCGGGGTAAGATGTTCTCTCAGAACATCCGATTCCGCTTTTTTGTTGCAGAAATTTACAGGGAAATATACACGCAGGATTCTTCCCTGATGCTCTTCTGACGCAAAAACACCCGGAGAAAATCCCCGGGTATCCTTCTTGCGCAAAGTCAGATATTTACTGTGCATCTTCAGCGCTGAGACCTGAAATATAATCAGTCAGTGCGGTAGTATCCATAACCGTATCAACCTTCACGCTCTCATTCTTCTGATTCACCTTTACATATGCGGAATAGCCGATCCAGCCAACAAACAGAACTGCGATCAGGATCCATGCAGCCATCTCAAGAACAAACTCTGCTCTCTCTTTTCTTCTGGCCTTTGAACGGGCATTCTTCTTATCCTTGTATGCATCAACTTTCTTCTGGCTCATTGTCTTTCTCCTTTGCCAATTAGACTACTTCTGTCATTATAGCACATTCTTCTCCAAAAGAAAAGCAAGAAAAGCGCCTGTATCACACTGCCACGATCACACCGCCATCGTTTGCATACATGCTGCTGACGCCGGCAGTATCCAGAACAATGACCTCCAAAGGATGAAGCCTTTCTTCCACTGCAGATCTTAAAAGCTCCGCTCTCTCCGGACAGTTGCAGTGTGTGATCACCACTGGTCTTCCGGAAGGATTCACTGTTTTTTCCACAATATAGTCTACCATTTTTACCATGGCACGGTTCATTCCCCTGGCCTGATCCAACTGGCAGATAGTCCCCTCATCCGTAGATCCCATCACCGGTTTGATCTTAAGGGCACTTGCCACCAGAGCTTTCACCCTGCTGAGACGGCCATTCTTTCTCAGTGTTTCCAGGTTCTCCAGCACAAAAAATGTATTCATCTCATCTGTGTACTTCTCTACAGCTTCCACGACATCTTCAAAAGACATCCCCTTATTCTCACACTCTACGATCTTTTTTGCAATGAGAGTCTGACCGCCTGATGCAGAACGGGAATTAAATACATGGATCTTCCTTCCTGGCTTCTCCTCCAGAAGAAGATTCTTGCCAAGGATCGCACTGTTGTAGGAACCGCTCAGCTCAGCCGACAGTGTCACTCCGTAAATATGATCTGCATCGCAGTCAAACGCCTTCATATAGCGCTCCGGTGACGGGCATGCGGACTTGGGACATTCCGGGCATGCCGCTACTTTTGCCAGAAAATCCTTCTGGTCAAAGCTCTCATCATCTATGATCGTCTCCCCTCCCACAGTCAGTGAAAGTGGTACAGATTCTATCCTCTCATCATCTTTCCATTCATTCAGAAGTTCTCCGCAGCTATCTATCGCAATTTTATAACTCAATTATATCGTCCTCTTTTCCATTATATGTAGTTTTCAATACCACTTCTATGGTATCACAGAAACATCTATTTGAAAAGACTTTTTTAAAAACTCTGTCCTTTTTTCCTATTCTGAGCTATAATGCAAGTACGCTTTACATAGCAAACCATATCAGAACAGGAAAGGAAACATCTATGCTGGCATTAAAGATCACAGATCTCAGAGATTTTACAAACAAACTTTTTATTGGTGATATTTTTGATAGATTCTGTCTGACGGAAGCCACCATAACCACCTTCAACACATTCACCATTGACGGACGGCTTCAAAAAGAGTTCTTTGATACAGATAAACTGAATCTTCTGACAGAACACGGCAGAACCCATTCCCTCTGGAAAGAAGTCCGGCCCTTCTGCTGGTCAGTAATACGCGGAAAACGAACGCCTCTGAATTTTAAGATTATTCTTCATTTAAGCAGAAATGCTATTCTCTCTGCACTTAACAGTACAGATACAGGCCTTTCTGCCAGTGATATAGACGGACTTTTTATCAATATTCAGTATAAAAACAATTCTCTCCAGTGTACAAGCGGTACCTCTGTGAAGGTTTTTACCCTGGATAAACGACTGGACCAGCTATGGGATGGAATGATTCTGGATTTTTTCACCAAAAATCAGATCTTTTTTGAAAAATTATAAATATTCTTCTATTCACACCGGTTCAGGTAATATGCCAGTATATCTATAAACTCACTGTTTGTAGGCCTATAGCTCAGTGAATAGCCTGCAACGTTTTCAAGAGTTCCCCTGTGCCCTGTCCAGCACACTTTTACCAGCGTCCGGATATCATGTTCCACGTTGGTAGGTGTGGATTTATATTTCTTAGCCAGACACGGATAAATATCTTTTGTTATCCTGACCGGACCCTGAGGATATTCCATTGAAATCCTTACGGCCTCTGCCACAAAATGATAACCTTTATATTTTGATGTAGCTCCTAAACTTCTAAGTAATCCATAGATATTATGCATATTGTTCCTCCCTCTCCGTCTTTTTCCACGCATGAATATAATACGACAGGTATGCTGTTTATTTTCCTCTTATTTACATTCAGAACAAAGCGGACAGGTCCGCTTCAAACTCTCTGAATCCCTCAATCTTTAAGGGAATTGTTACTCTTTGCGCGCCAGATGCAGTCTGCCTTAGCAGACATATTCCACATGCATCCGGTTACATCCTCACGGAGCTTTTTTACTTTAAAAAAAGCCATCCACTCGAATTGGCATATGGCACATTTCAAGGTGGATGGCTTCTTTCCTGACAGGGCATGATCCCTGTTATCTATAAACTTTCATTATTTTGTAAGGAACATAAGAATATCATTGCTTCTCTTTACAAATCTGGTCATCTCCTCGGGAGAAAGCTGTTTATGGCTCATCATTGCCAGATCGTACAGTTGCTCACAGATGACCGGAACATTCTCAGATTCCTGATTCTCAGCCACGAATTTCACAAGCGGATGGTTCTCATTTAATATCAGAGTCTCCTGACCTGCAAACATAGACGGATCCATTCCGTACATATTGTACATTTTCATCATGTCCTGCATACGGCGGCTTTCCTCGGAAAGAGTGATCATAGCTGCTACATTTTCGTTTTTCAGTTTCTCTACTTTTACTTCCAGCTTATCCTTATTCAGGTTCTTTCTGAAAATATCAGTCAGCTTCCTGGCTGTCTCCTCATCTGTCTTTCCGTCCTCACGCAGCTCCTCTGTAAGATCTGCATCAATTCTCTTGAACTGTACAGTCTGGTCCTGCTGCTCCAGATGTGTGATAAACTGGGAATCGATCACATGTTTCAGGAGAACCGCATCCTTGCCCGCCTCGCGGAACATATTGATGTACTGGCTCTGCTGTACCTCATCTGTCACATAATAGATGATAGTCTTCTCCGGCTCTTTATTCTCATCTTTATTCTCATCTTTATTCTCATCTTTGTTCTCTGAAGCTTCTGTCTCTGATCTTACTTCAGTTTCTGCTTTCCTGTTCTCCTCAATGCAATCCTTCAGTGTAAGATATTTGCCATCCAGATTCTTAAAGAGGATGTAGTCATTCATCTTCTCGCCGAATTTGTTGTCCTTGATACAGCCAAATTTGATAAACGGGCTGATATCGTCCCAGTACTTCTCGTAGGATTCTCTGTCTGTCTTGCACATTCCGGTAAGCTTATCTGCCACCTTCTTGGTGATATACTCTGAAATCTTCTTAACAAATCCGTCATTCTGAAGTGCGGAACGTGATACATTAAGCGGAAGATCCGGACAGTCGATCACACCTTTAAGAAGAAGGAGGAACTCCGGGATCACCTCTTTAATGTTGTCTGCGATAAATACCTGGTTGTTATAAAGCTTGATAGTTCCCTCAATGGAATCATACTCTGTTCTGATCTTCGGGAAATAGAGGATTCCTTTCAGGTTGAACGGATAATCCATATTCAGATGGATCCAGAACAACGGCTCCTTGTAATCCATAAATACTTTACGGTAAAAATCTCTGTACTCATCGTCTGTACATTCATTCGGGTGTTTCATCCACAACGGATGTGTATCGCTTAAAGATACCGGGCGCTTGTTGATCTTAACCTGATCTCTGGCAGGAGATACCTCTACAGTCTCCTTCTCACCCTTGTCATTCTCTTTCTCCTCAGTCTTGGCATCTTCATGAATATGTTCAACAACCACATCATCATCCCGGAGGTCGGACTCATCAATAGTTTCATATTCCTGCTCTGCATTTGCCCTGGAAAGATAAATATCAACCGGCATGAAAGAACAGTATTTCTCGATCACTTCACGCATACGGTATTCATTGGCAAACTCCAGGCTCTCCTCATTAAGGAAAAGTGTGATCTCAGTTCCCGGCGTGGTCTTATTGCCATCTGCCAGCTCGTACTCTGTTCCGCCATCGCAGGTCCAGTGTACAGGTGCGGAGCCCTCTCTGTAGGAAAGAGTATCAATATGCACCTCATCTGCCACCATAAATGCAGAATAAAAACCAAGTCCGAAATGACCGATCATCTGGTCATCTGTTGTCTTATCCTTATATTTTTCGAGGAATTCTGTAGCTCCGGAAAATGCGATCTGTGTAATGTATTCCTCAACCTCATCCGCAGTCATACCAATACCATTATCAATAAACTTCAAAGTCTTGGCATCCGGATCAACCACTACATTAACCTGTGGTTTGTAACCATCCGGGAATGTATAATCCCCCATTACCTCAAGCTTACGAAGCTTGGTGATAGCATCGCAGCCATTGGAAATCATTTCTCTTACAAAAATATCATGGTCTGAGTACAGCCATTTCTTGATGATCGGGAAAATATTTTCACTGTTGATTGATAAACTTCCATGCTTTGCTGACATGTCTGTCACTCTCCTTTATATAAAAATTCTTTTGTATTCTGCCGAATAATTATATACTAATACTACTGATATCAAAAGTCAAGGAAAATTTAGCACTCATTTTAAGTGAGTGCTAGCAATTCGTTTTGTAAAAAAACGAAAAACTGCCGCAGTGGTCATTTGTTCCGCTGCGGCAGTTTATGTCTATGATGTTTTATATCTGATCATTTCTTCTTTTTTCTGTATACAAGGATTCCACCAACGCACACAGCAGCAAGCACCAGAATGATCACAAATGTCATTATCGGTGTATTATCTCCCGTAAGCACCGCCGGCTTTCTGCTTGCTGACGGAGTCACAGTAACAGATGCCGCCTGGGTCACTGTAAAGGATACCTGGCTGTTAGACTGCACTCCGGTATTTTTCCAGTTACTTCCATCGTATCTCTGCTGGCCAAATGTAACAGTCAGAGTATAATTTCCAGGTTTGCTCACACGGAAAGTAGCGGTATAAGGTGCTCCGTCCCACACTCTTGTCTCTGTGATCTTCCAGCTCTGAGGAACATATCTGGTATCCCCCTTACCTGGTTTGCTGTTGTCCATGCCAGCACCCACTGCAGTAAATGTGATCTTGGTATCAGTTGTATACTTGCCGTCTGAGCTGATTCCTGTGATCATATTCCGGGCAGGATTGGCTTCCAGAGCTGTCCGTGCCTCTACTGTCACATTAACAGAAGTTACAGTGCTGATATTATCTGTATTCTGTACTCCATCCGGAAGTGTCACATTTCCTCTTACGCTGAATGCCTGCTTCTCAGAAGAATCCGGGTTATAGCTGCAGCCCTTTACATCCCACGCAACTGCTGCGGACATATCTCCCTTTGTTGTGGTAATTGTAACTGCAGAAGGAAGTTTCAGAGCTTCGGCTGTCTTTGCAGTTCCGTTTGCAAGGCCTGTTATGTCTGATGGCTTTCTCACACCTGTAAGCTTGTTTACACTTTCTGACACACTGAAATATGCAGTTGTATATATCTCCATACCTCCGTCATTTCCAATAGAAATATCCTCCAGATATTCTCCTTTGGCAAGACCCGCCTTTGGCTGGACTGTAAATGTTGCTGTCTCACCAGGTTCCAGTGTCTGACTTGAAAGTTCTCCTACTGTAAATGAATCTGCTGACGGCTGATCCAGAGCAGCTGTCATATTGCCCTTGTTGGTAACAGTCACAGT
>Ga0129312_1001325_pt1 | contig 14775 bp, 13 predicted proteins | sample O827metagenome_FD_94434 | JGI IMG/M metagenome (GOLD analysis project Ga0129312, IMG submission 94434) | Orangutan group fecal microbial communities from Wisconsin, USA - O827 metagenome | ecosystem: Host-associated > Mammals > Digestive system > Large intestine > Fecal | place: USA: Wisconsin... | reverse complement strand
GGACTGATGCTCTGCAGTGGAAATGATGCAGCGAATGTAATTGCGGAATATATTTCTGGTTCTATAGATAAATTTGCAGAATTGATGAACCAGGAAGCGCAGGCCCTTGGTGCAATACAGTCTCATTTTGTGAACCCGCACGGACTGCCGGATGACAATCATTATACGACTGCGTATGATCTCTATCTCATCTTCAATGCAGCGGTACAGAATGATGATTTTGTGAAATATATTTCTACAAAAAAATATAGTACCTCTTATACAGATGCGAATGGAAATGCAGTTGATCAGGTCTGGTTTAACACAAACGGCTATCTGAAGGGCAGTTATGATGCACCGGAAAATGTGACTGTTGTTGGCGGCAAGACCGGAACCACGGATGCAGCCGGAAACTGTCTTGTATTGTACAGTAAGAGCAGCAGCGGAAAGCCATATATTTCCATTATATTGAAGGGAAATACTAAGAGAGAACTTTATACGCTTATGACAGAACTCCTCACATATTATTCAAACTAAAGTCACCCTTTTTTTAGAATTAACGGTTGTATTTTAATGGTGGATATACTATAATGAATTCATAAACAGCCAGATCTTTTTATAAGAAGTATCACATGTTTTTATGGGGATTGTAAAAAGAAAGAGGCAGAGGTAGGAGGATAAAATTATGGTTGAAATTATTGCCGGCAAAAAGGGAAAGGGAAAAACAAAATATTTATTGGATAAGGTAAATGCTTCTGTAGAAGCTGCTTCCGGTAATATTGTATATTTGGATAAAAGTCAGAAACATATGCACGAGTTATCAAACAAAGTACGTTTGATCAACGTAGCAGATTATCCGATTAGCAACTGTGATGAGTTCCTTGGATTCATTTGTGGTATCGTTTCTCAGGATTATGATCTTCAGGAAATGTATCTTGACAGCTTCCTTACAATTGCAAACCTTGCAGATGATCAGCTTGTACATGCAATTGAGAAACTTGATATTATCAGTGAGAAATTCAATGTAAAATTCATTTTAAGTGTTTCAAAGGATGAGGCAGATTTGCCTGAGTGTGCAAAAGCAAGACTGATTGTTTCTTTATAGAATCGATTTTCCGGGTGTCTTAAGGGGGAATAATCCTTAAGACACCTTTTTGTTGTATGAAAGTGTAGAGTGCAGTGATTCTGAGAAGAATATGTCAGCTTTCGCTGACCAGAATCACGCACCAAGTCTCACGTGCGTTCGACTTTAATTCTTTTCAGGCATCGTTCATGGAGCGGATCCGTCCGAATGCGCTGATGAGATAGATACCGCTGATTCCGACCAGAGCATAGAGGACACGGGAAAACCAGCTCATATTTCCAAAGAGAAAGGCGATCAGGTCAAAACGGAAGAAACCGATCAGCCCCCAGTTCACTGCTCCTACAATGATAATGGCAAGTACAATATTATCTAAAATTTTTGTGTTCATCATTTTTCCTCCTTCTAACAGGGAGTATTCCCATGAAATGGGAAGTTTATACATTATATATCAATAAAATGGAAAGGACGACCGAAATGAAGAAAAAAAAGCGTAACATTGTTCCGTATCGCAGACGCTTTCATCTGAATATCGGCATTATCATATTTGCCTTTGTGTTCGTTTATTTTGTAATCTATCTGATTTCCTATCTGACACAAAACAATATCTCTGTCTATGAAGTTCAGTATGGACGGATTGCAAAAAATAAATCTTATACCGGGCTGATCATTCGCCAGGAAGAGGTCTTTTATGCAGACGATACCGGGGCAGTCAATTATTACAAAAAAGAAGGCGACAAAGCAGGATATAATGATTTGATCTGTTCCGTGGACAAGGCCGGAGATATTTCCCAGGAAATTTCACATGCAGGTCTGGATACCGCAAATCTTTCGGAGGAGGAGTTGTTAAATATCCAGAACAGTATCACAAACTATATCTCATCATATTCCAATACACAGTTTTACAATGTGTATTCTTTTAAAGATGGCGTCAATGCGCAGATTCAGGAAAATCTGTATATTAATGCGTTAAACAGTTTGTCTGACCAGACGACTTCAGCGGTTTCACAGAATACGTTTTCTTTTGTACGGACATCTGTGGATGGTATTCTGGCATTGTATACCGATGGATATGAAGGTGTTTCGACAGATTCCTTTACCGCAGATATGTACAATCCTGCTTCCTATAGTAAGACAAATCTGAAAGGAAATGCACAGGTAAAATCCGGACAGGCGCTGTACAAGATGGCTACCAGTGAAAAATGGTCAATTATGGTTCCTGTCAGCAAATCTGAGGCAAAAGAATATAAGCAGCAGATCAGTGAAGGTTCTGATTCCTTTATTCTCCATGTGAAATTCCGCAAGGATCACACGGAGACGAATGCGACAACTTATGTGCGCAAGATTGATGGAAGTTATTTTCTGCAGCTGGATCTGAACAATTCCATGATTCGATTTTTGTCTGATCGTTATATCGAAGTGGAACTTGGATCCGATGAAAATCAGGGTCTTAAGATACCAAATACAGCCATTACAAAGAAAGAATTCCTTGTTATTCCGAAAAAATACATCGGAAAAGGAGATAATTCATCCAGTAACGGTGTGATCAAGATCACAAAAGACAAACACGGAAAAGAAAGTGCAGAATTTGTAACAACAGATCTGTATTATGAGACCGATGATGCATATTATGTATCCGAAAATTCCTTGTCAGTTGGAGATACGATTCAGCTCCCTGATAGTAATGAACAGTACAGTATCAAAGATACTGCGACGAAGGAGGGCGTATACAATATGGACAAAGGTTATGCGATTTTCCGTCTCATCGATGTTCTGGCTGAAAACGAGGAATACACCGTCGTGAAAACCGGAACTAAATATGGAATTTCTTTGTATGATCATATTGCTTTAAATGGAAATGAAGTAAGTGAAGGCGAATTTATGAACTAAACGGGAGAATATCAGGCAGGAGGAATAAAAATGCTGAGAGAAAATATACAGAAAGTGGAAGAAAATATAGAAGCAGCGTGTAAACGTGCGGGCAGAGACCGCTCCGAAGTGACTCTGATCGCTGTAGGCAAGACAAAACCGGTGGAAATGCTTCAGGAAGTGTATGATACCGGAATCCGTGAATTTGGTGAAAACAAAGTGCAGGAAATGATGGATAAATATGAGGTTCTGCCGAAGGATATTCACTGGCACATGATCGGACATCTTCAGAGAAACAAAGTGAAATACCTGATGGGAAAAGCGGCACTGATCCATTCTGTCGATTCCCTGAGACTGGCAGAAGAAATCAGTGCACAGTCTGTCAAACATGCTGTAACTACAGATATCCTGATCGAGGTAAATATTGCAGGTGAGGAATCCAAATTTGGTACTTCAAAGGAAGAAGCCATTGCTCTGGTAGAGGATGCCGCTAAGTTACCGAATATTCATATCTGCGGTCTGATGACGATTGCACCATATGTGGATGATCCTGAGGATAATCGCAAATATTTTAGGGGAATCCGCGAATTATCTGTTGACATCAAAGAGAAAAACATTGATAATGTAGACATGCGTATTTTGTCCATGGGAATGTCCGGAGACTATGAAGTAGCGATTGAAGAAGGTTCTACCATGGTTCGTGTAGGAACCGGTATTTTTGGGGCACGAAATTATAATATTTAAAATAGATTACAAATTAAGAATGGAGATTTTATCAGAATGGGTATGATGGATAAATTTTTGAATATGATGCGTCTGAATGCGGATGAGGATGATGATTTCTACGACGATGATTATTATGATGAGGAAGATGATGATTATTACGAGGAACCAAAAAAGAAATCATTCCGTCGCGAGAAAGAGCAGGAACATGAACAGGCAGTTCGTTTTACCTCTGTAAAAGAGAATAAAACATCTGCAAAATCTAATTCCAAAGTGACACCGATGCGTCCGGTGAAAAAAAATCAGGGAGGAAATGCTGCCATGGAAGTATGTGTGATTAAACCTACATCCGTAGAAGATGCCCGTGAAATTACAGAGACATTATTAAACAATCGAACAGTTGTATTAAATCTGGAAGGACTGGATCTTGAAATCGGTCAGAGAATCATTGACTTTACATCCGGCTCCTGCTTTGCTATTGACGGTAACTTGCAGAAGATTTCCAATTACATATTTATTGTAACTCCAGCTTCTGTAGATATTTCCGGTGATTTCCAGAGCATTATGGATGCATTTGATGTAGCATCTTTGCAGAACGATATTTAAAAGCGCAGAGCTGGAACAAAGAATAGATCAGCTTTGCTGAAATTCGCTTCATAACGCAGGTTATGAGTAAATCAAAACAGGGAACCAGTTTCTGAAAAGGGACTGGTTCTTCTTAGGTAAATATAAAGATGCCTGCCACAGGAAGGAAAAAGGTTATGACTGACAAAAAAACATGTTTGGGAAGAGGAAAAAGTGTGATTCTTGGTATTATCTGTTTCGCAATTTTAGTATTTGTAGATCAGATAACCAAGTGGCTGGCGGTACTTCATCTGAAAGACCGACCATCCTTTGTATTGATAAAAAATGTATTTGAACTTTATTATCTGGAGAACCGCGGTGCGGCTTTTGGTATTTTTCAGGGGAAACGTGTGGTGTTTTTAATCATGACAGTTGTTATTTTGCTATTTTTGGCATACTGCTTCTGGAAAATTCCGTATACTGCTAAATTTAATTCACTGCGTGTAGTACTGGTGCTGATCGCAGCCGGGGCGGTTGGAAATTTTATTGACCGTATGGCAAATGGATATGTAGTTGATTTCTTTTATTTTAAACTGATCAACTTCCCGGTATTTAATGTGGCAGATATTTATGTTACCTGTTCTGCGGTATTTCTGGCAATTTTACTGATTTTCCGTTACAAAGAAGAGGATTTAAATCAACTGGTAAAGAGTTTGAAAGGATAATGTTGTATGGAGCATGAAGTACAGTTGCAGGAATTTATTGTGGAGGCAGAGCAGGCCGGAGAACGTCTGGATCGCTATCTGACACTGATCTATGCAGATCAGTCCAGAAGTTTTTTCCAGAAGCTGATTAAGAATGGCAATGTAAAGGTAAATGAGAATGAAATCACAAAAGCCGGATACATCATTGATGAGGGAGATGTGGTCACCGCGTCCATTCCAGCGGCACAATCCGTTGCTATAGAAGCGGAAAATATTCCGTTGGATATTTTGTATGAAGATGCAGATGTACTGATTGTCAATAAGCCAAAAGGAATGGTGGTACATCCTTCTGCCGGTCATTACAGTGGTACGCTGGTCAATGCCATCATGTATCACTGTGCAGACAGTTTGTCTGGTATTAATGGAGAAATACGTCCTGGTATTGTACACCGAATTGATATGGATACGACAGGTGCACTCATTGTATGCAAAAATGATGCGGCGCATACAGACATTGCAGAGCAGATCAAGGAACATACGGTGACACGCCGCTACCGTGGAATTGTGTGTGGTATTGTCAAAGAGGACGAAGGAACCATCGAGGGTGCCATAGGACGCCATCCGACTCAGCGTAAAAAAATGGCGATTAATGAAAAAAATGGGAAGCCTGCCATTACACATTATAAAGTGCTGCAGCGATTTGCAAAATATACGTATATGGAGTTTCAGCTTGAAACGGGACGAACACATCAGATCCGCGTGCATATGGCAAGCATTGGGCATCCACTTCTGGGAGATGAATTATACGGAAATCCGAAGAATCTTGCGATTAAGGGATTACAGGGGCAGACACTGCATGCCATGATCATCGGTTTTGTTCATCCGTCCACCCATGAGTATGTGGAATTTGAGGCTCCGTTGCCGGAGTATTTTCAGAATTCATTGAATAAACTGTAAAGCGGACATTCGCAATCCGCTTTCGCTAATTGCTTATTCTGCGTTTAAAATCATGACAGGACTATGGATATGTTCTGAATGACTATCTTACAATATTGTATGTCAGAAATATGAAATGTGTTATGCGTGTAAATTCATGTCGATCGACTCTAATTTTCAGACAAAAAACGGTTTGCCGTTGAGATTTTTGCGCAAATGTAGTATACTATAGATAGTAAGTAAGGAAAGGGGGATTTCCTATGAGAAATCTTGTAATTGCAATCGGACGTGAATTTGGAAGCGGGGGAAAAGAAATCGGACAAAAACTGGCCGATCGGTTAAATATAAAATGTTACGACAGTGAATTACTTTCAATCACAGCAAAAAACAGTGGATTTTGCGAAGAAATTTTACAGAAAAATGATGAGAAACCGACAAACAGCTTTTTATATTCTTTAGTCATGGATACATATTCTATGAGTGGATATACATCAGCTCCGTTTGTAGATATGCCATTGAATCACAAAGTATTCCTGGCACAGTTTGAGGCAATCAAAAAACTGGCATCCGAGGAATCTTGTGTTATCGTAGGAAGATGTGCAGACTATGCATTAGCCGGAGATCCGGATTGTGTCAGTGTATTTATTCATGCAAACATGGATTTCCGTTTAAAGAGAATCAAAGCAGATACGGATAAAGAGTTCAAGGATGATAATAAGGTCATTGATTTTATCAATAAGACAGATAAAAAACGTGCTAATTATTACAACTATTATTCTAGTAAAAAATGGGGAGATGCACGCAGCTATGATTTCTGTATTGACAGTTCCGTACTTGGTATTGATAAAACAGTAGATGCGATCATTAACTATCTGCAGATCCGTTATCCGGATGAAAATATCAAATAAAAGAAAACGATTTAGAATACGTTATTTGTGACAGAGTTGTATTCTTAAAAAGAAAAAACATAAAGTGCTTTCAGACATTCCGGAAAGGGATGTCTGAAAGCACTTCTATTATTTGTGCTGATTTCTCCATTCTCTGGGAGAAACACCGTAAATATTCTTAAATGCCCGGGAAAAATGCAGTTGATTTTCATATCCGACGGCAGAACCGATATCCGCAATCGACAAAGAAGTCAGTTTCAGAAGTTCTGCTGCCTTTACCATACGGTAATTCATTAAAAATTCCTGCGGTGACTGACCGGTACTTTTCTTGAAAATTTTTCCAAGATAGCTGCGGTTGATACCACAGACTGTTGCCACATCTTCAATGGAAACATTGTTCTGAAAATTCTGTTCAATATAATTAATCGCCTCTTTGATATAATAGTCACTCATTTTGCTGCTGGATACTAATTGTGTAGAGTGAGCTGATTGAATCAGATAATCCAAAAACAGGTATAAATGTCCGATGAGGTGAAATGAAGATTCTTTTGGATGATGAGTGATATATATCAGTTCTTCTGCCAGTTTATCCCGCAGTTCTTTATTGCGCGGATGATAGACTGGTTTATTTTTGGAAAAATCCGTCATACTTAATGCTTCTGTGATCCGCAATCCGTCAAATTCTACCCAGATATATTCCCATGGTACGTTTGAGTCTGCAATGTAGGTCGTGACCTGTCCGGGAAAAATCATAAATCCCTGTCCGCTGCGTATTTGGTAAGTTTGCGTTACACCTTTCGTATCATCTGCCAGCAGAGTTCCTGTTCCAGTAAGAATATAATGAAACAGATAATGATTGCGGGCAGCCGGTCCAAAAGAATGTCCTGGATCACATTTTTCGTAGCCATACTGATACAGACACAGGTCAATAAAATTTTCATTTGGAAAAATATGAAATAAAAGATCAGGCATTGGAAACTCCCTCCAGAGTATTGCAACTATTATTTAAAAAGTAAAAATATCTAAAAATATACCATTATGTGATATACATATTGATTATAGCACAATAAAACGCATAATGATATAAAAAATGAAAAATGCGGATATTCTAGGTCGCATTTTGAGATGTTACAATCATTTTAACAGAAAAAAACAAGAAAGGAAGCAGAAAATATGGCGAAAAAGAAACTGATCTGTGGATTGACAGCTCTTCTTCTGGCAGGATGCGGACTGACCGGCCTGATGGGATGCGGAAAACAGGAGACAGCGGCAGGTAAGACGGAGATTGAAATTGTCTCATACAAAAAAGAAGCAGTAGATACGTTTAATGAGATTGCAGAAAAATTTAATGAAACGCATGATGATATTCATTTGACCATTGACTCTCCGAATGAAGCAATGACGATTTTGAAAACACGTTTTATCCGGGAAGATTATCCGGATATCGTTGTCATCGGTGGTGATATGGATTACTCCAATTTTTTAGATTCGGATCTTTTTTATGATATTTCAGATCTTGATGTGCTCAGCGAAACAAAATCCTCCTATCTGGATATGGATAAACAATTGGAATTTATCCCGCAGGATGGGACATACGCGTTGCCATATGTCGCAAACGCGGCAGGTATCCTCTACAATAAGGACCTGTTTGAGGAACATGGATGGAAAGTACCTCAGACATGGAGTGAATTTATGGCTCTTTGTGAACAGATTCAGAGCGAGGGCGTTCAGCCGTTATATTTCGGATTTAAAGATACATGGACCTGTCTGGCTCCATGGAATGCGCTGGCTGTCAGCCTGGCGGATCCGCAGCTTTGCAGTGAAGTAAATAATGGAACGACAACTTTTACAAAGGGGTATGATGAAACGGCAGAAAAGATAAAAGCGTTGCTTGGCTATGGAGAAGCAAACCCGACTGCTTATAGCTATAACGATGCATGTACGGCATTTGCCCGTGGTCAGTCTGCCATGTATACTATCGGAAGTTATGCGATTCCACAGATTAAATCTGTTAATCCGGATATGAATATTGGTACCTTTACATTCCCGGCAAATGAGGACGAAGCAGATAATGTATTAAACTCCGGCATTGATGTACAGTTTTGTGTTATGAAAGCCTGCAAAAACAAGGAGGCTGCCTACGAGGTACTGCGTTTCCTGTATGAGGACGATACAATCCGCACTTATCTGGATGAGCAGGGCGGCATTGCATGTAAACAGGGTGATTTCCCACTTTCTTCTGAACTGGAAGGGGTACGCTCTTATATTGAATCCGACCGTATGGCTGACTTTCAGGATCATCACTATCCGAGTGAGATGAGTGTGGATGCCATGATTCAGACGTATCTGCTGGATGACAGCGCAGATGCCAAAAAAACTTTCCTGAACAAATTTGACAAAGACTGGAAGCGATACAATCGGGATCTGATCTGGAAAGTGCAGCAATATAATGAAAAAGATGGAACATCGGAGGATACGAAATGAAATCAAAAATGACAAATCGGAATAAAACATTCTGGATCATCGCAATTCTGGTCATTGCATTGTTTTTTACATTCAATACCCTTCCGATGATCAAAGGTGTGATTTATAGTTTTACCAATTATAAAGGCTATGGTTCTTATGACGTGGTTGGATGGCGCAACTATGTGGATCTGTTTACCGATGCGAGAGTCGGAAAAAGTTACCTGTTTACTTTTAAATATGCCATCGCCGGAACAATCCTTGTCAATGTATTAAGTTTGCTTCTGGCACTTGGATTAAACAGCAACATCAAAGGCAAGAGCGCGCTGCGTGGTATTTACTTTGTACCGAATATCCTTGGAGGACTGGTGGTCGGCTATATTTTCAGCTTTATCTTTACATACATTCTTCCTGCCATCGGAAGCGCCTGCCACATCTCTTTCCTGGAAAACAGTATTCTCGCCAGCGAAAAATATGCATGGATTGCGGTACTGATCGTGGGTGTATGGCAAGCCGTGGCCATGAATACCATCATTTATATTTCGGGATTACAGACTGTTCCGGAAGATGTCTATGAAGCAAGTATGTTGGATGGGGCCAATAAATGGACAGAATTTTGGAAAATCACATTTCCACTGATCATGCCGTTTGTATCCATCAATCTGGTGCTCAGCACAAAGAACTTCCTGATGGTATTTGATCAGATCGTATCCCTGACCCAGGGTGGCCCTGCGCAGAGTACCGAGTCGATTTCTTATCTGATCTACAAAAATGGTATGTCCGGCGGACAGTTCGGATTTCAGAGTGCAAATGCGGTTTTATTTTTCATCGTGATCGTGGCAATCTCTGTTTTCCAGCTACGGTTTACCAATAAGAAGGAGGAACAGTTATAATGGAAAAAGGACATAAAACAAATAAAGTTTTAACGGTACTTCTGATCATCGGAACGATAACAGTATTTTTTCCGTTGTATATGGCAGTAATCATTGCTTTTAAGAAACCAAGTGAGATGACAAATGATGTAGCTGGGGCACTGGCACTGCCGAAAAACTGGAGTTTTTCCAATTTTATAGAAGCAATGCAGGTGACAGATTTCTGGCATTCTCTTGGAAACAGTTTACTTATTACGCTTGTGACAATAGTATTTGCAATTTTGATCCATTCGATTGCCGGATATGTGATCGGACGTGGTATGCGCAGGATCAAAGGATTTAAATTTATTTATTTTTATATTGTCAGTGGTATGTTTGTACCATTTTCAATTCTGATGATGCCGCTGGTAAAGCAGACTGCGCAGATGGGAATCGGAAACCGCTTTGGTGTTATCCTGCTGTATCTGGTATTTTATATGCCAATGAATGTGCTTCTATACAGCGGATATCTGAAAAATATTCCGGAAGCACTGGAAGAAGCGGCAAATATTGACGGAGCCAATGCCTGGACAACGTACTGGCGAATCATTTTTCCGATGATGAAGCCGATGCATGCTACGGTTGCAATCCTGACCGCACTTGGTACCTGGAATGATGTAATGACACCACTGGTCATCATGTCCGGAACAGGTCAGAATACGTTGCCGCTGGCGCAGTTAAATTTCCAGAGCCAGTTTGGAACCAATTATAACCTTGCTTTTGCTTCATATATTCTGGCTTTGATCCCGATTTTGATTTTCTATGTCATTTGTCAGAAGCAGATATTAAATGGTGTGGCAAACGGTGCGGTAAAATAGTATAATAAAAAGCAAGCAAGATTCAGATTCAGTGAATTATAAGTTCTGTGTAAATGACTGACAAATAGAAAAAGCGTGAATAATGAGGAGGAACCGTGAATGGCAATTATTTTTGATGCAAACCGAAAAATATTTACAATTCATACAAAACATACAACTTATCAGATGCAAGCGGATGCAAAAGGTTATCTGCTGCACTTATATTATGGAGTGCGGGTAAAAGGAACGATGGATTACCTGTTATGCTATGCGGACCATGGTTTCTCCGGAAATCCGTATGCAGCAGGTATGGACCGTACTTATTCTCTGGATGCACTGCCACAGGAATATCCGTCACTTGGAACCGGTGACTGTCGTAATATTGCGTTGAATATTACGAGTGCAGTCGGAACAGAGTGCTGTGATCCAATTTTTAACAGTTATAAGATTACAAAAGGAAAATATAGCCTGCAGGGACTTCCGGCTGTTTGGGCGGCCGATGACGAAGCTGAAACGCTGGAAATCGTGTTAAAAGATGATCTGACACAGGTAGAAATACATTTGCTTTACGGTGTACTGGAAGATGCGGATATCATTACCAGAAGTGTAGTGATCAAAAATACAGGAACAGAAACTATTACCGTGAAAAAAGCATTGTCCGCATGCCTTGATTTTGTACAGGGAGACTACGATGCAATCAGTTTTTACGGCAGACATGCCATGGAACGTAATCTGGAACGTGTTCCTGTGGGACATGGAACGTACCGGATTGGCAGTCGCCGTGGCAGTTCCAGTCATCAGTATAATCCTGGTGTGATCCTTGCAGATCGTACAGCAACGGAAGAAGCCGGAAACTGCTACGGAATGCTTTTTATGTACAGTGGAAATTTTGTCTGCGAGGCCGAGCGTGATCAGTTTAACCAGACACGTTTTCAAATGGGGCTTGGAGATGAATTATTTGATTATCCGGTAAAAGCAGGAGAAGAATTTACAGCACCAGAAGTAATTATGGCATATTCTGATGAGGGATTTTCCAAATTGTCCAACCTGTACCATAATTGTATTTTAAATCATGTATGTAAAGGTAAGCAGGTACATACAAACCGTCCTATTTTGATCAACAGCTGGGAAGCTGCGTACTTTGATTTTAATGGTGATACGATCGTGGATCTGGCAAAGCAGGCAGCAGAGCTTGGCATTGATATGGTTGTCATGGATGACGGCTGGTTTGGTAAACGAAATGACGATAATTCTTCTCTGGGTGACTGGTTTGTCAATGAAAAAAAATTAGGTGGTACGTTAGGACAGCTGATTGAACGTGTCAATGCGCAGGGCGTGAAATTTGGTATCTGGATTGAGCCTGAGATGGTAAATGAAGACAGTGATTTGTACCGGGAGCATCCGGACTGGGCATTGACGATTCCGGGACGGATGCCGATCCGCTCCAGAAATCAGTTATTACTTGATTTTTCCAGAAAAGAAGTGCGGGAAGAAATTTTAAAACGCATCTGTGCGATTCTGGATCAGGGAAATATCGAATATATCAAGTGGGATATGAATCGAAGTATGGCTGATGTATACGCCGGAAATGTACCATATGATTATGTCTTGGGACTTTATGATTTTCTTGAAAAGCTGACCAGTCGTTATCCGGAGATTCTGATTGAAGGCTGCAGTGGCGGTGGCGGACGTTTTGATGCAGGTATGATGTATTACACTCCACAAATCTGGTGTAGTGATAATACAGATGCCATCAATCGAACACGTATTCAATATGGTACTTCTTTCTTTTATCCGACATCTGTAGTCGGTTCTCATGTGTCAGCCGTACCAAATCATCAGACTGGCAGAATCACAAGTCTGAATACCAGAGGTGTGGTAGCCATGGCAGGTACTTTTGGCTATGAGATGAATCCTGCTTTACTTAGCTGTGAAGAAAAAGAAGAAATCCGCACACAGCTTGCAATCTATCGTAGACATCAGGAACTGATTCGTGAGGGTGATTATTATCGCCTGTCTGATCCCTTTAAAGAGGATGTGGCTGCTTGGATGAGTGTTGCAAAGGACCAGTCACAGGCATTGGTCAGCGTTGTTCGTCTGTCCGCAGAGGGCAATCCGTTTGGAACCTATGTGAAATTAAAGGGACTGGATGCGGAATGTTTTTATCTGGAAGAAACCACCGGAAAGGTATACAGTGGCATGGCATTGATGCAGGCCGGTCTGTTGTTGCCGATGGCAGTAACTGAATACGAAGCATATCAGTTTTCTTTCAAAAAAATGCAGGATGCAGCCGATTTGTACAAGCTTCTTTGTAATAAAACAGGAGCAGAACGTAAAGTAATCAGTATTTTTGGCGGTTCCGGTTCTGGAAAGACTACAATGGCAGATATTTTGCAGCAGCAGTTTCTGGCAGACGGCATCGGTTGTTTTGTTGTGCATGGGGATGATTATCCGCACAGAATCCCAAAATGTAACGATCAGGAGCGGGAGCTGATTTATCAGAAATCTGGAGAAACAGGACTTAATGCGTACCTTGGAACTCCACAGGAAATTGACTATGATCGTATCAATCAAGTGTTGGCAAATTTTCATGCCGGAGATACATCAATCGAACTGAAAAAAGTGGGGCGAAATGAAGGCGAAATCTGGTTTGAGCAGACAGATCTGAGAGATGTACAGGTATTGCTTCTGGAATGGACACATGGTGGAAGTGAGTATCTGGAAGGTGTGGATCTATCTGTTTATCTTGACAGCACACCGGAAGAGACAAAGGCACGTAGAATCCGTCGTGGACGAGACGAAAATGCTGCCAGTGCATTTATTCAGTTGGTTATTTCTCTGGAAGCGAGAAAATTAGAACAACAGGCGAAGAACGCTGACATTATCGTTGGAAAGGATGGTCACGTATATGAATCTTAAACCGATGCTGAATGCTTATCCAGACAGTTTAGGAGGAACTCTGAAAAAGATTGTAACATTGCTGAAAAGAGATGAGATGAATAATGTCTTTGGCTCTTTTTACATATTACCAAGTCTGTATCATTCGGATTTGGATCGTGGATTTTCTGTCATTGATTATGATGTCAATGAAGAAATTGCCACACAAGATGATCTGAAATTATTAAAGCAGCTTGGCATAGATCTGAAACTAGACTTTATCTTAAATCATGCATCAGCACAATCGCCACAGTTCAAAGATCTGGTAGAAAAGGGAGAAGCATCGAAGTATAAAAACTTTTTTATTGATTGGAATGCGTTCTGGGAAGGATATGGCTCTATGACGGAACAGGGCTATATTCAACCAGACGAGACATACATCAAAGACATGTTCTTCCGAAAACCAGGACTTCCAATCCTGATGGTACAGTTTCCGGATGGAACAAAACATCCTTACTGGAATACATTTTATCAGGAAGAACACTATCCTCAGTATCTTGGACAGATGGATCTGAACATCCAATCTCCTGAAGTATGGACATTTTACAGGGAAACTCTTGCTAAAATTGCATCTTATGGGGCAAGTATTGTGCGACTGGATGCTTTTGCCTATGCACCGAAAGCACTTGGAAGAAAGAATTTTCTCAATGAGCCGGAAACATGGGATTTACTGGAACAGATTCAGATGTATGCACAACCTTATGGTCTGACTTTATTGCCGGAAATTCATGCAGCATATGAGGAACATATTTATCAGAAGGTAGCAGAGAAAGGATATATGACCTATGATTTCTTTCTCCCAGGTCTGGTGATCGATGCGATTGAAAACAAACGAAGTAAGTATCTGGCAAACTGGGCAAAGGAACTGGTAGACAAAAAGATTCAAACCGTGAATATGCTTGGATGCCATGATGGAATTCCATT
>Ga0129312_1001322_pt1 | contig 14797 bp, 16 predicted proteins | sample O827metagenome_FD_94434 | JGI IMG/M metagenome (GOLD analysis project Ga0129312, IMG submission 94434) | Orangutan group fecal microbial communities from Wisconsin, USA - O827 metagenome | ecosystem: Host-associated > Mammals > Digestive system > Large intestine > Fecal | place: USA: Wisconsin... | reverse complement strand
GCGCCCCCGCCATTGCCCGCGAGGCCGTAAAGATCCTGGCCTCCAAGGATATTCTGGGCGCAGAAAAGAGCAATTATAAAGACGGCCGCCGTCACATTCGCTTCAAAGAGCTTTCGCCCGAAGAAAAGGCCCTGCTCATTGCCGAAAACCCCGCATACGGCCGCGTGATCTGCCGCTGCGAAACCATCACCGAGGCTGAGATCCTGCACGCCATCCACAGCGAAGTGCCCGCCACCACCATTGACGGCGTAAAGCGCCGCTGCAATGCCGGTATGGGCCGCTGCCAGGGCGGCTTCTGCGGCCCCCGCGTGCTGGAGCTGCTCAGCCGTGAGCTGGGCATCAGCCCCATGGAAGTGCTGCAGGATAAAGCAGGCACCAACGTTCTGGTGCAGGAAACGAAGATCGGAGGAAAAAACCATGATTGATCTGATCATTGTCGGCGGCGGCCCCGCCGGTCTGGCTGCGGCCTGCAAGGCCTGGGAATCCGGCCTGCGGGATATTCTGATCATTGAGCGTGACAAAGAGCTGGGCGGTATTCTGAACCAGTGCATTCACAACGGCTTTGGCCTGCACCGCTTCAACGAACAGCTCACCGGCCCCGAATATGCCGGCAAATTTGAGGCCATGCTGGCCGACACCGGCGTAAAGGTATGGCTCGACACCATGGTTCTGGATGTCACGCCTGACAAAAAAGTGTGCTGCGTCAGCAAAGAGCGCGGCTATCAGGTGCTCCAGGCAAAAAGCATTATTTTAGGCATGGGCTGCCGTGAGCGCACCCGCGGTGCCATTGGCATTCCCGGCACCCGCCCTGCCGGCATCTACACCGCCGGTGCCGCACAGCGCTATGCCAACATGGAAGGCTATCTGGTGGGCAAGCGCGTGCTGATCCTCGGCAGCGGCGACATTGGCCTTATCATGGCCCGCCGCATGACTCTGGAGGGTGCCAAGGTGCTGGCCTGCGTGGAAGTTATGCCCTATTCGGGCGGCCTTACCCGCAACATCGTGCAGTGCCTGAACGACTTTGATATTCCCCTGTACCTGTCGCACACCATCGTGGACATTCAGGGCAAAAACCGTGTGGAAAAGGCCATTGTGGCCGAAGTCGGCCCCGACCGTAAGCCGATCCCCGGCACCGAGATGGAGTTTGACTGCGACTGCATTCTGCTCAGCGTGGGCCTGATCCCCGAAAACGAGCTCACCCGTCAGGCAGGCATCGAGATGGACCCCCACACCAAGGGCGCTGTGGTTTACGAAAACATGGAAACCAGCATTCCCGGTGTGTTTGCCTGCGGCAATGTGCTGCAGGTGCATGATCTGGTGGACTTTGTTTCCGCCGAAAGCGAGCGCGCCGGTGAGTCCGCCGCCGCCTACGTCAAGCACGGCGAAACCAAGCCCGGCAAGGTGCTCACCCTGCAAACCGGCGCCGATGTGGGCTACACCGTGCCCCAGCGCATCCGCGTGGAAAATGTCGAAAAAACCGTCAGCATCTCCTTCCGTGTGCGCCGCAACATCGGTGTAAGCACCATCAAGGTCACCTGCGGCGACCAGGTTCTGGCCAGCTTCAAGCGTGAGCGCATGGCTCCCGGTGAAATGGAACACATCGCCATGCCCCGTGTTCTGCTGGACAAAGCTGCCGGCGACACCCTGACCGTTTCTGTAGAGGAGGCCTAACCCACCATGAAAGAAGTAATTTGCATCTGCTGCCCCAAAGGCTGCCACCTGCAGGTGGACGAACAGAATGATTATGCGGTAACCGGCAACGGCTGCCCCAACGGCATCGCCTACGGCAAAGAGGAGCTCACCAACCCCACCCGCATCGTCACCAGCACGGTGCGCGCCGAGGGCGGCCTGCACCCCCGCTGCGCCGTAAAAACCACCCTTCCCGTGCCCAAGGGCATGATGATGGATGTGATGAAGGTGCTGGACAGCGTGGTGGTCACCAGCCCCGTTAAAACCGGTCAGGTGATCGTAAAAGACATCTGCGGCACCGGCTCGGACATTGTCGCCACCCGCGATCTTTAAGGCAGCACCGCACAATTCCCGCCGGACGGCTTAAGCACCGCTCCGGTGGCTGCGGCACGGCATCTGCATTGCCTTAAGCATACTCGCAAATCGTTTCTCAAAGTGAACTGTTTTCCCTTTGAAAGCAGCGATATTTCTGAATAACACCCACCGCAATGCCAATGAAAAGGCCACACAGCTGACAATAAAGTCGGTTGTGTGGCCTTTTTTGCTGAATCAGTATCTTTTCCTCTTCAAGCTTGTGGTTCTATAATACAGGAAGGTTCGAGAAATTTATTCTCAAATTTTAGGTCACGGAGACCGTTAACATTGTTAACCGTTTTTAGGTTTATTTTGTTGTTGACTTTTCGGTTATCTTGTGATATCCTATAGATAACCGGAAGGAGGTTGCTACTATGGCTTATACGAAATTTGGCGAATTCGTTCGCGTTCTTCGAATAAAGAATCATGAAGTAATGGGTGATATGGCAAAGGTATTGGGTGCATCTCTTCCATTTCTCTCTGCTGTAGAAAATGGGAAAAAAAATGTGCCTGCTGAATGGATCGAAAAAATCGTATTGCATTATAATCTAACTGCCATCGAAAAGCAGGAACTTGAGTCTGCCATTGAAGAATCGCGCACCCAGTATAAAATTACGCCCATCCATGCCGGAATCCAGCAGCGTAGAGCCGCTATGCAATTTGCACGATCCTTTGATGAAATGGACGACGAAACCGCCACTAAAATTTTGGAACTGCTCAGCAAGAAGGGGGAACATAACAACTGATGGATTATAAAACTAAACCGACCAGCCGCCATGATCTGCGCCAATATGCAAAATTTTTTCGACATATTTTTGATGTGCCAGAAACAGGAGCATTTCCGGTACTGGAAGCACTCGAAAGATTAGAAGATGTCTTCCCGAATTGCAACTATGTCATCGTTAACGATGACAAGTTGCCACCACAAACAATGGCGCAGTGTTCCCCCAATGAGGATGGTGGGTTTACGATTGTAATCAAAGAAACGGTTTATCGTGGAGCTTATGAAAATGGCATTGGTGCATTCCTTGGATTCATTTGTCATGAAATTTGCCATGTTTTCCTATTTCATATTGGATTCAAGCCAATTTTCGCCTACAGCTTTGACAATAATGAGCTTCCCGCTTATTGCAGTGTAGAGTGGCAAGCAAAGGCACTTTGCGCAGAGGTCATGATTCCTTTTGAGGAAAGCCATGGAATGAAACCAACGGAAATCGTGAACCGCTACCATGTTTCAAAAGCATTTTCAACAAACCGCCGTAAGCTCGAAAAGGAGGGGTGTTACAGACGAAAATAAAAAAACGCATAGAAAACTGTTACCAGCAATTTTCTATGCGTCTTGTTTCTCAGATATGCTAAGCATTCTAAGATGACCACTTATAACTTAGCATATCTGAATCCGTTCGTCAATAGACGATATATACAAAAAGGCGGGATTATTATGCCCGTCTTTGTCCTCAGCATAGAGGAGAAAGGGCTCAGATATGAGTAAAACCAATTCCGCAAGAAGCAGTTGTAAAGATGTTTTTCACGCATTTCTTGTCTCAGATGCGACATTTGACGGCGAGTTAGAGATTCCTTGCATTCAACCGATAGATAATATTCCGGCTAAGTTAATTCCTTTTTCAAAAGCTGTTTCAGGAGCGGAACATGATGCATGGGTTCACTTTTACCAAGACGATTTTCAATTTGAACGATTATGGAATAATCCTCATCGTTATTTGCCCATTCTGAAACGTTTTGCCGGAGTTATTTCGCCAGACTTCAGCCTGTATCGGGATATGCCGCTGGTCATGCAGCAATGGAATGTTTATCGCAGCCGTGCACTCGGCCACTGGTTACAATCAAATGGTATTTCGGTAATTGCAAATGTTCGTTTTTCAGATGAGCGCACTTACAAACTGAGCTGTGCAGGTGTTCCTCGAAGCAGCACGATTGCTGTTGGTTCGCACGGATGCATCAAAATCAAAGAGGATCGCGATTTTTTTCAGCAAGGACTGGCTTATATTGTAGAAGAGCTCAGGCCGAAGAATGTCATTATTTATGGCACAACGCCAATTTCTATTTTTGGAGAATACCAACAAAAGGGTATCAATATCTTCCAATTTGATAGTGACTGTACACTTGCTCACCGAAAGGTGGTATGTGCTTGATGGGAACAGGAATATACGGCGGATTTGGAAACACTTTTGGATCAAAACATTATCGAAGATTTTCAATTGCTCAATTTAAAGGAAAAGTTAAAGTGAATGGAGAACTTCGTGATGTAAGTAGGCGTGTATATCAGCGCAATGATATAGATTTCTCATACTATGATGATAATACTGGTTTAACAAATTTGGAACGAATGCAAGCCGGAAAGCCCCCGATTGGGGTTGATGGAATGGCGATTCAATTACACCATGTGATTCAAAAAGAAGCAGGTCCAACAGTTGAAATTCGCGAAACAACACATCAAGAATATTATCGTACTCTTCATGGGCTTGTAAAGAATAACCAGAGTTTTCGCAATAGCCCTTTGCTTAACAAACAATATAACAACTTCCGTGTAGCTTATTGGAAATGGCGCGCACAAGAATACTTAAACAACACGAGGTGAGAAAATGACTGAAAAGCTTCAGGTACTGATTCATGATTATGAAAGATCCGGTGACTTCACGCACACAAAAATTTCAAACGAGGTAATCCAGCAGGCCGAGAAGCAGCTTCATGTTTTGCTACCAAAGCAATATGTTGATTTTCTCGTTTGCTATGGTCACGGCGGAATCGGCGGAATCGAGATCATCGGCATCGGAAAAACAGGTAAGCTTTTGTTTGTGGAAGAAACCAAAAAGTATCGCAAATACGGCTTGCCTGAAAATTATGTAGTCACAGAAGACTGCGATGAATGGCTTTACTGTATTGACTGTAATACGGGGAAAATCGTTTCATGGAGCAATAGCAATATTGAATATTGTTATCCGGACTTTGACACTTATTTGGAAGACCGTTTTCACGATGCAATCGAGAACTTATGATCGACAAGTGTGCAAGTGCCGCACCTTCCCTTTGTTTTTCACTGGAAACCCTTTTCTTCCTATGCTATAATACCCTCATAGAACATCTGCCGCCGCGCCATTTTATAAAGGAGGAACCGCCGTATGCACCCGCTCACCGATGCCCTGATGGACGATCCCATCATTGCCGCCGTTAAAAACGAAGAATCCCTGGCTGCCGCGCTGGAAAGCGAGCGCGAAACCATTTTTCTGCTCTCCTCCACCCTGCTCAATGTTCACGATATCGTTGCGCGCATCCATGCGGCGGGCAAGCGCGCCATCGTTCACATCGATCTGGTCGAGGGGCTCAGCAGCCGCACCATTGCGGTGGATGCGCTGGTGGCCGCCTGCGGGCCGGACGGCATCATTTCCACCCACCCCAACCTGATCCGCCATGCGCACACGCTGGGCCTGCTCACCATTCAGCGCGCTTTTGTGCTGGACAGCCTTTCTCTTGACACCCTGTTCAGCCAGCAAAGCCTGTGCCAGCCCGATTTCATCGAGGTGCTGCCCGGCATCATGCCGCCCATCATCACCGAGATCAGCCAGAAAACCCAAACCCCGCTGATCGCAGGCGGGCTCATCCGCACCAAGCAGGATGTGCTTTCCGCCATGAACGCCGGTGCCGCCGCAGTGTCCACCTCGGCCCGCAGCGTGTGGAAATTGTGATCTGCCGAAAAACCAAACCGCCCCGAAAGCTTCAGCTTCCGGGGCGGTTTTTTGCTTTTACTGCTTTGCCGTGCGGGCCTTTTGGGCTGCCTTTTCTGCAGGCAGCTGCAGCTCGGGCATCAGCTCACGCGCTATGATATCCAGCATACGCGAAAATTCGGCGCATTCCTCGGGGGTAAAGCGCTCTCGAATGCGCTTCATCACCGAATGGCGGTATTCCCGGCTGATGTTGTAATAGCTGTGGGCCCGCTTGGTGGGGCGCAAATGATATTCACGGCGGTCGGTTTCCGATTGAATTTTTTCCACATAGCCCTTGCGCACAAGGCTTGCCACCTTATAGGCGGCGTTGGGGGTGGAAATGCCGATAAAATTGCTGAACTCGGCGATGGTGGGTTCTCCCAGCGCCAGAATACATTCCACGCAAAAGGTTTCCACCGTGGTCAGGGTGGCCTCGCGGCTTTCAAATCGGTTTAAGATGCGCCTGTAAAACTGGATCTTAAATTTGGTATACAAAAGATCAAATGCCTCTTCCAGCATGGCTATTCCCCCTTATGGCAACACCGCACAATTCCCGCCTTACGGCTTAAGCACCGTTCCGGCGGCTGCGGCACGGCATCTGCGTTGCCAAAATGCTCGATAATACACAAAGTATTATCTGCGCTTTTGGCTTAGCAGCTGCCGCACCTCGCTCGCCGTATCGGCACTTAGAATTATGCGGTATTGCCTTATATTTTTCTATTGTACCACAATTTTTCCCATCAGAAAAGGGGGCAGTGCTGCCTTTTGCGGGGCGGCAGGCTTTTGCCGCCCCGTGCTCAGTTCTGCGGGTCCGGGGCCTGAATGGCAAAGGTCAGCTCGGCCTGTGCCGCAGGCTTGCCGTCCACCAGGGCAACCGCCTCGCCAATGCCCACGGGGCCCACCCGGCGCACCAGCCGGCACTGCAGCTCCAGCACATCGCCCGGCACTACCTGACGGCGAAAACGCGCATTTTTCACGCCGCCGAACAGCGCCAGCTTTCCCTTGTTTTCCGGCTCGGCCAGCACCGCCACCGCGCCCACCTGCGCCAGTGCCTCCAGAATCAGCACCCCGGGCATCACGGGCTGGCCCGGAAAATGCCCGCAGAAAAAGTTTTCGTTCATGCTCACGCACTTGCGCCCAATGGCCCATTGCCCGGGCTCATAGTCCAGAATGCGGTCCACCAGGGCAAAGGGATAACGGTGGGGCAAAATCTGCGCGATCTCGTTTGCCTGCAGGGTGTTGGCCTGCTGGCGCACGGTCAGTTTTTCCATGGCTCAGCCCTCCCAGCGCTTCAGCAGCAGGCAGGCGTTGTGTCCGCCAAAGCCAAGGCTGTTGCTCAGCGCATAGGTCATGGGCATCCGGCGTCCCTCTCCGGGCACATAGTCCAGATCGCACTCGGGGTCCGGCTGCTGCAGATGTACCGTGGGCGGGGCAAACTGGTCACGCAGGGCCAGCGCGGTAAACAGCGCTTCCACGCCGCCCGCAGCGCCCAGCAAATGGCCGGTCATGCTCTTGGTGCTGGAAACCGCCAGCTTGGCGGCATGCTCGCCGAACACCCCGTGAATGGCAGCGGTTTCGCACTTGTCGTTCATGGCCGTGCCGGTGCCGTGGGCGTTGATATAGTCCACCTGCTCAGGGGCTGCACCGGCATCGGCCAAAGCCTGCTTCATGCAGCCCATCGCGCCCTCGCCGCCCGGGGCGGGTGCGGTAAAGTGATAGGCATCGCAGTTTGCGCCGTAGCCCACCACCTCGGCATAAATTTTTGCGCCGCGCTTTTGGGCGTGCTCCAATTCCTCCAGCACCAGAATGCCGCTGCCCTCGCCCAGCACAAAGCCGCCGCGGCGGGCATCAAAGGGCAGGCTGGCCGCATTGGCATCCTCGGCGTGCGAAAGCGCCTTCATGCTGGCAAAGCCGCCAATGCCCAAGGGGCTCACGCAGCTTTCTGCGCCGCCGCACACCATGGCGATCTCGTATCCGTCGCGAATGCGGTGAAATGCATCGCCCACGGCGTTGGTGCCGCCTGCACAGGCCGTTACCGGGCAGGTGCACATTCCCTTTAAGCCAAACAGAATGGCGATCTGCGCCGCCGCCATGTTGGCAATGCTCATGGGCACAAAATAGGGGCTCACACGCTCAAAGCCTTTTTCCAGCCCGCGGCTGTGCTGCTCCTCAATGGTGGGCAGGCTGCCGATGCCGCTGGAAACCACCACGCCGATGCTTTCCGCTTCGGCGGCGGCGTTCAGGCCGCTGTCGGCCAAAGCCTCCTTGGCAGCGGCCACGGCCAGCTGCGTAAAGCGCGCCATACGGCGGCTCTCCTTGCCGCACACGGCCTCGGCGTCAAAGCCCTTCACCTCGGCTGCCACCTTGATCTTAAACTCCGATGCATCAAACTGGGTAATGGGGCCAATGCCGCATTTACCCTCGCGGGCTGCCTGCCAGCTTTCCTGCACACTGTTGCCGATGGGGTTTACCGTGCCAAGGCCGGTGATCACCACTCTGCGTTTATTCATAGCTTATAATCCTTTCCTGTTTTTTCACATTGCCATGCCGCCGTCTACGCACAGCACCTGTCCGGTGATATAGCTGCTCTGCTCGTCGGCCAAAAAGGCCACGGCACGGGCCACTTCCTCGGGCTGGCCGGGGCGGGCAGCGGGGATCTGCTGCACCATGTCTGCCCGGGCTGCCTCGGGCAGGGCCGCCGTCATATCCGTTGCAATATAGCCGGGGGCCACGGCATTGGCGGTCACCCCGCGGCTGGCCAGCTCTTTGGCCAGGCTTTTGGTCAGCCCAATCACCCCTGCCTTGCTGGCGGCATAGGCCGTTTGCCCGGCATTGCCCCGCAGGCCCACCACGCTGGAAAGATTCACAATGCGCCCGTAGCGCTGGCGCATCATCAGGCGGCTGGCTGCCTTGCAGCACAAAAATGCCCCCTTCAGGTTGGTGTTCAGCACCTTGTCGTAGTCCTCTTCCGTAAGGCGCATGATCAGATTGTCCCGGGTCACACCGGCGTTGTTCACCAGAATGTCCACCCGGCCAAAGGCCTTCTGCACCTGGCTGAACAGTGCTTCACAGCCCTCGGGCGCAGAAACATCCGCCTGCACCACCAGGGCCTGTGCGCCCTTTTCCCGGCACAGGGCCGCCGTTTCCTCGGCGGCCTGCACCCCGTGCTGGCAGTTCACCACCACACAGCAGCCCTTTTCGGCCAGCGCCGTGCAAATGGCCCGGCCAATGCCCCGGCTGCCGCCCGTCACCACGGCCACGCGCGTAATTTGTTCGCTCATACACCGGCTCCTTTCCACTCATCCAGCAGGGCCTGCAGCTCGGCTGCCGTTTCCACGGGGGTACACTGCACCCCTGTGCCCAGGGTCTTCTTTACAAAGCCGGTCAGCGCCTTGCCGGGGCCCACTTCGATCACACGATCCACCCCCAACTCGCCCAGGCGGCGCAGGGTGTCCTCCATGTACACGCTGCTCTGCACCTGCCGGATCAAAAGCTCGGGGATGCTCTCCTGCTCGGTTTTTTCCCGGCCAAGGCAGTTGAACAGCACCGGCGTGTGCATTTCTCCGAAATGCTCGGTCTGAAAGCGCTGCCGCAGCACTTCGCCTGCGGGGGCCATCAAACGGGTGTGGAACGGGCCGCTCACCTTCAGCGGCAGGCAGCGCTTTGCACCGGCCTGCAGCGCCAGACGCCCGGCCTCCTGCACGGCGTTTTTCTCGCCGCCGATCACGATCTGCCCGGGGCAGTTCAGGTTGCAGATCTGCGCCGTGCCCAAAGCCGATGCCTTTTCGCAGCACTCGGCCAGCGCCTCGCGCCCCAGCCCCAAAACGGCGATCATGGCGCTCTCCACGCCCTCGGCCGCCTTGGCCATGGCCTTGCCGCGGCACTCGGCCAGCAGCACCGCCTGCGCCGGGTCAAACACCCCCGCCGCCTGCAGCGCCGAATACTCTCCCAGCGACAGTCCGGCCAGATAATCCGCCCGAATGCCTGCCTGCTGCAAAACCGCCGTGATACCGGCGGCAAAGGCCACCATGCAGGGCTGGGTGTACTGGGTCTCGTTCAAAACGCCGTCGGGGTCCTCAAAGCACACCTTGTGCAGATCAAACCCCAGCTGCTCGCGGGCCGCATCAAAGGCCTCGCGAAATGCGGGAAATGCTTCGTATACATCCCGCCCCATGCCGGGGTGCTGGCTTCCCTGCCCGGCGTATACAATGGCAAGCTTCATTGCTGCATCCTCCATTCTGTCATCACTTCGTCGATCAGCTCTTTTACCGAGCGCATTTTATCCAGTCGGCCCACATTCGAGCCGCAGAAAAACAGCCCGTTTTCCACATCCCCCTGCACCGCGCGGATCAGCGCGTGGGTGATGCAATAGGGCACCTTGCCCGGGTCGCAGCTTTTCAGGCACCGCGCACAGCGCCGGGGCGGCACTCGCCCGCCCTGCTCCAGCCGCTGCACCAGCGGCGTGGCCAGCGCACGGCCCGGCATTCCCACCGGGCTGTGGATAATGCGCACATCCTCGGCCTTGGCCTGCAGCAGCACATCCTTGTATGCCTGGCTGGCATCGCATTCCCATGTGGGGATAAACCGGGTGGCCATCTGCACGCCCGCTGCGCCCAGCCTGGTAAAGCGGGCCATATCCTGCCCGGTATACACGCCGCCCGCCACAAACACCGGGATGGTTTGCCCAAACTGCTCCTCGAATTTTTTCACCTCGGCCAGCACCTCAGGCACGATCTTTTCAAGGCTGGGGCATTGGCCGCTCAGCAGCTCCTGCTCGTCAAAGCCCAGATGTCCGCCCGCCTCGCAGCCTTCCACCACCACAAAATCGGCGCAGCGGCCAAAATGCTTGGCCCAGCGGGTCAGAATCAGGCGTGCCGCCCGGGCCCCCGAAACAATGGGTGCCAGCGCCACATCCGCATCCCCCGCAATGCCGGGCAGATCCAGCGGCAGCCCTGCGCCCGAGATCACAGCGTCCACCCCCGCCGCAATGGCGGTTTTCACGGCATCCGCATACTGGGCCGTGGCCACCATGGCGTTGATGGCCACCATGCCTTTGCCCCGGGCGATCTGTTTGGCCTTTTCGATCTCCTTGGTAAGGGCGCGCAGATTGGCCCCGTTGGGGTCTTTTTCAAAATCCGGCTCACGGAATCCGGTATCCGCTGTGGAAATGCATCCCAGCGCCCCCTGGGCGGCCACGGCACCGGCCAGCCCGCCCAGCGAAACGCCCACGCCCATGCCCCCCTGCAAAATGGGCACCTGCAGGGTGCGCCCCCGGATCAGCACAGCGCCCCCAGCGCTTTCATGCGCTCCTGGCCGCCGTTCCAAAGCCCGGCAAGAATTTCCTCCACAGGGCGGATCTCGTGCAGCATTCCGCACACCTGCCCGGCCATCAGGCTGCCGGTTTGGGTGTCGCCCTGCTGCACGGCGCGCCGCAGCGAGCCCAACGTGTATTTTTCCAGCTCCATTTTATCCGCGCCTTCTTTTTCCCGGCGCAGATATTCCCGGCTCATGCGGTTTTTCAAAATGCGCACCGGCGCGCCGGTGATCCGGCCGGTCACCACGGTGTCGCTGTCCTTGGCCTTCAAAAGCGCCGCCTTGTAATTTTCATGGATGGGGCATTCCCGGCTCACCAATAGGCAGGTGCCCACCTGCACGCCGCAGGCCCCCAGCGCAAAGGCCGCCGCCATCTGGCGGCCGTCGGCAATGCCGCCCGCAGCGATCACCGGAATATCCACGGCATCCACCACCTGCGGCACCAGCGCCATGGTGGCCATTTCGCCCACATGGCCGCCGCTCTCGGTGCCCTCGGCGATCACGGCATCCACGCCGCACCTGGCCAGATGCACCGCCAGAATGGCCGCGCCCACCACCGGGATCACCACGATCCCCGCCGCCTTCCAGGCGGGCAGATATTTGCCGGGGTTGCCTGCGCCGGTGGTCACCACGGGCACCTTTTCCTCGGCAACAATGCGGGCAAACTCATCGGCCAGCGGATGCATCAGCATAATATTCACCCCAAAGGGCTTGTCGGTGCGCGCGCGGCATTCCTCGATCTCCTTGCGCAGCGCCTCGCCGCTTTGCAGCCCGCCGCAGGCGATCACGCCCAGCGCGCCGCCGTTGGAGCAGGCCGCGGCAAATTCGCCGGTGGCAATGTTGGCCATGCCCCCCTGAATGATGGGGTAGCGTGTGCCCAGAATTTCGTTCAAAAGTTTCATGCATTTCCCTCCGTTTGGGCGGCAAGGGGGCGGTACTGCAGCAGCATGCCCGCCCAGGTAAGCCCTGCGCCAAAGCCCACACACACCAGCGTCTGGCCCGGTTTCATGGCCCCGCTTTCCCACAATTCATTCAGCGCCAGCGGCACGCTGGCTGCGCTGGTGTTGCCGGTGTGCGACAGATTTTTATAAAATTTTGCCGGGTCTGCCCCCAGCTTTTTGATGCTCAGGTCAATGATGCGCTCGTTTGCCTGATGGCACACGAACCAGTCCACCGCGTCCATGCTCTCGCCGCTTTTTTCCAGCACCTCGCGGATGCAGCGGGGCATGGCCTCCACCGCAAAGCGGAACACGGCAGGCCCGTCCATGCGAATGGCCGTGGGCTGCACGCCGGGGCCCTCCACGCGAATGGCATCGCCGCCGCGAGCCCCCAGGGTCAGTGCAAAGGGGCCGTCCTCTCCCAGCGAAACCACCGCTGCCCCCGCACCGTCGCCAAACAGAATGCAGGTGGTGCGGTCGGTCATATCCAACAGGCGCGAAAGCTGCTCGCAGCCCACCACCAGCGCATATTTTCCGCCGGTCTGCTCCAAAAGGCCCTTGGCCGCCGCAAGGCCGTACAAAAAGCCCGAGCAGGCGGCGTTTACATCCATCACGGGAATATTTTCCCGCAGCCCCAGTGCCCGCTGCACCAGGCAGGCCGTGCTGGGGGCCGCCCATTCCCCCGAAAGGGTGGCGCACAGACAGCAGTCAATGTCCTGCGCCTGCAGCCCGCTGCGCTCCAGCGCCTGCGCGGCTGCGCGAATGGCCAGCACCGAAGCCGTTTCGCCCTGGGCGCAAAAGCGGCGCTCGGCAATGCCGGTGCGGCTTTTAATCCATTCATCGCTTGTTTCTACAATTTTAGCCAAATCGTTGTTGGTCACCTTGTTTTGGGGCAATGCGCCGCCAAAACTCAGCAGCTGCAGCGTATTCATGCGCTCTCCTCCGTCCCCCGGCCAATGCGGCGGAATTTTTCATAGCGCTGTTCCCGCAGCTGGGCGGCGCTCATGCCGCAAAGTTCTTCCAGATTCTTTTGCAGGGCCTTGTCCACCTGGGCAAACAGCGCCCCGGGGTCAGCCTGTGCGCCGCCGTCCGGCTCGGTGATCACCTGTTCGATCACGCCGCCCTCCTTCAGATCCTGCGCCGTCAGCTTCATCACCCGGCAGGCCTCCTGGCTGCGGGCTGCATCGCGCCACAGAATACTGGCAAAGCCCTCGGGGCTCAGCACCGAATAAATGGCGTTTTCCAGCATCAGCACACGGTTGGCCACGCCCAGCGCCAGCGCACCGCCGCTGCTGCCCTCGCCGGTCACCACGGCGATCACGGGCACATCCAGCTTGCTCATCTCGGCAAGGTTGCGGGCAATGGCCTCGCCCTGTCCCCGCTCCTCGGCCTCCTTGCCCGGGTATGCCCCCGGGGTGTCGATAAAGGTAATGATGGGGCGGCCGAATTTCTGCGCCTGCTCCATCAGCCGCAGCGCCTTGCGATAGCCCTCGGGGCCGGGCATGCCAAAGTTATACTTCATGCTCTCCTGCATATTGTGCCCCTTGCGGTGGCCGATCACCGTGACCGGCTGGCCGTGAAACAGGGCCACGCCCCCCAGAATGCTGGCGTCCTCGCGGCACTGGCGGTCGCCCCGCTGCTCAAAGAAATCCGTAAAGATCTCGGCGATATAATCATCGATCTTGGGGCGGCGCGGATGGCGTGCCAGATACACCCTGTCCTCGGCAGGCAGATCGTGGCAGCTTTCCAGCAATTCACGGCGGTCACGCTCCAGCTGGCGGCGGCGCAGCGCAAGCTCGGGCGCATCGCCCTGCAAAGCCTGCTCCTCGGCCTCCAGCTGCTCTACCATTTTCAAAACTTCCTTGATCATGCGGTTTTATTCTCCCCTTTCCGTTCGTGCAGGCGCAGGATCTTTTCTAATGTATCGCGCATTTCGCTGCGGGGCACAATCTCGTCCACAAAGCCGTGATCCTGCTGAAACTCGCTGCGCTGAAATCCCTCGGGCAGCTTCTCTCCAATGGTCTGCTCGATCACCCGGGGCCCGGCAAAGCCGATCAGTGCGCCGGGCTCGGCCAGCATGATATCCCCCAGCGAGGCAAAGCTGGCGGTCACACCGCCGGTGGTGGGGTGGGTCAGCACGCTGATATACAGCCCGCCATGCTCGCCGAAGGCGGCAATGGCGGCGCTGGTTTTGGCCATCTGCATCAGGCTGAAAATGCCCTCCTGCATACGCGCGCCGCCGCTGGCCGAAAAAATGATCAGCGGCAGCTTTTCCCGGTCGGCATATTCCACGGCACGGGTGATCTTTTCACCCACCGCCGTGCCCATGCTGCCCATCAGAAACTGGCTGTCCAGCACAGCGGCCACCACGGGCATGCCGCCAATGGTGCCCTTTGCGGTCACCGCAGCCTCCTTCATGCCGGTGGCACGGGTCTGGTCGGCGGCCTTCTGGGCGTAATCCGGAAACTGCAGCGGATCGGTGCCTTGCACATCGGCATCCAGCTCACAAAAGCTGCCGTGGTCCAGCACCAGCGAAAGCCGGTAATAGCCGCCAATGGGGGCATGATAGCCGCAGTTGGGGCACACCTGCAGGCTGCGGTTCCAGTTGGCGCGGGTGGCGCGGCGCTGGCAGGCCTTGCAGGTGATCATTTCGGGCTGCTCCCAGGCAGCCTTGGGGATCGTGCGCTTGGCGGCTTCTATTTTCGGCTCCGGGCGAATGCCGCGGGGCAAAAGATTTTTCAGATCCATGTTTTGCTTCTCCTTTGTTGCGCAGGGGGTCAG
>Ga0129312_1001320_pt1 | contig 14824 bp, 11 predicted proteins | sample O827metagenome_FD_94434 | JGI IMG/M metagenome (GOLD analysis project Ga0129312, IMG submission 94434) | Orangutan group fecal microbial communities from Wisconsin, USA - O827 metagenome | ecosystem: Host-associated > Mammals > Digestive system > Large intestine > Fecal | place: USA: Wisconsin... | reverse complement strand
TGCGTCCATCGTTGGTGACGCAGAGCATATTGTCCACGGACGCATCCACGATGCCGGAGTGGATATCTGCGGCACGTTTGCTCAGTTCCTGCACCATTTCCTTTTGAATTTCGGACGGCTTTGCCACCACGGTCTCAAACTTTGCTTCGGGTACAGGCAGATGAAGTTGGTCACTGGTTTTAATGTCCGCAACCTCCTTGAACATGGACATCAGCTCCGGCAGATTGAAGAACTTGGCAAATCTCGTCCTCGCCCGATACCCTGTACCTTCCGGGGCAAGCTCGATGGCGGTGGTGGTCTCGCCAAAGGTGGATGCCCAACAGTCGAAGTGGGTCAGCTTTTTCTGCTGCAAGGTGCTGTACTGGAGGTACCGCATGACCGTGTACAACTCGGTCATGGAGTTGCTCACCGGGGTGCCGGTAGCGAACACCACGCCACGCCCGCCGGTGATCTCGTCCAGATAGCGGCACTTGCCGAACATATCGCTGGATTTCTGGGCTTCGCTGGTGGATAATCCAGCGACATTCCGCATTTTTGTGGTCAAAAAGAGGTTCTTGTAAAAATGGCTCTCGTCCACAAAAAGCCTGTCAACGCCCAGTTGTTCAAAGGTAATTACATCGTCTTTACGCTCATCGGAGCGCAGTTTTTCCAGCTTGGTTTCCAGCGTTTTCCGGGTCTTTTCCATCTGCTTGATGGAGAAATTCTCACCTGCGTGGACTTTCAGCTCATTGATGGCGGCAAGCGTTTCATAAATTTGCTCCTGAATGATACGTTCCTGCCGCTCAAAGGACAGCGGGATGCGCTCAAACTGGCTATGCCCGATGATGACGGCATCGTAGTCCCCGGTGGCGATGCGGGCACAGAATTTTTTGCGGTTGGCAGTCTCAAAGTCCTTGCGCCGTGCTACCAGCAGCTTGGCATTGGGGTAGAGGTTCAGGAACTCGCTTGCCCACTGCTCCGTCAGGTGATTGGGCACAACAAACAGCGATTTCTGGCACAGCCCCAGCCGTTTTGCTTCCATAGCGGATGCCGCCATTTCGTAGGTTTTGCCCGCGCCAACTTCGTGTGCAAGCAGCGTATTACCGCCATAAAGCACATGAGCGATGGCGTTGCGCTGGTGCTCCCGGAGGGTGATTTCCGGGTTCATGCCCACGAAATGGATGTGGGAGCCATCGTATTCACGGGGGCGGGTAGAGTTGAACAACTCGTTGTACTGTTTCACCAGCGCAATGCGCCGCTGGGGGTCTTGCCAGACCCAGTTGGCGAATGCGTCCTTGATGACCTGCTGTTTCTGCTGTGCCAGCATGGTCTCCCGCTTGTTCAGCACACGCTTGGGCTTGCCCTCGGCATCCTCGATGGTGTCGTAAATGCGGACGTCTTTCAGGTTCAGGGTCTCCTCCAGAATCTTGTAGGCGTTGGCACGGGATGTGCCGTAGGTTTCGGAGGAGATAATATCCCCTCTGCCGGTGGCAGTTTTGCCCTCCACACGCCACTCTGCGGTATAAGGAGAATACCTCACTTTGACTGCATGGCGCAGATAGTAGGGGATCTGGAACGTCTCGGTCATAAACTTCTGGATAATGTCCGGGTCCAGCCAAGTAGCACCTAGCCGTACATCAATTTCAGATGCTTCCAGTTCTCTGGGCTGTGCCTTAATCAGCGCATCCACATTGACGGCAAACTCCGGGTTGGTTTCGGCGGCGAACTGCGCCATCCGCAGCTTTGCCCGGACATCGCCGGACAGGTACTCTTCTGCCATCTGCCAGCCTGCTTCCGGGTCGGTGGGGTCGGTGGCAGGGTCTTTGAAGATCACACCGGAAAGTTCGGTGGTAATGCGCCCGTACTCACCGGGCGTGCCCAGCAGTTCTGCCATATAGGGTAAATCCACCTTGCCGTGTTCCCCGATGGACACCGCCAACGCTTCGCTGGGGGTATCCACGCTGGTGACGGTGCGCTCCGGGCGAATGGTGCGCTTGGTGAACATCGCCGCCTTGCTCTTGAGCTGCCCCTGCTCGTCCAGATTTTCCAGCGAGCACAGCAGATAATACGAGGAATCCTGCTCAAACAGCCGCCCGTTTTTGCGGTCGTTCAGCAAGCCGTACTTTGCGGTAAAGGCATCGTAGGCGGCGTTCAAACGCTCCTGTGTTGCCTTGATGTCCTCGTCCGGGAAGTCGTTCAACTGCTGGTCAATCAGTTCGTTGACGATTTGCCGCAGTTCCACCATGCCGGTGACGCGCCCCTTGGCGGTGTCGGACAGTTCCACCTGTGTCATAACAGAATTTTCGCGGTAATACACTTCACCGTCAACCACGGTGTAGGAGAAGTTCTTCACATCCGGGTCAGCAGGGAGAATGTGTCGCTCATTTTCTGCATCCGCAATATCTGGTGTTTCGACCTCAACTTCCGTGTACAGTCCCTCAATATGCTGGATAGCTTCGGCAAGCTGGTCTGCCAGCACTGCACCCTCAATGGGGCGCACGGTGCATTCCTCACGGCCATACTGGGTGCTTTCGGTGGTCAGTTCGCCCAGCACCATCTCCGGGTGGTCTACAAAATAGCTGTTGATGGTAAAGCCATCTTCTGTCTTGCCAAGCTGCACCCAGTCCGGCTCGTGGTCGATGGGGCGGTCACGTTTTTGCAAAAAGATAATGTCGCTGACAACATCCGTGCCAGCATTGGCGCGAAACGCATTATTCGGGAGACGGATAGCACCCAGCAGGTCAGCACGCTCTGCCATGTGCTTGCGGGCGGTGCTGTCCTTGCTGTCCATGGTGTAGCGGCTGGTGACGAACGCCACGATGCCGCCCGGACGCACTTGGTCGATGGCTTTCGCAAAGAAATAGTTGTGGATGCTAAATCCCAGCTTGTTGTACGCCTTATCGTTGACCTTGTAGTTGCCGAAGGGAACATTGCCCACCGCCAAATCGTAGAAATCACGTCGGTCGGTGGTCTCAAAGCCTGCCACGGTAATGTCTGCCTGCGGGTACAGCTTTTGGGCAATGCGCCCGGTGATGGAATCCAATTCCACACCGTACAAGCGGCTGTCTGCCATGCTGTCCGGCAGCATTCCGAAGAAGTTGCCTACGCCCATACTAGGCTCCAGAATATTACCGGACTTGAAGCCCATACGCTCCACCGCATCGTAGATACCACGGATCACGGTGGGGCTGGTGTAGTGGGCGTTCAGAGTAGAAGCGCGAGCGGCGGCGTATTCGTCCTCGGAGAGCAACCCTTTCAGTTCGGCGTACTCTTTTGTCCAACCGTCCTTGTTGGGGTCAAAAGCATCTGCCAGCCCACCCCAGCCCACATACTGCGAAAGCACCTGCTGCTCCTCGGCGGTGGCACCACGATGCTCCTGTTCCAACTGGAACAGGGTGCGGATGGCTTCAATGTTCCGGGCGTATTTCTGCTTTGCACCGCCCTCGCCCAGATGGTCGTCCGTGATGTGGAAGTTCCCAGCAGGCACAGTGTTCAGGGCTTCATCCAAGGCAGCGGCATCCGGGAAAGTTTGCACCTCTCCGTCTATCACGGCAGAGATAGGCAGCTCGTCCAGTTCTTCGTCCGTCAGCTCCGGCATGACCTGCCGCAGACCGTCCTCGAATTGTTGCTTATTGATAACCTCATTATCCCACGACTGCCCCTTTGCGCTGGTGTCGATGCGAACATCCGTTTCGCCCACATAGCCAATTGTTCCTTCGATGGTTCGGGTAGGAAGGTCAACGACAACATTGTCACCGACCTTGTAATCGGGCAGGAGGGATTCCATCGTGTCCTGCTCCTCGTACAACTCCCGGACAAGCGCCAGCGGCTCTTCCCGGAAAATTGGCATCCGCATTTCTGCCAGTGCCACATCCTGCAAGGTAACGCTGTCCTTATCGAAGTTGACCGTATCCACCCGAAAGTCTCGCCCTTCCATGTGGACGGTAGCACCCAGCGGAAGATAATCTTCCCGGCGCAGATACTTGGTTTGGTAATGGGTGCCGTCCTCATTCAGCCCGGCAAGGTAGACGTTCTCGCCGCACTGCCACAGTTGTTTGGCACGGTACGCCCACTGGTCGCTGGGAAAGCCAGTGACCGGGACGGTGCCCAGTGCCGTTTCCTTTTCCAGAAGTTTGCCGCCCAGAAGTTCGCAGATTTTCTTGGCATCCTCGCCGTAAAACTCAAACTGTCCGTTCTGCTCAAAGCCCACCAGCGCGTCCGGGTACTGTTCCTTCAGGGAGTTGTACTCGGTGGCGGCATCCAGCGGCAGCAGTGCCGGACGTTCCTCTACCTTGCTGTGATAATGCTCCAGTTCTTCGTCCGTGACACTGACCAGTTCGGAAAAATCCAGAGCCTCCAGCTCGGTTTCTGTCAGATCTTCCAGACTTTCGTACTGCCGCTCGTCGATCAGCACCTCGCCCAAATACCGCTCCACACGGTACCCCACCAGATCAACGCTGACCCGAATCGGAATCTCTTCATCGGTGGCGTTGGTGTAGGCAATGTCGATCTTGGACAGGTCGGAAAAGTCCGGCTCGGAGTCGTATTCCTCCAAGCAGAAATCCCGAATCAGGTTTTTGGCATGGGTCAAGGTGGCATCTGGCTCTACGGTGACGGGCACAGGGGGCGTGTAATGTTCCTTTTCCTTGTCGGTCAGGTAGCGGTCGGACTGGATCATCAGGTCGATATACTGTTCCACCTGTGCCCATTTTAGGGTGATCTTCTGGTGATCGGGGTAATGGTCAAATTCCAGCCCCTTCCAGTCATGGTTGACGAATCCCCTGCTGCCGTCCAGAAAATCATGGGAGTGCCCACCAGTGCCGTACTCTTTTGCCAACGCCTTGGCACGGAGGCTGCGGTCGGGCTGGGCCTGATACAGCGTCATAATGCGCTGCTTACCGCCCTCAAATCCTGAACCGTGCCTACGCAGTTCATTCTCGATTTCCGCTTGCGACAAAACAAAAGCGGAGGGCGTTTTTTCGCTCTCCGTTTGGTCGATGGTTTCGATTTGCTGGGCTTCGGTGGAGATGTGGGCATCGAAGAAGCTTAGCTGTAGATCAGCTCCGTCAGCACCAGTTCCTCTGCCTGTGCTTTCAGGCTGTTCATGTGCTGTACCCACGCCATCTGGTTCTGCTCCTTGTCCGGGGCCGGGTTCTGTTTCAGAAGTTGCGCCATGGTCTGCTGCATCTGGTTCTCTGCTGTTTGCTCCATCTCCATCAGGTGCGGGTACAGGCTCCCGTTCAGGAGCATCGTGTTGTACAGCACCGGGCGATAGTTCATCAGGTACGTCCGGCGCAGCCTGCCGTACTTGCCCAGCGGCTTCCGGGGCTGGTTCAGGGTCAGGTTCGGGAGCTGGTAGTCCCCGATGGTCGAGTAGGTCACGTTCCTGCTGTTCGTATTCATATTGGCTCCTTTCTGCATTGCGGCGGCGAATGGTGGTTTTTACGGTGCGCTCGATGTTCCGCAGCACCTCCCGGCTCATGTCACTGACGGCTCCACCGAGGGCAAAGACAGCATCCGGGGTGGAAAAATTGTAGATTGCCTGAAAATCGTCCTTGTCGAACCAGCCTGTCGGCTCAAAGCCGCAGCGTTCCAGCAGCGTGTAGGTGACGCTGATGGCGGCGGCGCTTTTGAACTGCATCTCCACCCCGGCATCATCATAATCCATCAGGAGCGAGCCGTCAACGATGGCACGGATGTCCTCACCGTTGTTGTCCCAGTAATCCGCCACCAGTTTCCCCGCAACATCGGCAAGCTGCTGGCTGACACGCTCCCCGCTGATGCCGTAGGTGGCGGCGAGCATTTCCGAAACCGGCTGCACCAAATCGGGGTTGAGCTGCCACACTTCCGGGTCACGGGAATTGCGGCGTACCCCGGTGTCGCTTACGTCAAAAACATAGTGCAGTCGAGGGAATCCGCTGGATTCGTCCAACAGGGCGATGCCCTTGGCACCCCGGCGCACATAGCGGTTCATCCGGTTGTTCCAGATGTCAAAGTCGGCGCAGGCGGTGGCATCCGGGCGCTGGGCGTAGATCATCAACTGGTCGGGAAAGCTGTACTTGTACAGCCGGGATGCGGTGGTCAGGTAGTCCGTCCAGCTTTCCCAATATCGGGTTAGTTCTTTTGCCGTCTGCCCGGCAAGTTTGAGATATTCTCCGGTTTTGTTTGGCATAGCGTTCCTCCCTTCAATCTCGTTGTAAACAAAAAAGCGAGCGGCCTTTTCAGGTCACTCGCTATGGAATCTATGGTGTTTTATTCGTACTTTGCGGCAAACTTTTCTGCCATCTCCAGCAGACGGTCAAAGGTCTGCTTTTCTTCCGGTTGCTCGATCAGTTTCGCAAGGAGCGCACGGAACACATCGGTGCTGTCCTCATGCAATCCTTCTGCGATAGTGTCAATGTGTTCATGTAGTTTTTTGACGGACTCGCCTGCGGGTTTGGATTTGGCAAGCAGTTCGGTCAGATAACTGAGATAAGGATAGGTGGAATCATCGTTTATGATCTCGTTGGTTTCCTCGACGATTTTCTGGTTATCTTCGGGGGTCATATCGCCCTTTTCTTCCCACAAGTCACGGGAAGATGTGCGGCCTTTCAAAAAAGTGGCATAGAGCAGGCGGTCAAGGGGAGAGCGTTTTGTGGTGTCCATTGGCAAGCCTCACTTTCTATTTTTGTCCGTACAATAATGCTTGTTTTAGTATAGCATGAATCGAAGCATTCTATCAAGACCACTTTCTTGCGGGTTATGAAAAAATTTCGGAATAATGGCTTATGACGCTATCCTAGTTGACAATCATCGACAAACTAGAAATTGTTAGTTCTGGTCAGGCTGCTGTCCATCATGTGCTTTCCACTGGCATTCCATCATTTCCATATTGCTGAAAACTGCTTTGAAAGAAGAGTTTTCTGGCGAACAGGCATAGATACCAAATTTTATCTTTGCATTCCCTTCATACAGGTGACATACACGCATCTGTTCATAGTGAATGCCATCTTTAGAACACTCAATGCAATAATCATCTTCCCGTCTGCTTAAACGATACCACATGGATTTTACATCTGCGTCAATAACAGTAGTTGCCCAATCTGAATATCCATGATTTGTTACCACACTGCCTAAATGTTGAAAGCCTTCATTTTCATATTCAACAGATGCTTTCAGCCAGTTTTCACTATCCAGATAAAGCACAATGCCGCACTGATCAAAACGCTGGTGACTATCATTAAATTCAGTTTTTACAGCAAAACTGAAATACTTTTCTTCTGTTTCCATCTGATATACCGGTGCATTATCATTCCGAAAATGATAATAAGTTCTTTGCCATAAGTCGGTATTTGGCTTTGTAGTTATCTCAACTGTATTATCTTTGATTTTGAAATCATTTGGTTCTCTTGTCCACATAAATTTGTCTAATTTCATTTAGCTGTACCTCCATACAAATTCCGATTTGTCGAGTTTAGTATACCACACCAAATCGCATTCTAAAAGAGCCTATGTACGCCGCCCGTAGGCGGCAAAATTTAGTCGAGCGGAAATTCCAACTCGGCAAACTCCGCATCGGTCAGCAGTTTCAGTTTTTCGATGGCCTGTTCGGACAGTTCCCGCAGGGCAGTCTCATCGGGCATCAGGTAGCACTGCATGAGCCGCAGTTCGTGGATGAGTCCCAGCCGGGTGCCGGAGTTGTAGAGCATCATCAGCATGAGTTCCTCATGGTTAAAGTTCATGCGCATCCCTCACTTTCCGGCATCCAGTTGGGTTGCACTCCGGGGCATCGCACTTTGCCAGTGCCGCCAACTTTTCGAGGGTGGAGGGCTTGCCAGAAAGATTCAGTTCATCGGCTTCCGCAACTTTGTCCATGATAAGGTCATAGTCCTCCAGCACACGCCGCCCCTTTTCCATGTGATGCGCTTCCAGAATCTGCTCCCGGACTTCCTGAATTGTCAATTCAGGTGCATCAATCTGCCCACCATCCATCACAGAATAATCGCTGTGATAGAGGGTATAATCCCAGCCATCCTCGCAACTTTGGATTGCAAGATAACCCTTGCCGCCCAGTTCCCATGCGCCCTGCTCGTCCTGCGTCTGAATTTCAGGATAGGCGGTCGAGCCGGTGCGCTCCATCATCTCGCCGAACTGACAGATGTGATAGACGTTTCCGTACTCGCCCAGATCAAAATGATAGTCGTCCAGATGCTCGACCCGTGCCGTGTAACTGCTGCCATCGGAGCGGTCAACCTGAATCACACCATGATTCAGCACACGGTAATCGTTGACCAGCTTCTCCGCGATGTTGACGAGTTGCTGACTGAGCCGTTCATGGCTGATGCCATACTCCTGCACCAGCATATCCGATACCGGCTTGAACAGGTCGTCGTTCAGCTCCCATCGTTCCGGGTCGCGGGAATTGTGCCGCACCCCGGTGTCCGACACATCAAACACATAGTGCAGACGCGGGTATCCGCTGGATTCGTCTAGCAGAGCGATACCCTTGGAGCCGCGCCGGACATACCGGTTCATGCGGTTGTTCCAGACGTCGTAATCGGCGCAGGCTGTGGCATCGGGTCGCTGAGCGTAGATCATCAACTGGTTGGGAAAGCTGTACTTGTACAGCCGGGATGCTGTGGTCAGGTAGTCCGTCCAGCTTTCCCAGTACCGCGTCAGACCATTGCTGTGCGCTGGGCAAGGACGAGATATTCTTCGGTTTTGCTTGACATTGTTGCCTCCTTCCGTTTTTGAGCATAAAAACAGCGGGCAACCGTTTTATAGTTGCCCGCAGGGGAATGTATTGTGATACGAAATATTGTATCTCTGTAAAATTTATGATACACTAATCCTGTTTGTGGATAGGAAAAAAGGATAGGAGTGTGTTACTATGGATTCACAACAACCCAAGCGTAGCGCCTTTTCCGGTAAGATCGGCTTTGTTCTTTCTGCTGCCGGCGCATCCGTGGGCCTTGGCAACATCTGGCGTTTCCCGTATCTGGCCGCAAAATATGGCGGCGGTATTTTTCTGCTGGTGTACATTGTGCTGGCCGTTACTTTTGGTTACACCATGATCATGGCAGAAACCGCGCTGGGCCGCATGACCAAAAAGAGCCCGGTCGGCGCTTTCGGAGCATTTGGCAAGAGCGGCAAGCTGAAGTTTGGTGGATGGATCAATGCCATCATTCCCATTCTGATTGTACCGTACTATTCGGTCATCGGTGGCTGGGTCATCCGTTATCTTTCCGCCTATGTCAGTGGACACGGCAGTGAGTTAGCACAGGATGGCTATTTTTCCGCTTTTATTTCCAGCGGCCAGTCTGCCGAGGTGTGTTTTCTCATCTTTACGGTTTTCACGCTGGCCATCATTTTTGCCGGTGTTCGCAATGGTGTGGAACGTGTGTCCAAACTGATGATGCCTGTTCTGGTGGTGTTATCTGTGGTCATAGCTATTTACTCGGTCACCCGTCCGGGCGCATTGGCCGGTGTCAAGTATTTCCTGATTCCCAACGTTGCAAACTTTTCATGGATGACTGTTGTCACCGCCATGGGGCAGATGTTCTACTCTCTGTCCATTGCCATGGGCATTCTGGTGACCTTCGGCTCCTATATGAAAAAGGATGTTTCTATTGAGGAATCCACGGAAAATGTCGAAATTTTTGATACTGCCATTGCAATCATGGCAGGTCTGATGATTATTCCTGCTGTGTTTTCCTTCTCTGGCGGTGACCCGAACACCCTGCAGGCAGGCCCTTCTTTGATGTTCATCACCATCCCCAAAGTATTTGAGAGTATGGGGTTCGGCCACGTTGTAGGCGTACTGTTCTTCCTGTTGGTTCTCTTTGCCGCTGTTACAAGTTCCATTGCCTTGACAGAGAGTGCCGTTTCCACCTTTGAGGATGAACTCGGCTGGAACCGACAGATGGCTACCGCCTGCATTGGTATTATCATGGTTGTCTTAGGCAGTCTATCCGCGCTTGGCTACGGCCCGCTGGCCGGTGTGACGGTGTTCGGGATGCAGTTTCTGGACTTCTTCGATTTTCTGACAAACTCTGTTATGATGCCCATCGCCGCCATTTCCACCTGCGTGCTGGTATCCCGTGTCATCGGCGTAAAAAAATCGAAGAAGAAATCACAATGGACGGTAAGCCGTTCCGCCGCAAAAAGATTTTCAACTTTATGATTCGCTATCTTTGCCCTGTCTTCGCAGCAATCATTCTGATCAGTTCAGTGGCCAACACTCTTGGCTGGATTTCCATGTGACAACAAATTTTTGAAAAAGGCAGCTATTTCTCTTTATTTAAGCGGAAACGGCTGTTTTTCTTTAATGAAAAATTCTATGTACGCCGCCCGCAGGCGGCAAAATCAGTCCATAGGAAACTCAACCTCCGCAAACTGTGCATCGGTCAACAGTTTCAGCTTTTCAATAACCCCCTCCGACAGTTCCCGCAGGGCAGTTTCATCGGGCATCAGGTAGCACTGCATCAGCCGCAGTTCGTGGATAAGCCCCAGCCGGGAGCCGGAGTTGTAGAGCATCATCAGGGTCAATTCCTCGTGGTCAAAGTTCATGTTCATCCCTCGCTTTCCGGCAGACGGTAGGATTGCACTCCGGGGCATCGCACTTTTCCTTGAGATTCATCAGCACCGAAGGACGTTCCGGCTTTTTATCCATAAATCCCTGTAAATCTTTGAAGCCGATGCTGTCCACATAATGCACAGACACCTCGCCATTGCGTTTGAGTGCGATCACATCGCTGACCGACAGGCTGTGTCCCTCAAAATCCTGCGGACGGGAGAGGTTGAACACCTGAAACAGTTCTTCCAGTACCTCGTTGTCCGGCACATCCTGCCACATGGCGGGCAGATCAGCATAGTAGGTGACCTCGTAATGCTCCGGGTCTGGCGTTTTGCCCCGACGATGCAGTTCCCGCATGGAAGCAAATCTTTCATCGAAGATTTTTTCGTCATGCCGCAGCTGCATCACCATATAAACATCGCACCCTGCGTTCAGAAACTTCTGCGGGATGTCCGTCATGGGTTCACCGTCAAAATTCTGGTTCCATTTTTGCTGCATCGTCCACCTCACAGTTCTGGCGCAGAACGTGCAGACGATTTTGGCGCAGACGTATCACTTGCCAGCTCTGCCAGCTTTTCCAGTGTGGAAGGGCGGTGGTCTGTACGCAGTTCCTCGGCTTCCGCAACTTTGTCCATGACGGCATCGTAGTCCTGCAACAGCCGCCGCCCCTTTTCCATGTGGTGCGCTTCCAGAATCTGCTCACGGGCTTCCTGAATGGTCAGTTCCGGGGCATCCAGTTGCCCGCCGTCCATCACAGAATAATCGCTGTGGTAGAGGGTGTAGTCCCATCCATCCTCACAAGACTGGATGGCAAGGTAGCCTTTGCCGCCCAGTTCCCACGCCGCCTGCTCGTCCTGTGTCTGAATCTCCGGGTAGAAGTCGGCATGGTTTCGTTCCATGACTTCGGCAAACTGGCAGATGTGGAACACATTGCCCAGACCGCCCATGTCAAAGTGATAATCATCCAGATGTTCCAGTCGTGCCGTAAAGCTGCGCCCATCCGAGTAATCCACCTGTACAACTCCGCCATCGGGAATGCGGTAGAGGTCATCATAGTGGCTGTTGATGAGACGAATATCCTTCGGCAGCGTTTCCGGCTCCCAGATGCGCCGTCTGCCGATGCCCGCCTGCGGGATGTTTTCGAGGATCTTTACGCTTTCCTGTTGGATGACCTTGCGGTCATCGTCCGAAAGTTCAAACAGATACCAGTTCCGGGCAGCAGGAATGGCGTTCCTGCCATCGGGCGGCAGACTCTTTTCCGAGATCTGCCCACTTTCCAGCGGCTCGCCAGTTACCTTGTTATAAGTAGCAAAGCCGACCCCTGCACCGTTTTCCCGGAGATGCAGATAGCGTTCATCGTTGATAAGGTAGACCGCTTCTTTTTTCTGCTCCATCAGCACCCACCTTCAAATTCCAGAGAAAACTTGCTGCGGCCATCGGCTTCACAGGACAGCAGCACGGTGGCATTATAGGTCTTTCCCTTGGCACTCTTGCAGTCCTTCAGGCGGACACGCCCATCCCGCAGCAGCTTATCCGCCACATGGGAATCCAGTCGCTTGCCCAGACGCTTGAAGAACGCATTGTCCTTCCACAGCACGAAACGGCACTCCCTGTTCTCGCAGAACCAGCCCTTTTCACGCTCCACAACATTTGCACCGCAATTCGGGCAGACACCAATGATTTTGTTTTTCATAAGCGCATTCGCTCCTTTTTTCATTTCTGTATTCTTTACCAGTCCGGTAATCATCGTATTGATCTCGGTCATAAATTCGCTCGGCTCCATTTCGCCACGCTCGATTTGCAGCAGTTTCGCTTCCCAGTCAGCCGTCATATCCGCAGACTGAATCTCTTCGGGCATTACGGTGATGAGGGCTTTGCCTTTGTCGGTGGGCAGCAGAACCTTGGATTTCTTGGTGCCCTTGCGCTCCAGAAACCCCTTCTGCACCAGCTTTTCAATGGTGGCGGCACGGGTAGCCGGAGTGCCGATGCCCTGACGCTCCACACCTTCCGGCATACTGTCTGCACTTGCGGTTTCCATCGCATGAAGTAGAAGGTCCTCGGTGAAATGCTTCGGCGGGGACGTTTGCCCCTCTTTCAGTTCGGCACCGGCAACGCTGCACTGGCTCTGCTCCTGCACATCCGGCAGAACAACCGGTTCTTTCTGCTTGCCCAGCAGCTCGCCCAGCATTTTTCGCTCCACCGCTTTCCATCCCTCGGACAGCACAACTTTGCCTTTAGCGGTAAATTCTTCGCCTGCGCAGATGGTAGTCAAGGTGGTTTCTGCATAGCAGTAAGGCTCACCCACGGCACAGAGCAACCGTGCGGCAATCAGCCGCAGGACATTCCGCTCTCCGGCAGGGAGGGCGGCAAGGTCTGCGTTTGCCATGCTTTTCGTAGGCAGCAGCGCATGGTGGTCGGTGACTTTGCTGCCATCGATGACCTGCTGCACATGGATGGAAAACGGCTCCTCCACGGCAAACGCCCTGCCCGTATCTGTCACCAGCCCCGGAAGGGATGCCGCCATATCCTCCGTCAAAAAGCGGCTGTCCGTGCGGGGGTAGGTGATGAGCCGTTTTTCGTAAAGACTTTGGGCATAATCCAAGGTCTGCTGCGCCGTAAATCCCAACAGACGGTTTGCATCCCGCTGCAATGCGGTAAGGTCATAGAGCTGCGGCGGGCTTTCGGATTTCTCCTTGCGTTCCATCTTCTGTACCGTGACACGCCCCTCCTTTCGGCATTTGGAAAGCAGCAGTTCGGCATCCGCTTTCTGGGCAAACCGCTTGCTGGAGGCGGTGCCGCCGTCCGCAAGGGTCAGGGCAACCGTGTAGAATTTCTCCGGCACAAAGGCGGCAATGGCAGCTTCCCGGACAACCGTCATGGCAAGTACTGGGGTCATAACACGCCCCACCGCCAGCGGTTGACCGTACAGGCATGAAAAAAGCCGGGACGCATTGATGCCGACCATCCAGTCGGCGCGTTCCCGGCAGAGTGCTGCGTTGTACAGCGCATCGTATTCAGTTGACGGTTTGAGATGGGCGAACTCTTCCCGGATGGCGGTTTCCTCCATGCTGGACAGCCACAGCCGGGAAAAGGGCTTTTTGCATCCCGCTTGCTGGTACACCAAGCGGAAAATCAGCTCACCCTCGCGTCCGGAATCGCAACTGTTCACGATGCTATCCACATCCGGGCGGTGCATCAGCTTTTGCAGAATGCCAAACTGCTTTTTGGTGGACGCAGACACCAGATACTGCCACTTTTGCGGCAGGATGGGCAGGTCTGCGATGCTCCACTTGATGAACTTTTCATCGTAGACATTGGGCGGTGCCAGCGCCACTAAATGACCAATACACCAGCTCACCAGATAGCCGTTGCCCTCCAGATAACCGTCTTTGCGGTTGGTGGCACCGAGGACTTTGGCGTAAGCCATGGCAGCGGACGGCTTTTCCGCTACGATCAATTTTGCGATAAGAATCCCTCCATTCTGTTTCGGATTGCAATATGTAGGGCGGCAAAACGCCGCCTTAAAATCAGATGGGTTCGGTATCTTCTTCGCCGGCCTCCTCCGGCTCATCCTCAGTGGGAATTTCAAAATCGCCCTTGTCCTCGGTGTAGTTAGCATCCGGGTCAAGGGCTTCTTTTTCTGCCTGCTTTTTCTGCTTCTGCTTTGCGAAAGCGTAGAAAATGCCGCCTGCCACAAGTGCAATCAGCACGACTACGCCCAGAAAGCCGGATGCGATCTTTGTGACCTTGTTTTCCTTGGGCTGTTCCTCGCCGGATGCCGCCGCCTCTTCTGCGGCTTTCTTGGCTTCTTCCTCGGCTTTCAGCTTATCCTGTTCAGCCTGCGCCGCTGCTTCTTTTTCGGCGGTGTAGGCGTCTGCATCTTCTTCCTCCATAAGAGCCAACAGGTCGGCTTCATCCACAAGATTCATAAAGTGGACGGTCTGCTGCCCTTTGGCGTTGCGGTCAATGACCAGATAGAAGGTGGCACCCGACTTCGACACCAGCGTAATGAACTGTTGTCCGCTGCCATCGGAATAGTCGGTGTGGTAATCGTCCACCAGCGTCAGGTTGCCCTCCGGGGTCAGGGCACCAGAGGTTTCGTCCGTGACGGTGACAACATCTTCCTCCACCACTTCCGGCAGAACAGGCTGTTCCACCGGGGTGGAATCGCCCTCAAAGGCAAAAGCGGGAGCCGCCATGCCAGCGCACAGCGCCGCCGATACCAGCAGCGCGCCCAGTTTCTTAATCTTCATCTGCATCGACCTCCTTCTCGAAAGTTGCACCCACGGC
>Ga0129312_1001314_pt1 | contig 14937 bp, 10 predicted proteins | sample O827metagenome_FD_94434 | JGI IMG/M metagenome (GOLD analysis project Ga0129312, IMG submission 94434) | Orangutan group fecal microbial communities from Wisconsin, USA - O827 metagenome | ecosystem: Host-associated > Mammals > Digestive system > Large intestine > Fecal | place: USA: Wisconsin... | reverse complement strand
TCCTCCTGATACAAGCAAGTCCCCACCCACTGCTTATTGCTTTTCGCAATTGAAGCAGGGGACTTACTTGATTCGGTTAAAATGCGAAAATAGTGCTGGCATTTCTAAATACAGTATGTTATAATGCTAAATTGAAGTGTAACGCCCAGGGAAATGGCAGTTACGGCAATCAGCGGATATGAAAAGGGCATGTCCGGTACAGATAAATTTAAGGAGGAACCCATAAAATGAGTTTACAGGTAGAAAATTTAGAGAAGAATACGGCGAAGCTTACAATTGAAGTGCCGGCAGAAAAGTTTGATGCAGCAGTTAAGAATGCATACAATAAAAATAAGAGCAGATACAACATTCCGGGCTTCAGAAAAGGCAAAGCACCATTTGATATGATCAAGAAGATGTATGGTGCAGGCGTATTCTATGAGGATGCAGCAAACGAAGTGATCGATGCCAGCTATCCGGACGCAGCGAAGGAGAGCGGACTTCAGATCGTTTCCCATCCGACTGTAGACGTTACCCAGATCGAAGAAGGAAAGAACTTTATCTATACAGCAGTTGTAGCTGTTAAGCCGGAGGTTACACTCGGACAGTACAAGGGCATTGAAATCCAGCGCGTTAAGGCTGATGTTACAGACGAAGACATCGATGCAGAGATCAACAATGTTAGAAATAAGAACTCCCGTCTGATCACCGTTGAGGACAGAGCAATCGAAAACGAGGATCTTGTTACCATCGACTTCGACGGCTATGTTGACGGAAAGAGATTTGAGGGAGGAAAAGGCGAGGATTACCCGCTTACGATCGGTTCCCACACATTTATCGACACATTTGAAGATCAGCTGATCGGTAAGAATGCCGGAGACGAGTGCGAAGTTAACGTAACCTTCCCGGAAAATTATCATGTAGATGACTTAAAGGGTAAGCCGGCAGTATTCAAGGTATCCATCAAGGAGATCCAGAAGAAAGAGCTTCCAGAAGTAAACGATGAGTTTGCAAGCGAGGTTTCTGATTTTGAGACTCTGGAAGAATACAAGAAGGATCTTCGCGAGAAGCTGGCTGCTGAGAAGGAAAAATACGCAGCTACAGAGAATGAAAACCGTGTAGTTGAGAAGGTCGTTGAAAACGCTTCCATGGATATTCCGGAGCAGATGATCGACGAAGAAGTTCGTGCTATGGTCAATGATTATGCACGCAGACTTGAGAGCCAGGGTATCTCCTTAAAGCAGTATGTTGAGATCACAGGCATGACAGCAGATAAGATCGGTGAGCAGATGAAGCCGCAGGCCATCAAGAGAATCCAGACAAGACTTGCTCTTGAGGCAGTTGTTAAGGCTGAGGATATCAAGGCCAGCGAAGAAGCAGTTGAGGAGCAGTTCGATAAGATGGCTGAGGCATACAAGATGGAAAAAGACCAGATCAAGAGTATGTTCGGCGAGGAGCAGTTAGATATGATGAAAGAGGATCTCGCTGTTCAGGCTGCAATTGACTTCCTTGTAGCTGAGGCTAAGTTAGTTGACTAATAAAAAATACCGGAACAGGTAACGATAGTACGCAGGATAAGGGGGATTGTTGCATGCTGCTTTTGCGACAATCCCCTGTCAAGTATCAGGAAGACAGGAGGAAACAATATGAGTTTAGTCCCTTATGTACTGGAATCTACCAGTAGAGGCGAACGCTCCTACGATATTTATTCCAGACTTTTGAAAGACAGGATCATTTTTCTCGGAGAAGAAGTAAACGATGTTACGGCAAGCCTTGTTGTGGCACAGCTTCTGTTTCTGGAATCTGAGGATCCGGGAAAAGACATCAATCTCTACATTAACAGCCCGGGAGGTTCTGTGACAGCCGGAATGGCGATCTATGATACCATGAATTATATTAAATGTGATGTATGCACAACATGTATCGGAATGGCAGCCAGTATGGGAGCATTCCTTCTCTCCGGCGGAACAAAGGGTAAACGCTTTGCGCTTCCCAACGCAGAGATCATGATCCATCAGCCTTCCGGAGGAGCTCAGGGACAGGCAACAGACATCAATATCGTTGCTGAGCACATTACAAAGACAAAGCGCAAGCTCAACGAGATCCTTGCCGCCAATACAGGAAAGCCTATTGAGGTGATCGAGCAGGATACAGAGCGTGACAACTATATGTCCGCTCAGGAGGCGATGGAATATGGCCTGATCGACCGCGTTATCACCGGACATGAGAGTGGAAATCGTTAGGATAGAGGTGCAGACATGGCTATAAGACCGGAAGACAGGATCAGATGCTCCTTTTGCGGAAAAACGCAGGATCAGGTCAGAAAACTGATCGCCGGTACAGGAAACGTATTTATCTGTGATGAGTGTGTTGAGCTGTGCGGTGAGATTCTTGAGGAGGAGCTTGGCTCCGAAGATGAGGTGTCATCTGATTTTTCAGATATTAATCTTTTAAAACCAAAGGAGATCAAGGAATTTCTTGATAACTATGTAATCGGGCAGTATGCTGCAAAAAAGGTGCTGTCCGTGGCTGTTTATAACCACTATAAGAGGATCACATCAAAAAGAGAATCGGATGTAGAGCTTCAAAAGAGCAATATCCTGCTTTTGGGCCCCACCGGATCCGGTAAGACTTATCTGGCACAGACGTTAGCGAAGCTTTTAAATGTTCCCTTTGCGATCGCAGATGCCACAACTCTTACAGAGGCCGGTTATGTTGGTGAGGATGTGGAAAATATCCTCTTAAAGCTCATTCAGGCTGCTGACAATGATGTGGCAAGAGCAGAATATGGGATCATTTATATCGACGAGATCGATAAGATAACAAAGAAATCGGAAAATGTTTCGATCACCAGAGATGTATCCGGGGAGGGCGTACAGCAGGCTCTGCTTAAGATACTGGAAGGAACGGTTGCCAATGTACCGCCTCAGGGCGGAAGAAAGCATCCCCAGCAGGAGCTGATCCCCATCGATACGACAAATATCCTTTTTATCTGCGGAGGCGCTTTCGACGGATTAGAGAAGATCGTCGAGTCGAGAATGGAAACCAGCTCTATTGGCTTTGGAGCCAGCGTTGCCGATAAAAAGCATTCCGATATCAGCGGTCTGTTAAAGCAGGTAATGCCGCAGGATCTGACAAAATTCGGACTGATCCCGGAGTTTGTCGGCCGTGTGCCGGTAATGGTATCCCTCGAGCTTCTCGATGAGGATGCTTTAGTGCGGATCCTGACAGAGCCGAAGAACGCCATCGTAAAGCAGTACCAGAAGCTGTTTGAGCTGGATGACGTTAAGCTGGAATTTACTCCGGAGGCAGTGCGTGAGATCGCTCATCTGGCTGTCGAGAGAAAGACAGGCGCCAGAGGACTCCGCTCCATCATGGAGAATGCCATGATGGACATCATGTATGAGATCCCGTCAGATTCCTCTGTCGGAATCTGTACCGTGACGAAGGATGCCGTGGAAGGAAAAGCAAAGCCGGAGATCGTTTACCGAGATGTGATGGTCCCGAAGGCTCCCGGAAAGGGAAAGGATAAGAGAGAAAATAAAGGCGAGATCGCCTAGGATGAAAGTAGGGAGCTGCAAAGCGGGACCGTTTTACAGCTCCCATTTTCAATTACATACAGGAGAATTTGAATGGAAGACAGATTAATTACACTTCCTGCCATTGCACTCAGAGGGCTGGTGGTTCTTCCGGAGATGATCCAGCACTTTGACATCAGCAGGGAGAAATCGATCAGTGCAGTGGAACACGCGATGGTCGGGGATCAGAGAGTGTTTCTTGTCGCACAGAAGCATCCGGAGGAGGAAATCCCGGAGGAGGCAGATCTTTACCAGATCGGAACGATCGCAAACATCAAGCAACTGGTGAAGATCCCGGGCGGTGTCGTCCGTGTTATGGTAGAGGGCTTGAGCCGGGCAGAGCTTATGGATCTTTCCGGGGATGGCTCCTATCTGGAGGCCGAGGTGGCAGAGGCTCCCTATAAGGAGGAGCGTCTTGACGATACGGTAAAAGAAGCTATGGCACGTATCGTGAAGGACAAGCTGGAGGAATACGGAAAAGCAAATCCAAAATCGGCAAAGGATTTTATCGGCGGACTGCTGGCTATTACAGAGTTAGAGGAGCTGCTTCTCCAGACAGCGGGTCAGTTTCCGTGGGATTATCCGGTACGTCAGGAGTTTCTGGAGTGTTCATACATAAGCCATCTTTATGACCGGATCGTCTATTACCTGATGCGTGAGATCGAGATCATAAAGATCAAGCGCGATTATCAGGGAAAAGTCAAGGTCAATATCGATAAAAACCAGAAGGATTATATTCTCCGAGAAGAAATGAAGGTGCTTCAGGAGAAGCTTGGTGAGGAGTATGGCGGAAGCGATGCCGATGCTTTTTTAGAGCAGCTGGAAAAGCTCAATGCCGATAAAGAAACAAAGGAAAAGATAAAAAAGGAGATCATGCGGTTTAAAGCGATGCCGGGAGGAGGACAGGAGGCAAATGTACTCCGAACCTACATCGAGACGGTTATGGAGCTTCCGTGGCTTAAGACCGGGAAAGATGATCAGGACATCCATCATGCGAAGGAAGTGCTGGATCAGGATCACTATGGACTGCAGCAGGTTAAAGACCGCGTGCTGGAATATCTGGCTGTGCGTATCCTGACAAAGAAAGGCAGCAGTCCGATCTTATGTCTGGTGGGGCCGCCGGGAACAGGAAAAACCTCGATCGCCCGGTCTGTGGCAAGAGCACTCAACAAAAAATATGTCCGCATCAGTCTGGGCGGCGTGCGCGATGAGGCGGAGATCCGCGGACACAGAAAAACCTATGTGGGGGCGATGCCGGGACGTATCGCGGAAGCTATGCGTCAGGCCGGTGTCTCAAACCCGCTTATGCTTTTAGATGAGGTCGATAAGGTCTCCGGAGACTATAAGGGGGATGTATCCTCTGCTCTTTTAGAGGTTCTGGATGGAGAGCAGAACGTGAAATTCCGCGATCATTATGTGGAGATCCCCATCGATCTGTCCGGTGTTTTATTTATTGCAACAGCCAATACGACCCAGACCATACCGGGGCCGCTCTTGGATCGTATGGAGATCATAGAAGTATCCAGCTACACGGAAAACGAAAAATTCCACATCGCGAAGGATTATCTAATCCCGAAGCAGCTGGAAAGGAACGGGCTTGACGGTGAAAAGCTTACGATCAGCGATAAGGCATTGGAAAAGATCATCCACAATTACACCCGGGAGGCCGGGGTGAGAAACCTTGAGCGCAGGATCGGGGAGATATGCAGGAAGGCAGCCAGAGAATTTCTTGAGAAACAAAAAAATTCTGTCCGTGTGACAGAAGCGAATCTTGAAAAATATCTCGGCAAAGAGAAGATCACCTTCGATGAGGCAAATGAGGAGGATGAGGTCGGGATCGTCCGCGGGCTTGCATGGACAAGTGTTGGCGGTGATACACTCCAGATCGAGGTCAACGTGATGCCGGGCGATGGGAAGCTTCAGATGACAGGACAGATGGGTGACGTTATGAAGGAGTCTGCCCAGATCGCCCTCACCTATGTGCGTTCGGTCAGCGAAAAATATGATATCCCGAAGGATTACTTTAAAACACACGATATCCATCTCCATATTCCGGAAGGAGCCGTTCCGAAGGATGGGCCCTCTGCCGGAATCACCATGGCGACGGCAATGCTTTCCGCAGCAACCGGCTGCAAGGTTCTGGCCAGCGTGGCAATGACCGGTGAGATCACGTTAAGAGGCCGGGTGCTGGCCATCGGCGGCCTGAAGGAAAAGATCCTTGCGGCAAAGATGGCCCACATTAAGAAGGTGCTGGTGCCGGACAAGAACCGTCCGGATATTGCAGAGCTTTCAAAGGAGATCACAAAGGGACTGGAGATCGTATTTGTGAAGACAATGGAAGAAGTAGTGCAGGAGGCCTTTTTATGGTAATAAAAAATGTGGAACTGGAGACAGTATGCGGTGTTACGAGCAAGCTCCCGGAGAATATTCTCCCGGAGTTTGCATTTGCCGGTAAATCCAATGTCGGCAAATCCTCTCTGATCAATGCATTGATGAACCGCAAAGCTCTTGCAAGAACCTCTGCACAGCCCGGTAAGACCCAGACGATCAATTTCTACAATATCAATAAAGAATTGTATTATGTCGATCTGCCCGGGTACGGATATGCAAAGGTATCACAGTCAGAAAAAGAGAAGTGGGGAAGGATGATCGAAAACTATCTCCACAGCTCGAAGATGTTAAAATGTGTATTCCTTCTTGTTGATATCCGCCATGAACCCTCTGCCAACGATAAAACCATGTTTGATTGGGTCGTATATAACGGATTCCGCCCGGTCATTATCGCGACAAAGCTGGATAAGATCAACAGAAGCCAGATCGCTAAGCAGGTGAAGCTGATCCGAAACGGGCTGGGTATGGAGAAGGAAGATATCATTATCCCGTTTTCTGCCACGTCAAAGCAAGGGCGTGACGAGATATGGGAGCTGATCGAAAAAATGACGTCTGCAGATGAAGAAATGGAATAGGAATTCTTCGGAATTTCCTGTCACATAAAAAAGTCCTGAGTGGAGGCAGAAATGCTTTCTCCACACAGGGCTTCTTTATTTTACGCTTTCATCAGTGTCCGCATTACATAAGAATAGATCTCCTGGCTTTTATCCTTCCAGTGTCCGCACATGATCTCGGCCTGATCCTTATCCGGAACAGAGATATCAAGGCTTATCAGGGAGGCCTTTCCTTCGCGGACTTCACAATGTACGATATAATCCTGATTGGTCGATTTATAAAAATCGGAGATAACACCGACCTCGCTGCGGAGCCGGAATTTATTCTCTTTAAGATAGGTGTCAATGTCGGTTATGATCGCAGAGGAAACATTATTTCCGAAAAAGGAGAGAGTATCATCGCCTTCCTTTGTGATCTCATAACGGGAGGAATTGTGGATCGTTTCCATTTTTATCAGGCCTGCTTCCCGAAGCTCGTTTAAGGCCTGCTGCAGGGTGAAGTAAGTGGTATATTCATGATCCAGAAAGAAGTCTGTAAGCTGGGAATTGGTGAGGGGAAAGTTCACATGCGCCAGCATATACAGGATCATTAGCTTATATAGGGTGATAGGGTCTGACAACATAAATATTCTCCTTTGCATCCTGCGAAACTACGTTTCCATTTTACAGGTTTCCTTGGCGGGATTCAAGCCCTTTTTTGGATTTGGCGGGAAATTAGTCGAAAATTGTAGTGAACTTGACATGGAAATGTGATATGATACTAATACTATGAAAATATAAGGGGATGGAATATGAGAGAACGGATCAACCGTCTTGCGAAAGGAATCGTGGATTCCGAGCTGCCCAGATTGTTTCTTTCCCCGGAAAAGGTTGAGGAAACGCTGGGCTGTAATACGGTATATAAAAGAGAATTGTTTTTGTCCAGCGAAAACAACCTGTCGGTGAAGGGCCTTGCCTATTCCACTCATTCCAGAGTGAAGATACGGAATAACTCCTTTGGTGGGCTGAGAAACCACATTACTTATGAAGTAGATACCTCCTGGTGCGAGACCGGAGATACCATAAAAGGAACGATCAATCTTGTGACAAACAGCGGGGAACTGGAGGTTCCCTTTCTTTTTCATGTAGAGATAACGGAATCCGTCCGTGTCCTCTCTACATTAAAAACTCTGGAGGATTTTGTAGAGCTGGCACAAAAGGATATGGAGCTTGCCTTAAGGCTGATGGAGTACAGGGATTTTACCGACGCTCCGTTTTTACAGGACGAGCATACACGCGTAGTCTTTGAAGGCCTTAAGGGACATGGCAACAGACAGAATGCACTGGAGGAATTTTTCCTTGCTATGGGGAAAAAGGAGCCGATCCGCTTAAGTCTGCCTACCGCAAAAAAAATATATGAAAATCCGACGGATATACTGACAGACCGGATCACCTTAAAGAAAAATACATGGGGCTATATTTATATCGAAGTAAAGGCAGACGGAGATTTTATCGAGCTTCCTCAAAAGATGATTACCCAGGCCGATTTTGAGAATGATCGCTGTAATCTGATTTATAGGATCCATCCGGAACGTCTTCACAGAGGAAAAAATCTTGGAGCGATCCGCTTGGTAACCGCACATGGAGAGACCCGGATCCGGATCGAGGCCATGGGCGATACTACTGTGGATATAACCGGACGGGAAAACGAAATGAGAAAGTCCAGTATCTTACGGTATCTGAAGATACGGGAGGAATACGAACGGGCAGAGGGGAAAAAGGATCGGATCCTGAACAGGATGCAGAAGGAGCTGGATGCGATCCGGGGAGCGAATGGGAACTCCCTCCTTTTATCGTTATTCCGGGCTGAGGCTTTTATAGAGGCACGGTGTCCGGAGCAGGCAGCGTCCTGCTTAAGTGAGTGCCGCGATTCCATCCTTTCGGAAAAGGACAGGCTGGGTACGCTCTACTGTTTTTATCAGTATCTTTTATATCGGCTGAATCCGGACGATGATAAGAAACAGGCAGTCCTTAAGCTGATCGAGAAAAAACTGGAACAAAAAAAGGGACGCTTTTATCTGCAGCTGCTGCAGCTTAAGCTGGAACCCGAGCGTTATGAGGAACCGGGAACTCTTTTTGACAGCTTCAGGCTCCGGTATAAATACGGCTGCTGCAGCCCGTTTCTTTATATCGAAGCCTGCCGTCTGCTGGAAAAAGATCCTGCCCTCCTTTCTTCCATGGATAGTTTTGAAATACATGTGCTTTTTTACGGAGCGGGTAACGGGATGGTCAGCGAGGAGCTGGCAGCCCGGGCAGCGGGGCTTGTACCTCAGGCAAAGTTTTATAACCGGGTTTATTTCCGCCTTCTTGTTACATTGTATGAGGTCTTCGGGACAAAAGAGCTGCTGGAGGGGATTTGTGCTCTCCTGATCAAGGGAAATAAAAAGGGTGAGGAATATTTCCCGTGGTATGAAAAAGCAATTGAGCAGGATATCAGCCTGACAAGGCTGTATGAATATTATCTGTATTCTCTCCCGGAGAGCTTTGAACGTGTGCTTCCGCGACAGGTGCTTTTATATTTTTCCTATGAAAACAGTCATCTCGACACCAGAAGCCGTGCCCTGCTCTATAAAAATGTTCTGACCTGTTTAGATCCGGAGGATAAGCTATATAAAACTTATGAGCGGGAGATCGAACAGTTTGCCTTAGATCAGCTTTTTGATTCAAGGATAAACGGAAATCTTGCTGTAATCTATAAAAATATCATTTATAAGGATTTTATTGATGCACAGGTCGCAAAGGTCCTGCCGGCAGTATTGCGGTCGAATCGGATCGAATGCGAGGACAGCGCCATGCGGTATGTGGTCGTTGTGAATGGTCTTCTCGCCGGAGAGGACGCATATCCGTTAAATGACGGGATCGCTTATGTGCCGGTCTACTTTGAAGACAGTATTCTCCTTTTTCAGGATATGTACGGCAACCGATATGCGGATGCTTCCTACACGATCACACCGGTAATGGATGAAAAGGAGCTGGAGAGCCGCTGCTTTGAAGTGTATCCGGAGCATCCGATGTTAAGGCTGCAGACCTGCCTTACTATTATGGAGCAGGAAAAGCTGTCGGGAGAGGATGTTCTGCTCCTTCAGAGAACGTTAGAGGAGCTGCCGGTAAAGCCGCTGTTTAGACAGAAGGTGCAGAAAAGGATCATCAATTACTATAAAGAGTATCTGACGGATGAGGATGAATCTATACCGGATGAAGGCGCCGCCTACCTCTTAAGACTCGACAAGAAAAAGCTGTCCAGACAGGATCGGGTCAGTGTCTGTGAAACTCTGATCTCGCAGAATTACTTCTCAGAAGCCTACAGTATGATCCGTGAGTTCGGAGAAGAAGGAATCCGCTTAAAGCGTCTTCTGGGGCTTTGCACTAACATGATCTTACAAAAGCTGTTTGATGAGGATGAGCTTCTCTTACATATCTCCCACAGGATATTTGCCTCCGGAAACGGTGACAGTGTGATCCTCGATTACCTCTGTGAGCATTTTAACGGTGCAAATGATGAGATGTACCGCATCCTTGTGCAGGCAGTCAGAGAGCATGTGGAAACCTACGATATGGAGGAGAGGCTGTTAGCACAGCTGTTATTTACCGGCAGTGATAAACATCTGGATACGGTGTTTGATTTCTATGCCAGCCGGAAAAAAACTCTGGAATCGATCGTGCGGGCTTACTTTACGGTAAGATCGGTCGGGTATTTTATCTATGACCGTGTGCCGGCCGATAAAGTGTTTCTGTATCTGGAGGGTGCAGTTCACCTTGGCGGTGAGCTGCGGAAGATCCCGGAGATCTATCTTCTGGCACTGACAAAATTTTATGCCGGTCTTCCCTCCCTTTCCGAGGAGCAGGCAGTACTCTGCAGGCGGATCATGGCGGTACTTACTGCCCAGGGCTTTGTATTCTCGTATTTTAAAAAGCTCTCAAGGTACGCCGATATCCCGGCAGATGTGATGGATAAGGAGATCATTGAATACCACGGCACCCCGGATAAGCATCCTACCCTTATGATCAGAATCCTTCCGGATGAAGAAAGCTTTCACGAAGACGAGCTGAAAATGGTCTATAAGGGGATCTATGTATGCCAAAAGCTGCTGTTCCAGGGAGAAATCATGGAATATGAGATATACGAGCAGGATGAAAAGGGAAAGATAAAGAAGGCAGAAGGAGAGATCTCCTGCTCTGATCCTTCGGAAGACAACATAAAAAATCGCTTTTCTGCACTGAACTCCATGAGCTTTTATCTGAACATGAAGGATGAAGGCTTACTGAAGGAAAGCATGATGAAGTATTTGACAGACAGTATTGCGGCGGAAAAGCTGTTTCCGCTGCAGTAGCAAGGGGAAAAAATGATGGAAAAACTGATAATCGGAATGGATCTCTGCGATAACTATACCCAGCTGGCCGTTCTGGGACGCGAAGAAACCTGGTCTCTGCCTACCGTGATCTGCCGGAAGAAATCGACAGAGGAGTGGTGTGTCGGAGAGGAGGCATATAAAAGCACGTTGATGGGTGAGGGCGTGATCGTAGACAAGCTTCTGAGTCTGGCGATGAAGGACGGAACCTCAACGATCATGGGAACAAAATATGAGGGAGCCTTTCTGCTCGAACAATTCCTGCAAAGGGCGGTCGATCTGGTGCGGACCGAATATCCGGAAACACCGGTCGAATGTCTTGTCATCAGCCTGAAAAAATTAGATCGGAAGCTGATGGACATCCTGACAGGCTGTTCAACAGCCCTTAAGCTTCCGAGAGAGAGGCTTCATCTCGCAAGCCAAACGGAATGCTTTGTGTTCTATGTTCTGAACCAGAGGCGTGACGTATGGGGAGGACAGGTCGGCATGTTCTCTTTGTCAGAGGAGGACTTAAGATATTATGAGCTTAAGGTCATCCGCGGGTCAAAAAAGCTTACGGTATGGGCAGAAGGTGAGGAGTTAGAGGAGGGCTTTAACCTGAGTGTGCTGGATACACCCTCCGGTGCGCGGATGGCAGACCAGATCCTCTGTGCCTGCGGAGAAAGATTTCTGTCAAAAAAAATCTTCTCCTCGATATTCCTTACCGGAAAAGGCTTTACAAAGACCGACTGGGCTCCTGATTTTATCAAGCAGATCTGCGGAGGACGCAGACATGTATTTACAGAATCGTCACTGTTTGCCTTCGGTGCGGCATATAAAGGCGAGGAATACGGCAGAGAGTCATCTCCCTGTCCGGTAACCTGCATTTGTGAAGGGAAGCTGAGATCCTCCGTGACTATGGAGGTCATGAAGCGGGATGTCAAGACCCAGATCACACTGGCAGCGGTCGGTGAGAGCTGGTATGAGGCAAAAAGCGTTCTTGAAGTCATACCGGACGGACAGGAGGATCTTCAATTTATCATCACCTCCGAGCAGGATCCGAGGCAGAAACGCCTGATCAAGATTCCGCTGGAGGGATTTCCGAAGCGTCCCAATAAGACAACGCGCATAAGGATCGCTGTGGGCTTTTCCGGCGAGAATACCATGGTCTTAAAAATCGTCGACAGAGGCTTTGGAGAGCTGTTCCCCATGTCGGGAATCGAGATCCGGCAGGAGGTGAGATTATGAGCCTGATACTTTGCAGACAGGAATCGGTACAGACACCGTATTATATAGAAGAACTGAACATTCATATCTATTCCTCCCAGGAGCTTTGCTACGTGATCTATAATAATCCGCTGCTTGTTATGGAGGATTTTGTAGATGAACGCCTGCTTACCTTTTTGCGGTCAGAGCTTAAAATGCCGTTCCTTGCAGAGCGGCTCTCAAAGTGGATCGCCGGCCATGGGCTCTCCGACGAACTCCTTCTTATCATCCTGCAGGACTGCACTTACTATAACCAGCAGGAGCTGATCCGGTTCAAACAGGAGCTTGCGGCGTTTAGAAAGCTGCCGGAGGAGGAATATAAGAAAAAAAGAGCGGATTATTTCTATGGTCTGGGTCTTTACGGACGGTCACGCACTATCTATGAAAAGATTCTTGACAGCAATTTCAGAAATCGGTTTACTCCGGACTTTAAAAGCAGTCTGTGGAATAATATTGCGGCCTGCCATGCTAAATTATTCTGTTACCCGCAGGCACTCCGGGCCTACGAATGTGCATGGAGGGAAAAGCAGGATACGGAGTATCTGAAACGGATGTATCTTCTCACAAAAGCAGATCCCGAGCTTTCATTAAAGGATGAGTTTTCCGAGCACATCGAGGAGGAGCAAAAGCTTGCATGGGACAAGGAAGAAGACGATATCCGCAAAGAAGCCGGATATTCTAAAAGGATGACAGCATTGGCTCAGATATTTGAGAAGGAACCCTCCGAGCGTTTAAATGGGGCTGCCGATGTTCTTAATCAATGGAAGGCAAGCTACAGAAAAATGCTTTAAATTGATGCGGAAATTGATGCGGAACGGGGATTGTCTCTTGACAAGAAGAAGACTTTTTATTATATTAGATTAAAAGCGATGAATAAGAGGAGTACGCAGGGCGCACCATCAGAGAGACCGGTCCACTGGCTGAAAGACCGATCGGGGAAGCGGATGCGGAAGGTAGCTTAGGAGCCGGATCAGTGAAACCGGAATAACGGCTAGCTGGTCACGGATGGGATCCGTTAAAAACCGCAGGAGATCGCCGTATTTTTAATATACGCGGTGAATAAAGGTGGTAACGCGGTATTTCGCCCTTTGCAGTAATGCAGAGGGCTTTTTTTCTTTCAGAAAAAGGCGGCGGAAGGTTGAAAATGGAAAAGAAAAAAAATCAGTCAGCGTGCTGCGAAAGCTGCACTTTTTATGTCTACGATGAAGAATATGACTATTATGTCTGCGAAGCAGATCTGGATGAAGATGAGATGTCTGCATTCCTGCGGGGCTCGGATTTTTCCTGCCCCTTCTATCAGCTGGAGGATGAGTACAAAGTAGTCAGAAAACAGATGTAATGAAAGATTAATAAAATCAGGAAAGGATAAAAGTATTAAGGTATGAAAGAACTCGAAAAAACTTATAATCCGGCGGATATTGAGGACCGCCTTTATCAGAAATGGCTGGATAACAAATATTTCCATGCAGATGCAGAGCGTGGCAGAAGAAACGGAAAGAAGCCGTTTACGATCGTTATGCCGCCGCCGAATATCACAGGACAGCTGCATATGGGACATGCATTAGATAATACGATGCAGGATATCCTGATCCGTTATAAGAGAATGCAGGGATACGAGGCATTATGGCAGCCGGGTACCGACCATGCAGCCATCGCTACCGAGGTAAAGGTTATCGATAAGCTGAGAAAAGAAGGCATCGATAAGAACGAGCTGGGACGCGAGGGCTTCTTAAAAGAGGCATGGAAGTGGAGAGAGGAGTATGGCACAAGGATCATAAAGCAGCTTCATAAGCTGGGCTCCTCCGCAGATTGGGACAGAGAGCGTTTTACCATGGATGAGGGATGCTCAGATGCAGTCCTTGAGGTATTTACAAGATTATATGAAAAAGGATATATCTACAAGGGCTCCAGGATCATCAACTGGTGTCCGGTCTGTAAGACATCGATCTCGGATGCCGAGGTGATCCATGAGGAGCAGGATGGCTTCTTCTGGCATATCAATTATCCGATCGTCGGAGAAGAAGGAAGATTTGTCGAGATCGCAACGACAAGACCGGAAACTCTCCTTGGCGATACCGCAGTTGCCGTAAATCCGGAGGATGAACGCTACAAGGATCTGATCGGCAAAATGTTAAAGCTTCCGCTTACAGACAGAGAGATCCCTGTTGTTGCGGATGAATATGTAGATAAGGAATTTGGTACCGGCTGTGTGAAGATCACACCGGCCCATGATCCGAATGACTTTGAGGTCGGAAAACGCCATAACCTTGCGGAGATCTGTATCATGAATGATGATGCAACGATCTGCGTACCGGGCAAATACTTCGGTATGGATCGTTATGAGGCAAGAAAGGTCATGGTCGAGGATCTTAAGGAAATGGGCCTTCTTGTGAAGGTGGTTCCGCATTCTCATAATGTCGGTACCCATGACCGCTGCGGAACGACCGTAGAGCCGATGGTAAAACCCCAGTGGTTCGTAAAGATGGACGAGATGGCAAAGCCTGCTATCGAAGCCTTAAAGAGCGGAAAGCTCAAATTTGTACCGGAAAGCTTCGGAAAGACATATCTTCATTGGCTTGAGGGAATCCGCGACTGGTGTATCTCCAGACAGCTCTGGTGGGGACACCGGATCCCGGCCTACTATTGTGATGAATGCAAAGAAATGGTAGTGGCCAAGGCTATGCCGGAAAAATGCCCGAAATGCGGCTGCACCCATTTCCATCAGGATGAGGATACTCTGGATACCTGGTTCTCCTCCGCATTATGGCCCTTCTCCACCCTCGGCTGGCCGAAGGATACGGA
>Ga0129312_1001313_pt1 | contig 14946 bp, 12 predicted proteins | sample O827metagenome_FD_94434 | JGI IMG/M metagenome (GOLD analysis project Ga0129312, IMG submission 94434) | Orangutan group fecal microbial communities from Wisconsin, USA - O827 metagenome | ecosystem: Host-associated > Mammals > Digestive system > Large intestine > Fecal | place: USA: Wisconsin... | reverse complement strand
CATCACCCGCTTATGCGATAGTGGCGTAGTTGGTAACGCGCGACCTTGCCAAGGTCGAGACCGCGGGTTCGAGCCCCGTCTATCGCTCTCATCTCTAAGATGAACAATTTCATAACTGCGGGTGTAGTTCAATGGTAGAACACCAGCCTTCCAAGCTGGATACGTGGGTTCGATTCCCATCACCCGCTTGTGCGATAGTGGCGTAGTTGGTAACGCGCGACCTTGCCAAGGTCGAGACCGCGGGTTCGAGCCCCGTCTATCGCTCTTAGGGACTCTGAGATTTCAGAGTCCTTTTTTCGATTTTTTGTGGTCCATAAGAAAAGGCCCTTCCTGTAAAACAGTTATGAGAATTTCTTCCTGTTTTACGGAGAGGGCTTTTTTTCAGGCTTCTGCTTCTTCGTTTATGAGAGTGTAGAAAGTAAGCAGGTAAAGGCCGCTGAGTCCTACCAGAGCATAGATGATCCTGGAAATCCAGCTCATGCTTCCAAAGAGAAGGGATACCAGATTCAGGTTAAAGAATCCGATCAGTCCCCAGTTGACAGCTCCGATCACGGCAATGGTCAGAGCACAGTACTGTAAACATTTATTTCCCATAAGTCACCATCCTTTCATAAGGATAGTTTATCTGGAATCCGAAAAAATATTCAATAAATATATTACTGAAGTTTAAGAACCTGGGAACCTGTCTGGCCTCCGTTCAGGTTAAAAGCTTCTGCTGCCTGGAGAGTTACGTCACTGGTAGTATCTTTGAGAGAAAATACCTGACATACATTGACAGTCTGTCCGGGATCTACTTCGTTCATGTACTGGTCTACAGCAGCATTGCTGGTATCCTCCGGGATGGTGGCAGTTAAAAGTTCGCCGTTCTGATAAGCCTGAAGGCTGACATCCACCATGGCGCTGGAAGATGCATCACTGGTGTTGGTGTAATCGTAATACAGCATCAGGCAGGGATTTCCGGCATAGTCGCTGGATACGGCGAACTGAGTAAAGCGGATAGAAAATTTTTCACCGTCCATATCAATGGAACCGGAAGCATCAGCCTCAGGTGTGGCTGCCGGAGTATCAGAAGATCCATCTGAGTTCAGATCCGCACTTATCTCGTCTTTTACATTGATCACATTTGCAGACATGACCTTTACAGTGGCATCATCAAGAGAGACGATCTTCCACTGGTCGCCGATGCGGATCACAGGGTAGGTGATATCCACATCACTGAATTTGTCTTCTACAGAAGTGGACTTCTCTGCAAGAAGAGAGGCAAGCTTCTGCTGGGTCTCATCTTCGGTCATCTGTTTGCCTGCAAATGCTGCAGACGCGATCTGACGGATGAATTCACTGCTGGCTTCCTTGTAAATGTTGGAACCATCTATATATTTGATATGTGCGGTAACCTGTGCGGTGCCGTTCTGGATATCAAATTTGTTCCTGGTGATCTTGTAGGTCATTTTTTTGTTGACTGTTTTAAAAAAGTCTGAATAAGCAGATGTGCGGATATCTGCGTTGTCAAGTGCAGAGAGATCGCCACTCTGGAGCATATTCTCCATGGAGGTGAAATCCATCTTCTGTACACTGGCAAGGAAATTCTCCACGGCCTGTTCAGGCTGTTTGCGCTGGTAAAGATAAAAAGCTGTGCCGCCGCCGATCAGTGCAATGATCAGTATGATCAGCAGAATGACAAGAGGCTTTTTGCTTTTGCGTGGTCTGGTGGTTTCTTCGCTCATAGTTCCTCCTTGTAAAATTGTCAGTTACGGTTGCTTTTCTGATTATAACATATGTTTCCTGTTTGAGAAACCCCCAGCCTTATGTTATACTGTAACTATTACAGATCAGGAGGATTTTGCCTATGACAAAAAAGATTTTCTATACATTTCCGTCTGAGGCAGATGGACTGCAGATTTCGTGTCTGGCAGTCTTTCCGGAGGAAGAGGGAGACTGCAGAGGTATTTTGCAGATTGTTCACGGAATGAGTGAATTTAAAGAGCGTTATGAGCCGTTTATGGAATATATGGCAGAGAAGGGCTTTGCCTGCGTGATCCATGACCACAGAGGGCATGGGAAGAGCGTGAAGGCAGCAGAGGATCTGGGATATATGTATGGCGGCGGTGCAGATGCTATGCTCAGGGATATAGACACTGTAAACCGGGATATCCGGGAGCGCTTTCCGGGGCTTCCGCTGATCCTTTTCGGACACAGTATGGGTTCTCTGGCAGTACGTGCATACAGTGCCCTTCATGATGACAGAATCGATATGCTGATCGTGTGCGGAACACCCTGCAAAAATGTGCTGAGACCTGTGGGGACTGCGGTGGCACAGGCGGAAAAGAAGATCTTCGGGGCAAAGCACAGAAGTAAAGTTATTGAAGGACTTTCTTTCGGAGGATATGCCATGCGTTTCCGGGATGAGAAGAGCCGTTTTGCCTGGATCTGTTCAGACCCTGAAGTAGTAAAGGAATATGAAAAATCAGATCTCTGTGGCTTTACTTTCAGTGATGATGCGTACCTGGTGCTCTTTGATCTGATGAAAAGAGCATACGATGTGAAACGGTGGAAATGTACAAAACCGGATCTTCCAGTATTGTTTATCAGCGGAGCGGAGGATCCCTGTATGGGAAATGTAAGGCTTTTTGCAAAGGCAGTTCATGCTATGCGCTATGCCGGCTACCGGGATGTGAGGGGGAAGCTTTATCCGGGTATGCGCCACGAGATCCTTAACGAAACCAACAGGGCACAGGTATATCATGATGTGGAGGTCTACATTACCGGAAAGCTGAAAGGTATAAGAGGCAGAGAGTAAAAACAGCACTGGTCATATACCTGAGTGTCTGTTAAAATAAAAAGGAACGCATTGCGGCATGGACCGTAAATAAAAAGATCACAGGGGGAACTAGCATGAGATCAAGTGGAATTTTGCTTCCGGTATCAGGTCTTCCGTCCAGATACGGGATCGGATGTTTTTCAAAGGAGGCTTATGAGTTTGTAGATCAGCTTGCGGCAGCCGGCCAGAAATACTGGCAGATCCTGCCGCTGGGACCTACAGGATATGGGGATTCTCCGTATCAGTCCTTTTCTACATTTGCGGGGAATCCGTATTTTATAGATCTGGAAGCCTTCATAAAAGAGGGATATCTTACAGAGGAAGAATGTGAGAAATGTGACTGGGGGGATAATGAGAGTTATATAGATTATGAGAAGATCTACAGATCCAGATTCCGTCTTTTAAGAAAAGCTTTTGAAAGGTATGACAGCACCGCAGATCCCGGATATCAGTCTTTTGCCGAAAAAAACGATTTCTGGCTTAAGGATTACAGTCTTTACATGGCGATCAAGGATTCCAGGGATGGAATAAGCTGGAGTGAATGGCCAAGAGAACTTAAAAACCGTGAGCCGGAAGCTCTTCAGAAGGCAGAAAAAGATCTGGCAGAAGATATTGCTTTTTATATGTTCCAGCAGTACTGGTTTGCCGCCCAGTGGGATGCCCTGAAATCCTATGCCAACGAAAAAGGCGTGGAGATCATCGGTGATGTACCGATCTATGTGGCTTTTGACAGTGCGGATGCCTGGGCGCAGCCGGAACTTTTCCAGTTTGATGATGACGTGCTTCCGAAGGGTGTGGCGGGCTGTCCTCCTGATAGTTTTTCCGCAACAGGCCAGTTGTGGGGAAATCCTCTTTATGACTGGGCTTATCACAAAAAAACAGGCTATGAGTGGTGGGTCCTGCGTATGAAGCACTGTATGGAGATTTACGACATGGTGCGTATCGACCATTTTCGTGGGTTTGATGAGTACTATTCCATTCCATATGGGGATACGACTGCTGAATTTGGCCACTGGGAACCAGGCCCGGGTATTGAACTTTTTAAAACTCTTGAGGAAAAGATCGGGAATCTGAATGTGATCGCCGAGGATCTTGGACTTCTTACAGACACTGTCCTTGAGCTTGTGGCTGAGACAGGTTTCCCTGGTATGAAGGTGCTGCAGTTTGCATTTGATGACAATGAGGACAGTGCTTACCTTCCGCACAGATATGACAGGAACTGCATCGTGTATACAGGAACTCATGACAATGAGACTACAAAGGGCTGGTTCAGGAATCAAAACAAGCATGATCATGAATTTACCCTGGAATATACAGGATGTGAGGGCAGAAGCGAGGATGAGTGTGTATGGGGATTGATCCGCATGGCCCTTTCCAGCGTGGCAGAGTACTGTGTGATCCCTGTACAGGATTATCTCTGCCTTGGAAATGAAGCAAGGATGAATGAACCATCCACTCTGGGCGATAACTGGAAGTGGCGTATGAAGAAGGGGCAGCTTACAGACGAAATACTTAAGAAGATCAGGCGTATGACAAAGATTTACGGAAGATCCTGCCTTGTGGAGGAGCCTGAGGAAGAGTCTGAGGAAGAGACTGTTCTGGAAGAAGAAAAAAGAGGAAGTCACTATGGAAGAACAGAATAATAAAAACACACAGGATCAGAAAGAAACAGGTACACAGAAGAATTCCACAAGGACCAGCCTTCTGTGGATCTTTGCAGGAGGGTATCTTGTATATACGGGCTACCGGCTCTGCAAAAATGTGCTGACAGGGGCAGAAGACAGCAGTATGGGCTTTATGGTAGCCGGGATTGTTTTTGCCGTGATCGGAATCGTGCTTCTGGTCATGGCAGTCCGTAATATGGCGCTGAGTGAAAAGCAGAGGCTTGATGAGGCCGAACATATGGAAAAAGCAGATTCTTCGGATCCGGCATCTGAGGACATCGGACCTGGAAAAACAGAGACAGCTTCTGCACATAAGCTGTCCATAGCAGAGCGTGCCAGACTTGCAGAGCATCTGGCGGAAGAAGAGGAAAAACAGCAGTAAACAGATAAAAATACCGCAGCCAGGGAAAAATTCCCGTAGACTGCGGTATTTCTGTCAGTGGCGTGAACGACGCCTTTTCTTTCTTTTCTTTTCCGGATTATTAAGAGTGGACCAGCAGAAAGCCTGAACCAACAGGATTCCGATAAGTGCACCAATGCTGTCAATCCCCACATCGCGGACAGAAGGAGTCCGGGCGGCTACAAAGGACTGGTGGTATTCATCAAGACCTGCAAAGCCCACACACACAATGCCTGCAAGGAGCATCAGCCAGATTCCCCGGACTTTGTAAACATATAAGGGGAAAGAGATGGCGATGGCAAGAAGGAAATATTCTGTCATGTGTGCTGCCTTACGGACATAAAAATGGATGGAATCTGCCTCCTGGGCAAGTTCGTCATAGCTCTTGTTGGTGGCGAGGATCTCATTTTTGGTCTCTGCGATCTGATAGCTGATCTCGTAGCTTAAATTGCCAGATACCTCACCTGGCTGTGCAGAAAAAGTATAGATCAGGCACATCATCAGGATCGCCGGTGCAAAAGAAAAAGGTTTAAGTAATGTAATTAATATTTTCATGGGTTCAATATAACACCAGTGGCAAAAAAAGTCCAGAAAAAAATATACAGCAGTGAATCCGGCTATGGCATATAAAGCCGGAATATGTTAAGATAAAACACAGAATCAAAACAGAAATAAAATGGAGGGTTTAATACATGAGTCTTGCAGACAATATATTCATAGATATGTGTAAAGATATCATAGAGAATGGAACAAGTACAGAGGGAGAGAAGGTTCGGCCTGTGTGGGAGGACGGGACTCCGGCATATACCATCAAGAGATTCGGTGTGGTGAACCGCTATGATCTCCGTAAGGAATTTCCGGCTCTGACATTGAGAAAGACTGCATTAAAAAGTGCCATGGATGAGATCCTGTGGATCTGGCAGAAGAAGTCCAATAATGTCCACGACCTTCACAGCCATATCTGGGACAGTTGGGCAGACCAGAATGGTTCCATCGGTAAAGCTTACGGATATCAGCTTGGAGTGAAGCATCAGTATAAGGAAGGCATGATGGATCAGGTTGACCGTGTGCTTTATGACCTTAAGAACAATCCGTACAGCAGACGTATCATGACTAATATTTATGTACATCAGGATCTCCATGAGATGAACCTTTATCCCTGTGCCTATTCCATGACGTTTAATGTGACCAGGGAACCGGGGAAAGACAGGCTTGTGTTAAATGCTATCCTGAACCAGAGATCTCAGGATATCCTTACAGCCAACAACTGGAATGTATGTCAGTATTCTCTTCTTCTTATGATGATCGCTCAGGTATGTGATATGGAGGCTGGCGAGCTGGTCCATGTAGTTGCGGACTGCCATATCTATGACCGCCATATTCCGGTGATCAAAGAACTGATCCAGAGAAAACCCTATCCGGCTCCGGTTGTGAAGCTGAATCCGGAAGTTAAGGACTTCTATAAATTTACCACAGACGACCTTATTGTGGAAAATTATGAGACATGGCCCCAGATCAGGAATATCCCGGTGGCTGTATGACAAAAGGAAAGGAATGGGACTGAAATGAATATTATTGTTGCGGCAGATAAGAACTGGGGGATCGGAAGAGACAATAAGCTTCTTGTAAGTATTCCGGCAGATATGAAAATGTTTCGTGAGGAGACAACAGGCAAGGTAGTTGTTATGGGAAGAAAAACACTGGAATCCTTTCCAAACGGATTACCTCTTAAAAACAGAACCAATATTGTGATCACAGGAAACAAAGATTACAAGGTAAAGGGTGCGGTGATCGTTCACAGTATAGAGGAAGCTCTCAGGGAAGTGGAGAAATATCCCGCAGAGGATGTATACTGCATTGGTGGTGACAGTATTTACAGACAGATGCTTCCATATTGTAATGTGGCTCATGTGACAAAGATTGATTTTGCATATGAGGCAGATTCCCATTTTCCTGACCTGGATGCGGATCCGGAATGGGAGATCACAGCAGAGAGTGATGAGCAGACATATTTTGACCTGGAATATGCTTTTGTAAAATACGAGAGAAAATAAGAAGCAGATATCTTACGATCTACAGGGAACATGGTACAGGACATCTTAAAAAAGGTGTCCTGTTTTTTTATTCCGCAGGAAATACTCCACAATGTTCCCGTAAAATAAAAAGAGCTGCATACAATGTATACAGCCCTTATAAAAATCCGGGTTACTCGATTACGTGGATCCATCCCTCAGGAGCCTCGATGCGGCCCATCTGGATGCCTGTCAGTGTATCGTAAAGTTTCTGGATAACCGGTCCCATCTTTTCCATTCCGCTTGGGAAGCAGATTTCCTTGCCGTGGTCGTTGATCTTTCCAACTGGAGAGATAACAGCAGCGGTACCACAAAGGCCGCACTCTGCGAAATCCTTAACCTCGTCGAAGTAGATCTCACGCTCCTCAGCCTCAAGTCCAAGATACTCTTTGGCAACATAGATCAGGGAACGACGTGTAATAGAAGGAAGGATACTGTCTGATTTTGGTGTTACAACCTTGCCGTCCTTTGTAACGAAAATAAAGTTTGCTCCACCTGTCTCCTCAACCTTGGTACGTGTCTTCGGATCAAGATACATATTCTCATCAAATCCCTGCTTATGAGCGTCAACGATAGCATGAAGGCTCATTGCGTAGTTCAGGCCGGCTTTGATGTTACCTGTTCCGCAAGGTGCGGCACGGTCAAAGTCACTGACACGGATCGTGATTGGTTTTGCGCCACCCTTGAAGTATGGTCCAACCGGTGTTGTAAGGATACGGAACTGATATTCATCAGCCGGTTTAACACCGATTACGGCGTTGGAACCGAACATGTACGGACGAAGATAAAGAGTTGCGCCTGAACCATATGGCGGAACCCATGCAGCATTAGCTTTGACAACCTGATTAACAGCATCGATAAATCTCTCTTTCGGGAATACCGGCATCTCAAGCCTTGCAGCAGATGCAGCGATACGCTCTGCATTTAAGTCAGGACGGAAAGTAACGATATGTCCGTCTTCTGTTGTGTAGGCTTTCAGTCCCTCGAATACACTCTGGGAATACTGAAGTACACCTGCACACTCATTAAGTACGATGTTAGGGTCTGTGCTTAAAGTACCCTCATCCCATTTGCCATCTTTAAAATTAGAGACATATCTGTAGTCGGTAGGCATATAAGCAAAACCGATACTGGACCAGTCAATGTTCTTTTTTTCCATAACGATTCCTCCGTTTAAGTGTTTTACTATTTACCATTGTAAAACTTTTACGTAATGACTTCAATGGTTAATTTGAATTTTTTGTGCCTTTTTTTCATTCCCTTGTAATTTACAGAGGATTTCGCTATAATAATTTTAATTATGATTGGAGGAAAAAATGGAGAATCATGAATTTGAAGATCTTGGTGACAAGATCCAGGATATTATTGAAAATGCAGTAAATTCAAAAGACTTCAAGAAGATGAACCAGAGTATCAACCAGACACTGAACAAGGCGATCGATACAGGAAGTGAAGCCCTGAAGGATGTTTTAAACTCCGCTATGGGGGGAGCGCAGGATCCGGAATTCCGGAAACGCAGCTACACGTATCAGAGCCCTTATTATGGAAGAAACCGTGCAGCCAGAGAAGAACTTATGAAGAAACAGAACCAGGTTCTCTACGGTAAGACAACAGGAGAGAACCTGAAAGGAATGATGATGGCTGTTTCCGGAGGCATCCTTCTAAGCGGAATGGGGCTTGGAGCGATGATGCTTCTTATGTGGATGGGGTTTGGCAACAGCAGCAGTCTGGGAACCGGAGCACTGGCATTTTTCTGTATCGGTGCGGCAGGAAGCGGTGTCCTTCTGAGAAACGGGTGCAAGAGACTTGGAAGACTTGGCCGTTTTCAGACTTATGTCAGGACACTGGGAGATCACACCTACTGTAATTTCACGAAGCTTGCACAGGCAGTAGGGAAGCAGGAAAAATTTGTAAAAAAAGATGTCTGCACAATGATCCGGAAAGGGTGGTTTCTGGAGGGGCATATTGATGACCAGCAGACCTGTCTGATCACCAGCAATGAGACATATGAGCAGTATGTGGAAACACAGAAACAACTGGAACTTAAGAAAAAAGAGACGGCGCCGGAGGTGCAGCTTGAGGAGAATATGACAGAGGAGGCCCAGGAAGTTCTGAAAAAAGGTAATGAATTCCTGGAAAAGATCCACAGGAGCAATGATGCCATTCCGGGACCGGAGATCTCAGCCAAGATATCCAGGATGGAACTGATCATCCGAAGTATCTTTGAGCGTGCAGGAGATCATCCGGAAGTGATTCCGGATCTTAAGAAACTGATGGACTATTATCTTCCCATGACTGTGAAACTTCTGGATGCCTATGAGGAGATGGATCGCCAGGCAGTTCAGGGCGAGAATATCAAAGCATCCAAAAAGGAGATAGAAGATACCATCGATACACTGAATATTGCTTTTGAGAAGCTCCTGGATTCGGTTTTCAGGGATGCGGCCTGGGATGTTTCCAGTGACATTTCCGTATTACATACCATGCTTGCCCAGGAAGGACTGACTGAGGATGACTTTGAGAAGATGAAGCAGGAAGCGGATCATAAATAATTATCTGAACACAGATAAGCATGCGACAGAGTGGGATATAAATGTCTGCCCTGCCGTATAAGAACCTGAGACGAAAGTCTGTATTACACGTAAAAGAGCCACATAAGGAGAAGAGTATGGGAGACGAATTTAAGGATTTTGAGGTGGAAACCCCTTCACTGACACTGGAACCGGATCTTTCAGAGGATAAAGAAGTGCCGGTGGTTACCGAGCCGGAGAAGCCGGAAGAACCAAAGGTGGAAGAACCGGTATTATCCCCGCAGGAACAGAAGATGGTAGATGATTTTGCTCAGAAGATCGATCTGGAGAACACAAATCAGATCCTTCAGTTCGGGGCCGGTACCCAGAAGAAGATGGCAGATTTTTCCGATGCAGCTCTGGCAAATGTTCAGACCCAGGATCTGGGAGAGGTTGGAGAACTTCTGGCAGGTGTTGTAAGTGAACTTAAGAATTTTGATGCAGAGGAAGAAAAGGGACTGTTTGGCTTCTTCAAAAAACAGTCAAATAAACTGGAAACCATGAAGAGCCGTTATACCAAAGCTGAGGTGAATGTTGTAAAGATCACGGAAGCACTGGAGGAGCATCAGATGCGCCTTATGAAAGATTCGGCAGTCCTTGACAAGATGTATGAGCAGAATCTCGCGTATTTTAAGGAGCTTTCCATGTATATCCTTGCGGGAAAAAAGAAGCTTGAGACTGTCCGCGGGGGACAGCTCAGGGAACTTCAGGAAAAAGCCGTACGTACCGGACTTCCGGAGGATGCACAGGCTGCCAGTGACCTTGACAGCAAATGTGCCCGTTTTGAGAAGAAGCTTCATGATCTGGAGCTTACCAGAACCATTTCCATGCAGACAGCGCCCCAGATCCGTATGATCCAGAATAACGATACCACAATGATCGAGAAAATCCAGACCACCATTGTAAATACCATTCCGCTGTGGAAGAGCCAGATGGTGCTGGCACTTGGAATCGCTCATTCCGGACAGGCTGCCCGGGCCCAGAGACAGGTGACAGATCTGACCAATGATCTTCTCCGCAAAAATGCAGAGACTCTTCACATGGCATCTGTGGAGACTGCCAGGGAATCGGAGCGGGGAATCGTAGATATTGAAACTCTGAAAAAAACCAATGCAGAGCTGATACAGACTCTGGATGATGTGATGAAGATCCAGGAGGAAGGCAGAGAGAAACGTCTGGCAGCGGAAGAAGACATGCGCCGTATGGAGAACGAGCTTAAAGAGAAGCTTCTTAAGATCCGCCACTGACACATAAGAAAACACAGATGAACCAGATTCAGTAACAAAGCGGAATACCCGCTTGATCAGGGCAGGGCTGCCATGCGGCACCTGCCTTTCAATAATAAATGAGGTGACAGAATGTACAGAGATAATACAAAAGTGATCAGAATCGGAAACCGTGTTATCGGCGGGGGAAACCCTGTTCTGATCCAGTCCATGACAAATACAAAGACAGAAGATGTGGAGGCAACTGTATCACAGATCCTCTCCCTGGAAAAGGCAGGTTGTGACATCATCCGCTGTGCAGTACCTACAATGGAGGCTGCGAAAGCTCTGTCAGAGATCAAAAAACAGATCCATATTCCTCTTGTTGCAGATATTCATTTTGATTACAGGCTTGCAATTGCCGCGATTGAGAACGGTGCAGATAAGATCCGCATCAATCCGGGAAATATCGGAAGTACAGATCGGATCAGAGCAGTGGTAGATGCTGCAAAGGAAAAAGAAATCCCCATCCGTGTAGGCGTCAACAGCGGTTCCCTGGAAAAGGAACTGGTGGAGAAATATCACGGTGTGACTGCGGAAGGTCTTGTGGAAAGTGCTCTTGATAAGGTAAAGATCATTGAGGATATGGGATATGACAATCTGGTGATCAGCATCAAATCATCCGATGTTCTTATGTGTGCCAGAGCCCATGAGCTGATCGCAGAGAAAACCAGATACCCGCTTCATGTGGGAATTACAGAAGCAGGAACGCTTTATTCCGGAAATATCAAATCTGCCATTGGACTTGGGATTATTCTTTACCAGGGAATCGGTGATACGATCCGTGTTTCCCTTACCGGTGCACCTCTTGAGGAAGTGAAATCAGCCAGACGTATCCTTAAGACCCTGGGACTTCGCAAAGGCGGCGTTGAGGTGGTTTCTTGTCCTACCTGCGGAAGAACCAAGATCGACCTGATCGGCCTTGCAAACCAGGTGGAGACTATGGTGCAGGATATTCCTCTTGATATCCGTGTGGCTGTTATGGGCTGTGTGGTAAACGGCCCCGGAGAAGCCAGAGAAGCAGATATCGGAATCGCCGGAGGAGATGGAGTCGGACTTCTTATCAGACACGGTGAGGTTGTGAAGAAAGTTCCTGAGACAGAGCTTCTTGATACTTTGAGAGAGGAACTTCTTAACTGGAAATAAGGGAGATTTATGGAAAAAGATTTTTTTGACGTATTTCCGAACCTGAAAGTGAAGGAAGATCTTTCAGAGCTTCTGGACATGGTTTTTGTCACCAAGGTTTCGCTGAACCCTGAGAGAACTCATCTGCGTGTCTATATCAGGAGCAGCAGGTGGATCCATAAAAAACACATATTCACCCTGGAAGATGAGATACAGAAGCAGTGTTTTCCGGGAATGGTCATGTCTGTAACTGTGGTGGAAAAATTTGTGCTGTCCGGGCAGTATACACCGGAGAATTTTCTGGAGACTTACCGTTCCAGCATGGAGCTGGAGCTTCGTAATTACAATATGCTGGAATATAATCTGTTCCGCAGGGCAAAGATCATTTTTTCCGGAAAAGATACTATGGATATGCAGCTTCCGGATTCCGTGATCTCCAGAGAAAAAAGTGAGATCCTTATAGAGTATCTTCATAAGGTTTTCTGTGAGCGGTGCGGGATGGATCTTAAGGTAAATCTTGAATTTGTGGAGGCCAAAGAGAGCAAATACCGCAAAAATGCAGCACTTCAGATCCGTCAGGAAGTGGAGAGTGTTCTGAAACATGCAGGTATCTCTGCTGAGAAGAAAACCGAAGAAAAAGAAGAAAAACCTGAGAAAAAGCAGACAGAAACAGCAGTATCACCTGCAGAGAAAAAGAAAGAAAGCCAGAGCGGGAAAAAGACCTTTGAAAAAAGAGGCCAGAAAGGTGATTTTCGCGGAGGATTCCGCAGAGATCCCAACCCGGATGTTATATATGGAAGAGATTTCGATGGGGAAGCTATTTCCCTGGAAAGTATTACCGGAGAGATGGGAGAGGTTATCATCCGCTGTCAGGTTATGGAGGTTGAGGCAAGGGAGATCCGAAATGAAAAGACTATCCTGATCTTCCCTGTGACGGATTTTACAGACAGTATTGTAGTCAAAATGTTTCTCCGCAATGAACAGGTGCCGGAAGTTACCCAAAGTGTGAAAAAAGGTGCCTTTCTCAAGCTGAAGGGTGTTACCACTATTGACCGTTTTGACAGTGAGCTTACGATTGGAAATATTACAGGAATCAAAAAGATTGCCGATTTTACCACCGCCAGAGTGGATACCAGTCCTCAGAAAAGAGTGGAGCTTCACTGCCATACCAAAATGAGTGACATGGACGGTGTGACAGATGCCAGGTCTCTGGTAAAACGTGCCTACGAGTGGGGACATAAGGCTATTGCAATTACAGACCACGGCGTTGTCCAGTCCTTTCCTGAGGCAAACCACTGCTTTGATGCATGGGGCGGTATTGTACCAAAAGAATCAGATTTCAAGGTACTTTATGGAATGGAGGCATACCTTGTAGATGACCTGAAGGGTATGGTGACCAACGGAAAAGGCCAGAGCATGGACGGAAGCTTTGTTGTCTTTGATATTGAGACTACCGGATTTTCTCCGCTGACCTGCCAGATCATTGAGATCGGGGCAGTGCGGGTGGAAAATGGCCGGATCACGGACCGCTTTTCCACTTTTGTCAACCCGAGAGTTCCAATTCCTTTCCGGATCGAGCAGCTTACCAGCATTAATGATTCCATGGTAATGAATGCCCCGGGGATCGAGGAAGTACTGCCGGAATTTCTGGAATTCTGCAAAGGTTCTGTCATGGTGGCACATAATGCGGACTTTGATATGAGCTTTATTATTGAGAACTGTAAGAGACAGGGTATCCCCGATGATTTTACCTATGTGGATACTGTGGGAATGGCCAGATTCCTTCTTCCGGCATTGAACCGTTTTAAGCTGGATACAGTTGCCAAGGCAGTGGGCGTTTCCCTGGACCATCATCACAGGGCAGTGGACGACGCGGCATGTACGGCAGAGATTTTTGTGAAATTTGTGGAGATGTTAAGAGAACGGGATATCCGGGACGTAGATGAACTGAACCGTCAGGGTGCGGTATCGCCGGATACCATCAGGAAGCTTCCTACCTACCATGTGATCATATTTATGAAAAATGAGACTGGAAGGATCAATCTCTACAAGCTTGTAAGCAAATCTCACCTGAAGTATTACCACAGAAGGCCAAGAGTACCCAAAAGCGTTCTTATGGAGCACAGGGAGGGCCTGATCGTAGGCAGTGCCTGTGAAGCCGGGGAGCTTTACCAGGCAATCTTAAGGAACGCTCCGGATGCGGAGATCGCAAGGCTTGTAAACTTCTATGATTATCTGGAAATCCAGCCCATCGGAAACAACTTTTTTATGATCGCAGATGAGAGAAATGATATGGTAAACTCTGAGGAAGATCTCCGTGAGATCAACCGCAGGATCGTGAAGCTTGGTGAGCAGTTCCGGAAGCCGGTTGTGGCAACCTGTGATGTCCATTTTATGGACCCGCAGGATGAGGTTTACAGGCGTATCATCATGGCTGGAAACGGATTCTCGGATGCAGATAACCAGGCGCCTCTTTATCTTCGCACAACGGAGGAGATGCTGGAGGAGTTTTCCTATCTGGGAAGTGAGAAGGCAGAGGAAGTGGTGATCACCAACACCAACAGGATCGCAGATATGATCGAGAAGCTGTCGCCTATCCATCCGGACAAATTTCCACCTGTTATCGAAAATTCCGACCAGGATCTTAAGAATATCTGCTTTACCAGGGCGCATGAGATGTATGGAGAACAGCTTCCGGCCATTGTGGAGGAACGTCTGGACCGGGAGCTGAACTCTATTATCTCCAACGGATATGCGGTTATGTATATCATTGCACAGAAGCTTGTATGGAAATCCAATGAGGATGGTTATCTGGTAGGGTCAAGGGGTTCCGTAGGATCATCCCTGGCTGCAACCATGTCCGGTATCACAGAGGTTAATCCTTTGCCACCACATTATCTCTGCTCCAATCCGGATTGTAAATACAGTGATTTTGACTCTCCTGAGGTAAAGAAATATGCGGGAATGGCAGGCTGCGATATGCCGGATAAGATCTGTCCGAAATGCGGCACAAAGATGAATAAAGAAGGCTT
>Ga0129312_1001311_pt1 | contig 14970 bp, 12 predicted proteins | sample O827metagenome_FD_94434 | JGI IMG/M metagenome (GOLD analysis project Ga0129312, IMG submission 94434) | Orangutan group fecal microbial communities from Wisconsin, USA - O827 metagenome | ecosystem: Host-associated > Mammals > Digestive system > Large intestine > Fecal | place: USA: Wisconsin... | reverse complement strand
CAAATAAGGAGGATCAATCATGCTTGCATCTTTAGAATGGTTAAAACAATATGTAGATATTAACATCTCCGTTGCGGAGCTGTGCGATAAAATTACCCGTGTCGGCCTGGAGGTTGACACTGTTACTCAACTGGGCAAGGGCCTGGAGGGTGTAATCACCGGTAAGGTTATGGAAATTCACCGTCATCCCGACAGCGACCACCTGTGGGTTTGCATGCTGGATTACGGTCAGGGCGGCGAACCGGTGCAGATTCTTACCGGCGCGCAAAACGTACATCAATATGATATTGTGCCTGTTGCCGTAGTTGGCAGCGTACTGCCTCCGAGCGAGCGCAACCCGCAAGGCCTGAAGCTGAAAAAGGCTAAAATGCGCGGCCTTGATTCCTTCGGCATGCTGTGCAGTGCCGATGAGCTGGGCATTGAATCCAAGCTGCTGCTGCCGGAGCAAAGAAACGGCATCTTCATTCTGCCGGAAAATACTCCGATTGGCGTAGACATCAAAACCGTTTTAGGCTTGGATGATACCGTTATCGATATCGACCTGACCAGTAACCGTGCAGACTGCTTCAGCATTATCGGTTTGGCGCGCGAAATCAGCGCTATCACCGGTTGCCCGCTGAAAATGCCCGCTATGGACGTTAAAGAAGCTGCCGCAGGTAAGGCCAGCGATTATGTAAACGTTAAAATTGATGCACCGGAGCTGTGCTCCCGCTTTGCTACCCGCGTGCTGAAGGATATCAAAATCATGCCTTCTCCCGAATGGATGCAGCGCCGTCTGCGTGCCTGCGGCGTGCGTCCCATCAGCAACGTAGTTGACGTTACCAACTATGTTATGCTGGAGCTTGGCCAGCCGATGCATGCTTATGATGCAGACAAGGTTGCAGGCCACACTCTGATCGTGCGCCGTGCAGAAGAGGGCGAAAAGCTCGTTACCCTCGACGGCAAGGAGCGTGAGCTGACCTCCGCTATGATTACCATCGGTGATGCCGAAAAGGCTGCCGGTCTTGGCGGTGTTATGGGCGGCCTCTTAACCGAGGTTACCGATGAAACCAAGAACGTTATTCTGGAGGCTGCTTCCTTCCACGGTCCTTCAATTCGTCGCACCTCCCGTGCGCTGGGCCTGCGCAGTGAAGCCAGCGGCCGTTTTGAACGCGGTGTAGACACCATCCGCGACCATGACGCACTGAACCGTGCCGCTCACTTGCTGGAGCAGATGGGTGCCTGCGAAACCTTCAGCGGTATCGTAGAGGCTTATCCGGAAGAGCTGAAGCCGGCAGTAATCACCACTACCGCAGCAAAGATTAACGGCCGCATCGGCGTAAATATCGCTGAGGACGAAATGGTTGCTATCCTTACCAAATTGGGCTTCGGCGTAGAAGCAAAGGACGGCGAGCTGCTGATTACCGCTCCTACCTGGCGCCGTGATATCGACTGCGATGCCGACATCAGCGAAGAAATTGCCCGTATGCATGGCTATGACTTCATCGAAAGCCATCAGCCGGAGCTGACCATCACCCAAGGCAGCCAATCTGTGCTGGACGATGTTAAGGACGATGTACAGGATTACATGGTTGGCGCAGGCCTGAGCGAAATGATGACCTACAGCTTCATCAAGGCTAACGCTTACGATAAAATGCTGCTGGCAGCAGATGATGCACGCCGTAACTGCATTGAGCTGCTGAACCCGATTACCGACGCTTTCTCCGTAATGCGTACCACCATGGTTCCGAGCGCACTGCAGACTGCCTCCTTCAACCTGCGCAACCACAACAGCAGTGTTGCCCTGTTTGAAATCGGCCGTATCTTCCTGCCGAAGGCACTGCCGCTGACCGAGGATCCAGCAGAGCGTCAGCTGCTGACCGCAGTATTGAGCGGCAGCCGCAAGGCTCTCAACTGGTGTGATGATAAAGGCAACGTTGACTTCTATGATATGAAGGGCATCGTTGAAGGACTGCTGGAAGCAATGCAGGTTAGCGATTACACCATGACTCGCAGCCAACAGCCGTACCTGCATCCGGGCAAGAGCTGTGACATCGTTGTCAATGGCGAGGTTATCGGCTCCTTCGGTGAGGTACACCCGGTAGTTCAGGAAAACTTTGAGCTGGATCAGGTTACCTACGTGCTGGAAATGGCCGTAGAGCCTTTGGTAGCAAGCGCAACCGCTGTACCGCAATACAAGCATCTGCCCAAGTTCCCGAGCATGAGCCGTGATATTGCCGTTGTTGTTCCGGCAGAGGTAACCAATGCCGAGCTGGAGCAGGTTATTCGTGCGCATGCAGGCGAGCTGCTGCAGGGTGTGCGTGTATTCGACATCTACACCGGCAAGCAGGTTGCTGCAGGCTGCAAATCCATGGCCTTCAACCTGACCTATCAGGCTGCAGACCGCACCCTGACCGACGCTGAGGTTGATGCTTCTATGAAGAAGGTAATCGCTGAGGTTGCCGAAGCATATAAGGCTAAGCTGAGAGATTAATTAAGATATAATTATTGCGTATAAAAGGACTCGCTGCCGCTTTCTTGCGGTGACGAGTCTTTTGCCTTTATACAAAAATTCTGTTACAAAAATATCTGCTTTACAAAATCCTATCAATGTACTATGATGATAGTGAGAACCAATATTTTTTATTGAGGGGGTTTTAATATGTACAAATTATGGAATATGTTAGATGAAATGAAATCAGATGCTTATGAATGGGTGGAGCTTTCACACTCCATGAACAATGACAGCCCGGTGTGGAGCGGTATTCCCGCAGGCTCAGTAGAGGTTAGCAAGACGGTTTTCGATTGGGGCAACCCGATGTTGGAATGCCTGATTCAGACCTTCAAATTCCCCGGCCAATACGGCACGCATATTGACTTTCCCGGTCACTTTGTCAAGGATATGCCTTTGTCTGAAGCATTTGGCGCGCAGCAGATGCTATTCCCCTTGTGCGTGATTGATATCACCGCTAAGGTGGCGGAGGATGTGCATTACGCCGTAACAGTGGAGGATATCAAGGCTTATGAGGCAGAATACGGACCGATTCCTGACGGTGCCTTTGTGGCACTGCGCACCGACTGGTATAAAAATTGGCCGGATATGGATAAGCTGAGCGGTATTGCTGCAGATGGAAGCGAAAATTTCCCCGGCTGGTCCCTGCCGGCGCTGCAATATATTTATGAAGAGCGCAACGCTGCAGCCAACGGCCACGAAACGCTGGATACCGATGCTTCGGCAGAGGCTGCCAAGGCAGGAGATTTGGCGTGCGAGCGCTATGTGCTTGGCAAGGGCAAGCTGCAGATTGAAGTGCTGCAGAACCTGGACCGCGTGGCACCTGCGGGAGCATTGTTAGTTGCTGCCTGGCCGCGTATTGAAGGTGCGACGGGTCTGCCGGCGCGCGTACTGGCGATTACTCCGAAAAAATAATAAATTCACGAGTGTTAAACTGACTGTTTAAGAAAGAAGCGTACATATGACTTGCAAGTATGTACGCTTTTTTATTGGCGGGAAAAGTAATGGAGGAAACAGGAGAAATTACCAATTACAGGAGAGAAAAGAGAGAGAAGTGTGTGCAAAAGCTGAGTTTGCATTTACTTCAAGCTTGTGAAATTTTAGTCACAATAAATTGTCTTAATTTGTATTATGAGGCGAAAAAAGGTAAGGGTTTAAAATAAAGCCAACAAAATCTACGAGAAAGAATTTAAACTCTCAGGTTAAAGGCCTCTGTGTATACATAAAATTTTCCGCATATTGCCTTGCATTATTGATAATGAAAGTGGTATAATGTCTGTAATAAACGTCGAAATCGGGAGCCTTGACCGGTTTAGCGAACTTTATTAAAATTTAGGAGAAAAGAAGGGTTTATCAATGAAAAAAATGTTGGCAAAAGCTGTAGCACTCAGCTTAGTATTGGGCGGCGTTGGTTTTGTTGCAAATAATGCACAAGCTGCTGATATCAGCGAAGGCGTTAAAGTTCACTCCGCAGATATTGGATTTAATGGATTTGATGTAAAAACAGATAAACAATTACCGGATGGCACTGCTTTAGCTAATCAAAAAGATTTGGTTAAGGTAAATGAAGAAGTTGCTATCAATAAAACAAACATTACTAAAAATGCAGAAAATATCAATAAGAACACAATTGCTATTGAGAAAGAAGCAGGAGATCGTGAAGCTCAGATTTCTATGGTTAAAGATGACATCAAAGCTAACGGTGAAGCAATCAAAGCTAATAGCGATGCAATCAAAACCAAAGCTGATGCTTGGGATACCGCTAAAAAATTTGCAAAAGTGCAAGAGATGTTTGATAATCAAGACAGCAAGAACGCTGAGTTAGATAAAAAGAATGGCGAACAAGATGCTGCAATTAAAGCTAACGGCGAAGCAATCAAAGCTAATGGCGAAGCAATCGATGCTAATGCTGCAGCAATCAAAGCTAATAAAGCAGATGCAGATGAGCAACACAAATATCTGAACAGCCGTATTGAACACAACACTGCTTGCATCGATAACAACAAAGTTGCAATCGAGAATGAAACCCAAGCTCGCGTTGATGCTGACAACAAACTGAGCGACAGAATCAACCAAAATGCAGCAGATATCACTCAAGAAGCACTTGACAGAGCAAAAGAAGATAATCGTTTACAAAACGAAATCAATCAAAAAGCTGACAAGACCACTGTAGCAGAAAACACTGCAGCAATTGAGTCTAACAAAGCTGCAATCGCTCAAGAGAAAAAAGATCGTGACCATGCAGACCAAAAACTGCAAGATCAAATCACTATCAACAAAGGTCAAATCGAAAACGAAGCAACCAACCGTGCTAACGAAGACAAACGCATCGAAGCTAAATTTGATGGCGAAGTTTCCCGTCTGGACAGCAGAATCGACAAACTGGATGCTAACGTAGAAAAAGTTGGCGCTATGGCTGCTGCTATTGCTAACCTGCACACCATGGGTTATGATCCGGAAGCTCCGACCGAAATCGCTGTAGGCGTTGGCCAATACCGCGATAAGACCGGTCTGGCTCTGGGTGCATTCCACTATCCTAACCGCGACTTCATGCTGAGCTTCAGCGTATCCACCGCTGGCGACGAATTCATGGGCGGCATTGGTGCAACCTGGAAATTCGGCCGTAAATCTCCGGAAGAACTGCGTCAAGCTGAAGCTGAAAAAGCTGCAAAAGCAAAACTGGCTAAAGCAGAAGCTGCTAAAAAAGCTGCAAAAGACGCTCGCGTAGCTGCTCAACAAAAGAGACATGCAGAAATGCTGGCTGCTCGCACCGGTAAATAATTAATTTTAAAGAATTAATTTAAAATCCACTAATCATCAAGAGGGCAAGGGTGACTTTGCCCTCTTTTTGTTATATAATGGATATAATAAAACTGTTGATTATGCGAGGTGCAAAAAATGCGTTACATTAAGCTTTTGATAATGCTGATATTATTGAGTATTGCTGCCGTAGGCAACTGCCAGAACCTGCAGAAGGCAGGCGAAACCGATGTCGGTACACTTTATGTGGATGTTGATTCGGTGCAGAGCCTGAGCAAAAGCGGACAACTATATCTGGCTGTGTTTGCGGAGGAGCAGTTCACAGACGCTGAATTTTTAAAGTCACTGCGCGAGGAGGAATCGCTGCAGAATGCTGTAAGTGCCATGTATTTATACCTTTTTAACAACAATGGTACGGAATATACCGTAGCGGCACATTATATAATTGATAAAGACGGCAAAGTGTGCCTTGATATGGGCGGTGAAACAGCAGTGCAGCAAACAAAGGGCAAAAAGGAAATGCTTAATGTATATACCAAGGCCTTGGATGCATTAAACAAAAAGGCACAGCAGAGTAAATGGCTGCGCAAATAAAAGCCTGCCGCAGAACCCTGACTGCGTGGCACCTGCGGGAGCATTGCTTGTTGCGGTTGAGCGTTCGTGCCGGAGGTTAAAGAAAAAAATTTATAAACTTTAAACTGACAGATTAAGAAAGAAGCGTACATACGACTTGCAAGTATGTACGCTTTTTTATTGGCGTGATATAATAAATATATCAGCAAACGAAGCTGCTGATTTATAAAAGAAAAGGGAAGTAAGATACGCATGCGTAAATTAAAGTTTGTTTTTCAGATTATTATAGCCTTTATCGTGGCACTGGCAGCGTACAGCGGTCTTTATCAGCCAAACGCCGAAAGCGTGCGTGCGGCGGTAAAAAATAACCTGCCGCAGAGCATGCAGCAAAAGCAGGACACAGGCACAGCGCAGGGCAGACTGCGTATCAGCGTGCTGGATGTGGGGCAGGCAGATGCGATTTTGCTGCAGGACGGCAAGCGTAATATCATGATTGACGTGGGCAACGACGTTAAGGATAAGGTAGGCGACAGCGGCGGCAGGCAGGCGCTGATTAATGCGCTGGACAAGGCCGGCGTCAGCAGGATTAAGACTGTTTTCGTGACACACCATCACCGTGACCACATGGGTAATATCATGTATGTGCGCGGTAAATACGGCGTCAGCAATATTTATGACAGCGGTTATGTGAACAACGGCTATAAAGCGTCCGTGGCGCTGAACAGTGATTTGCGCGCCGGCAGGTATAACGGAAAGGCGCTGAAGGCCGGGGATACGATTAAGATTGATAAAAATTATTATATCGAGGTGCTGGCACCGGGAGACTTCCTCAGCAAAAAGGATATGAAGAATATGAATAACACCAGCCTGGTGCTGATGCTGCATTACGGCAGCTTTAAAATGCTGCTGACAGGTGATGCGGAGGCGCCGGTGGAGGATGCACTGCAGCAAAAATACGGCACTGCGCTGCAGGCGGATGTGCTTAAGGTGGGGCATCACGGCAGCAAGACATCGTCCTATTGGCAGTTCATTAGCAAGGTTAAGCCTAAATATGCGCTCATCAGCTGCGGTGATTTTTCGATTTACAAGCATCCGAACAAGAACGTGGTGGGCAGCTTAACGCATCTTGGCGCGAAGGTGCTGACAACGCATGATCACGGTATGCTGACGGTGATAACGGACGGCAAGAGTTTTGATGTTATGACGGAGCGGTAGAAGGTTGCCTAAGGAGAAGATGTGGGGTAGAATAGGGAATAGAAAGAAGAAGCGGAGGTTGTAAAGATGAAGCATTATGAGGTAGTGGCAGCGGTAATTGAGCATGATGGCAAGATTTTGTGCATGCAGCGTAATAAAGGCAAATTTGATTATGTAAGCTATAAATTTGAGTTTCCCGGCGGTAAGGTAGAGGCCGGCGAAGAGCGTCATACTGCGCTGGAACGCGAGTTGCGCGAGGAAATGGATATGGATATCAGCATTCCTGAGGATGCGTATCTGATGACGGTGGAGCACACCTATCCTGATTTTGCGATTACTATGCATGCGTATGTGTGCAAGCTGGCACAGCCCAAGTTCGTTATGAAGGAGCATGTGGCAGCAAAATGGCTGGCTCCGGCAGATTTAAGCAGCTTAGATTGGGCGGCAGCAGATATGCCGATTGTGGAGCGCTTGCAGCATGAGGAGATTGAATAATCGTGAATAGCAGTGAACTTGCCTTGTATCTTGAGGCGGGCTTTATTGATTTTAATATTGAAACTGACGAGCGCTTTTTGCCGAAGATATTAACTAATAACCAGCAGGAGCAGGTAAAAGTATTGGAAAACCTGCTGTTTGAGCTGGAGCATTGTAATGAATTTTTCTTTTCTGTAGCGTTTGTGACTAATAGCGGTATTGCCTGCTTGATTGATACGCTGAAGGAATTGGAAAATAAGCATATCAAGGGCAAAATTTTGGCTTCGCAATACCAAAACTTTACGGAACCGCGAGCGCTGCGCAGATTGCTGCAGTTTCCTAATCTGGAATTGAAGATAATCACCTCTGATTATAATTTTCATGCCAAGGGTTACTTGTTCCATACACACGCAACCTCTGCTAAGGATGAAAATTACACTATGATTGTCGGCAGCAGTAATTTGACGCAAAGTGCGCTGACGGTTAACCGTGAGTGGAATGTGCAGCTTTCTTCCATGAAGGACGGCGCTTTAATCAGGCAGATGCAGGAGGAGCTTAATCAGGCGTGGGATGATGCTACACCTGTTACTGAGGAATGGATTGCTGCTTATGAGCGCATTTACGTAGAGGTGCGCAGCCAACGACAGCGTGCTTATACAAAAATACATAAGCTGTACAAAATCAATCCTAATAAAATGCAGGCAGCAGCCTTACAAAATATTGCAGCGCTTAGGGCAGAGGGCAAGAATCGCGCTTTGCTGATTTCTGCTACTGGTACTGGTAAAACGTATCTTTCTGCCTTTGATGTGCGGGCAGCGCAGCCTAAACGTTGCTTGTTTATAGTACATCGTGGGCTGATTGCGCGTAAATCTAAGGAGAGCTTTGAGCAGATCATTGATGAGCATATTACGACTGGTTTGTTTACCAACGGTCACAGAGAAATAGACAGGGATTATGTGTTTGCTACAGTGCAGACCTTGGTGAAGGATGAAAATTTACATGCCTTCGCACCGGACGCATTTGATTATATTATTATCGACGAAGCACATCATGCAGGAGCCAAGAGCTATCAAAAGGTGCTGAGCTATTTTAAGCCTAAGTTTTTACTGGGGATGACAGCAACGCCGGAGCGTTCTGATGACTGCGATATTTTTAAAACCTTTGACCATAACATTGCTTATGAAATCCGTTTGAATCAGGCCTTGGCTGAAAATATGCTGGTGCCGTTTCATTATCACGGCGTAAGCGAAATTGTTGTAGATGGCGAGCTTTTAGATGATAATGCTGATTTCGTGCGCCTGACGAGTGAAGAGCGTGTCAAAAATATCCTGTATTATGCAGATTTTTATGGCTGTGACCAGGGGCGCGTCAAGGGCATTGTTTTTTGCAGCAGGATAGAAGAAGCGAAAGCCTTGTCAGAGGCGTTTAATAAGCATGGCAAAAGAGCTGCCTTTTTGGCTGGTGCTACCAGTGAGGAAGAGCGTGCAAGGCTTATTAAACGACTTGAAAGCGACGAAGAGGGCGTAGATAAGCTCGATTATCTTTTCTCTGTTGATGTTTTGAATGAAGGCGTAGATATTCCCTCTGTAAATCAGATTATTATGCTGCGTCCAACACAGTCTGCCATTGTCTTTGTGCAGCAGCTTGGCCGTGGTTTGCGTAAGAGCAAGGCGAAGCGCTATTTGGAGGTTATTGATTTTATCGGTAACTATGAAAACAATTACATGTTGCCAATAGCGTTGTATGGCGACCGCAGCTGCAGCAAGGAAAAGCTGCGTCGCATTGTGCATAATAACTTTTTGCCGGGTGCATCGACAGTTTATTTTACCGATGTGATTCGGGAGCGTATTTTTGATTCTTTGAATAAAAATAATTTTTTGGAGCTGCGCAAGCTCAAGGAATCCTATCAATTAGTAAAGTCTAAGCTTGGTCATGCGCCAATGATGCTGGATTTTCTGGATTTGGGTGATAAGGATCCGTATCTGTTTATCCAAAAGAAGAAGTCCTATTATAACTTCAGGCAGTATGCAGATCCTTACGAAAGCACGTTGAGTGCAACGCATGGCAGGCTTTTGGAGTTCATTGGTTTGGAGCTTGCTAATGGCAGACGCTTGGAGGAGGTTGCGCTGCTGCGCTACTTAATGCAGCATACGCAAATTGATGTGCCTGCATTTATTAAATACATGCAGGATAAATATCAGCTTGCAACTTCGGCAGCAACTGTTGCCAGCGTAGTGAATGTATTAACTATGCAGTTTTTCAAAACTGCTGATGCACAAAAATATGGTAATATGCCGTTGGTAAATGCGGATGCAGGCAGTATCTGCTTAAGTGAAAAATTCAGCAAATTGCTGGCGAATAAAGAATTTTACAGCTATGTTACTGACGCTTTGGCCTATGCGGAAAAACGCTTTTTAGCTGATTATAAGCCGGCGAAATTTTATCACGGCTTTAAGTTGTATGGTTCGTATAAGCGTAAGGATGTATGCCGTATATTGAATTGGGCGAAGGATGAAAGCGCTGTTGTTAATGGTTATAGGGTAAAATACAACACCTGTCCGATATTTGTAACTTATAAAAAGGATGAAAATATCAGTGAAAGCACTAAATATGATGACAAATTTGCCAGTCCTACTATTTTCAACTGGCAGACGCGCAGCAGAGTAAATATTGATTCGCCTGAGGTTGTGGCGATTGAACAGCCGGAAACGTTGAAGCTTCTGTTTATCAAAAAGAGTGATGCTGAGGGCTCAGAGTTTTACTTTATGGGTGAAATGCTGCATAAGCAGAGCATCGGTACAACTATTACCGGTAATAAGGGCGAAAAGCTTTCTATTGTGCAAATGTTTTACGAAATGAAAACGCCGGTAGAAGCAAAGATTTATGATTATTTTGAAGGATGATAGTAATGTTATTCTTGGGCGTTGCGTCAGATAAGGCTGGCGCTAACAAAAAAACCTACGGAGGTACACCATGGAAAAACTAATAGTAAAAGACGAAGCCTTTTTGGCACAAAAATCCCAGCCTGCAACCTTTATGGATATTGCAGTAGCGCAGGATTTATTAGATACGCTTGCAGCTCATGCGGACCGTTGCGTGGGCCTGGCAGCAAATATGATTGGCGTGCAGAAATGCGTTATCGCCGTAAATATCGGCCCTACGAATATTGCCATGCTGAACCCGGAGATTATCAAGCGCTCCGGCAAGTATATGACGGAGGAAGGTTGCCTGTCTCTGGAGGGCGAGCGTGCTGCAGTGCGCTACGAAAAAATTACGGTTGCCTATCAGGACATGCAGTTTAAAAAGTGCAAGCAGAGCTTCAGCGGCTTTACGGCGCAGATTATCCAGCACGAGATTGACCATTGCAATGGTATTATAATTTAAGCGCAGTGATGGCCCGAGAAACTGAAAAGCGTTTGCTGAGTTAACAAGAATGTTAGAGCTTATCTTAGAAAATATTATCACTGCTCCCGCAAGGCTTGGCCTGCCAACCGCGTATGCGGAGTCCGACGTGCTGCTTTACAGGCAGTACGGGCGCTATGACACGGTTGCGGTGCAGCGCGAGGGCAGGCAATTATTAAAGCGTGCGGAAGCGTTGCAGGCGGAGTATGATATCACTGCATTGCCAAGGCTTGCCAAGCAATATGCCGAGTGGAGCAAAAAGCTGCAGCAGCTAAAGTTCAAACGCTTGCTGCACGGTGAATTTGCTGCGGGCAAGGGCATTACGCTTTATGTGAATGCTATCAGGCAGGAATGTGCTGAGCATGGCTGGGATTACGCAGCCTATTATGCTTCCGTGCTGGTGCATGAGCGTGTGCATCTGCTGCATTATCAGGCAGTGCTGGCGCATTTTGGCGCTGCCGGCGCAGCGGTGCAGAGTGCGGAGTACAAGCAGGCGCAGCGCTATTGGTATGGCCGGCAGACGGAGGCGGCGCAGGCTGCCGTGGTTAAGGAAACGCTGGCGGAGTTTGCCCGCTGGCTGTGGTGCCTGCAGCAGGGGCATTTGGCGCTGGCGCAGGCGCTTTTGCAGACGCCCGAGGAGGCGCGGACGTACATTCCGTACTATCCTTATGCAGGAGTGCGGGGACTGCGCGCGTTGTATGCAAGTTCGCCGCAGGCTGCAGTGCGGGCGTATAGCGAGCTGTGGCAGCTGTCGTTGACGAGCTGGCAGCAGGCGTATGCGTTGATAAAAGAGCTGGACGCAGTAAAATAGGCAAAAAAATAACAGCCCAATTCTCAAAGCATGAGTCTTGGGCTGTTTTCTTATGCAATTTTTTAGGCAAAGCCAAGCATTAAGCCGATTTGTCTTACAACAAACGCCACGCACCAGGCCACAACAAGCTCATAACCCATAAGGCAGAGCGTGCTGGTATCGGAGTTCAGCTCGCGGCGGATAGTAGCCAGCGCTGCGACGCAGGGCGGATAGAGCAGGCAGAACACTAGGAAGGTGTAGGCCGTGAGCGGCGAAAAGAGGCTTGCCAGATCAGGCGCACCGCCGCTGCCGACTGCGAGCACGGAAAGCGTACTGATGACAACTTCTTTAGCGGTGATGCCGCAGATAAGCGAGGTTGTTGCCTGCCAGCTGCCGAAGCCGAGCGGTGCAAAAATAGGCGCTGCCAGCTTGCCGATGGAGGCAATAACGCTGTCGGAGGCATCTACCATGTAAAAGCGCACATCAAAGTTTTGCAGGAACCAGACGATGATGCTGACGAGGAAGATGACCGTGAAGGCCTTATGCAGAAAATCCTTGGCCTTTTCCCACATGTGCATGATGATGTTGCGCGCCGTCGGCAAACGGTAGGCAGGCAGCTCCATAACGAAGGGAACAGGCTTGCCGCGGAACACCAGGCTGTTGAGCAAAAAGCCGGAGAGAATAGCTACGCAGATACCGGTGAGGTAGAGCGAAAGCATGACAAGTCCGCCGTTATGCGGGAAGAAGGCGGCGATGAACATACCGTAGATGGGCAGCTTGGCACTGCAGCTCATGAACGGGGTGAGCATGATGGTCATTTTGCGGTCGCGCTCGCTAGCGAGGGTGCGCGAGGCCATGATGGCCGGCACGCTGCAGCCGAAGCCGATGATCATCGGTACGAAGGAGGAACCGGAGAGGCCGATTTTACGCAGCATCTTATCCATAACGAAGGCTACGCGCGCCATGTAACCGCTGTCCTCGAGCATTGAAAGGAAGAAGAACAGCGTAACGATGGTCGGCAGGAAGGAAAGCACGGCACCGACACCGGAGAAGATGCCGTCGATAATCAGCGAATGCATCGGCGGTGCGATATCCAGCACGGTGAGCGTGTTATCAACCGAAGCTGTTACAGCGTCGATGACATCGCTGAGGATGTCGCTGAGAAAAGCTCCGATAACGTCAAAGGTGAGCCAGAAAACAAGGCCCATGATAAGTACGAAAATAGGGATAGCATAGAATTTATGCGTCAGATAATGGTCGATTTTGACGGAGCGCAGCTGTGCTTCCGTATGCTTGGGCTTCTGCACGGTTTGCGCGCAGAGGTCCTCGATATAGGCATAGCGCATATCTGCCAGCGCCGCTTCCTTATCCGTTTTGAGGTTTTGCTCCATTTCGGTAACGAAGTGGCCGATGATATCACATTCGTTTTCCGAAAGCTGCAGCGCTTTGGCGAAATCGCTGTCACCTTCGATAAGCTTGGTGGCAGTAAAGCGCAGCGGCAGGTTCTGGCGGCGAGCTTTGGTTTCGATTAAGTGGGCGATACTGTGAATAGCGGTATGCACAGGACCACTGCAGAAATCAAGGCGTTGTGGCAGCTGCTGGTTTTGCGCTACCTCTACGGCGCGGCGCAAAAGCTCGCCCACGCCTTCGCCGGAGTTGGCGGTGATGGGGACAACAGGCACTGTCAGCGAATCCTCCATCGCCTTGATGTCAATGCTGCCGCCGCTACCGGTGAGCTCGTCCATCATATTGAGGGCGATGACCATCGGGATGTTCAGTTCAATGAGCTGCAGCGAAAGATACAGGCTGCGTTCGATATTAGTGGCGTCAATGACGTTGATAATTGCGTCAGGCTTGTTGTATAAAAGCAGGTCACGCGTAACAATTTCTTCCGAGGTGTAGGGAGAAAGCGAGTAGATGCCTGGCAGGTCGATAACGCCTGCGTCGGGCACGGCGAGAATCGTGCCTTCCTTTTTCTGGACGGTTACGCCGGGAAAATTGCCGACGTGCTGGTTACTGCCGGTGAGATAGTTGAACAGCGTGCTTTTGCCGCAGTTCTGGTTGCCGACGAGGGCGAAATGCAGCTTCATGCTTCACTCACCTCCGGCGTAACGGTGATTTTTTCGGCTTCCTCCGCACGCAGCGTCAGCTCGTAGCCACGCAGGGAGATTTCCAGCGGGTCACCGAGCGGTGCGCGCTTGCGTACCATAACGCGGGTGCGGGGCGTGAGCCCCATATCCAGCAGACGACGACGCAGAATGCTGCCTTCGCCACCGACTTTTTTAATGATAGCCTCCTGACCTAAGGGAAGCTTATCTAATGTTGTAGTTTCCATGATTTTGACCTTCTTTGAGTGATTTTGCTTAAGCTTTAATTATATATATGAAGTATGATGCGGTCAAGCGAAACAAAGCTTTTACCGATAAACTTTAATTAAAAAATATACAGTGTCGATTTTGTTACAGCTTTACATGACGGTGCCGTTGGTGAGGCGGATTTTTTCTGCCTTGGCTTCGGCCAGCTGTCCCTGATTAATCATACCGTATTTATGCATAGCGGCCAGCACCAGCAGCTGACGTTTTTTGCAGCCCTCGGGGTTTTCCAGCGGATTGAGACCGGTGGGTGCATAAGGAAGCGAAGCGATGACGGCGGCCTCGGCCAGAGTCAGCGCCGAAGGTGCCTTGCCGAAGTATGTTCTGCTGGCCTGTTTAATGCCGGTGCTGCCTGCGCCGAAGTAGGTGGTGTTCAGATAAAGCTCCAGTATTTCGTCCTTGCTGTAATTATCCTCCAGCATGAGCGAGAGCACAGCCTCTTCGATTTTGCGCTCCATGCTTTGCTCGTGCGACAGAAAAACGTTTTTGACAAACTGCTGCGTCAGCGTACTGCCGCCCTGCACTACTTCGCCGGCGTTAATGTTGGCCAGTGCGGCGCGCAGAATGCCTTCTACGGCAATAGCACCGTGATTATAAAAAGCGTGGTCCTCAATAGCAATCAGGGCCTGCGGAATATCGCGTGACATGGCGTCAAGACTTGTCCAGTTCGGGTTTTGGCGGATAGGGTCGATAACCTCATCCATATTAAAGGCCAGATAGAATTTATGTACGGGCGAGGGCCATTCCTCCTTGGGAGGCAGCAGACTGGTGAAAAGCGCCATCGCTGCGGACTTTTCGTGCTTGCTGACCTTCTGCTGCTCTTGTTGTACGGGGGTGGTAGGCTGAGCCTTATCGGTAATGTTATCATACCCCACCATGCCTATAAAAATGAGCAAAGCCATGATAATAATTTT
>Ga0129312_1001310_pt1 | contig 14974 bp, 9 predicted proteins | sample O827metagenome_FD_94434 | JGI IMG/M metagenome (GOLD analysis project Ga0129312, IMG submission 94434) | Orangutan group fecal microbial communities from Wisconsin, USA - O827 metagenome | ecosystem: Host-associated > Mammals > Digestive system > Large intestine > Fecal | place: USA: Wisconsin... | reverse complement strand
GTAATTAATTATTTCCTTTGGGAGGAGACCAAAAACATGTTCAAGAAATTTCGTAAAAACGAAAAAGGTTTCACACTTGCTGAGCTGCTGATCGTAGTAGCAATCATCGGCGTTTTAGTCGCTATTAGTATCCCAATCTTCACATCACAGCTGGAGAAGAGTCGTGAGGCTGTTGATGTTTCTAATCTGAGAGCAGCATATGCAGTTGGTCAGGCTGAAGCATTAACTTCATCGCCTACTGCTGCTGTAACTAAGTGGTATGACCCTAGTGCAGGTACATTCAAGGATGCGAAGGTTGTATGCGGCAAAGGAACCTCAACTACAACAACAGCTGTATGGGATCTTCCGGCTGCTTGTACTTATGCTACTGGTGATGATAATACCGCCAAAGGCATTTCGGTTACATACGATGCTACTGGTGTGACAAGCTGCGCATTCGCAAATTAATTTTAAAAAGCCCTCTGGAGTAATCTGGAGGGTTTTTCTATGCACTAAAATACCCATCCTCGCTGGGAGAATGGGCAGATCACTAAATATCAATTTTTACGTTAGGTAATTTAGGCGATGGTTACAGTATATGTCCCATCTGTACCTTTGGTTGCTGAAATAGTCCATTTAGCACCGTTTACTTTGGCGTCCACCTTCTGGCCGCCAATTTCAATTTGTTCAGCGTCACCCTGCGACTGCCATTTCGCCTGAGTCTGTTTTGCTACAACTTCCTTTGAATCAACTGTAGTGTTTGTGTCAGCGGTGATTGCATTCGCAGATACTTCTGCATACGCAGCACGGATGTTTGCGAGGTCAACTGCCTCACGGCTCTTCTCCAGCTGTGATGTGAAGATCGGAATTGAAATTGCGACGAGAACGCCGCGAAGTGCAACACGGGAGGCGATCCACTTGACCCTCAGCAATCAATATGTTCTTTCAATTTCATGCCGCTATAGAATTCTCATTTCCCATTTTCCAATCCTTCTGCTACTTTTAAAACAGCTCAATTCCGCACCCTCGTTCACAGCCAATTTACTTGTTTTTCTTCGTACTGTAGTTTTGCTTTACAGTACTTTTTTGATTTTTCGCCCTTTTGAAAAGCTCGATTTTTTTCACTACATAAACGGTAACTGTGTGGCAAAACGAAGAAGTAAGAAGAAAAGTAATCTAGGCCTCGGCCATGATGCGGATGCCGCACAGAGGAGAGTAAACGAGCTAGAGAAGGCGGAGTACGTTACCGTGAAGTTGGGAGAAACGCTCTCAAAAATTGCGGAGCATCGACGTAAAAAGGAAGAACTATATGGCGGCGATTTTAGCTTAAACAGTAAGCCTATTTATAGACCGCTTAGAGATGATACATTTGTAGACACCTTCTCTCAATCAAAGCCAAAACAGAATTCTCATGCTGTGACGAAAATGGATGTACTGGGGGCGGTACTAGCGCTTTCGGTATGGTTTGTTGGGTTACTTACAGATTTGGCAATGAAATATATCGTTCTTGGAGTTTTGCTTTGTGTGGCCGTCCCTGTATTAGCACGTCATTGCCAAAGTACGGATAAACATTCGGGACTGAACATGTTGCTGATTACGATCATCATTATGATGGTGATTGTATTTGACTGTTTTGGCATATTTGCCTTGCTATCATAGAGGAAGACTACATTGGGGCCAGGCCTTTACAGCGCTTCCGAGTAGGATTAATATAATAAATGCACAACCCCTTGGGATGTGTTTTCGTGTTAGGGCTGCCAGAGATGGTGGCTCTTTTTGTGTACAATATTTTGTCCGGCCTGCATTTCATAAATGGCAAAATCATCTTGATGGTGGCTTGATTAATACTGGTCAGAATCGCTTCCTGGCGTCAAGAATGCAGTAGCACAGAGATTGTTCTTGACGTCAGGTAAGATTCTGACAGAATCCGATCATGCTACCAGAAAACCGGTTGGCTATTATCATCCGACTGAATTGGCGGTTTTAATCTGACTTTCCATTGGCGATTATCGCCCGTCGTTAACAAAATCAAGGGATTCTGAGAGATTACCCGTAAAATGGCGGTCTGTCGGAGTCCCTTTTTGCTGTCTGTGCCAGTAGTTCTAACTACTGGAGAATTGAGGCGTGAAATAATAGCATTACATTTTGAAATGTAACCACGCAAACAGATATAAAATATTATAAACAATTGAAAACATGCGCAAACCATGGTACCATTAAATATGGACAATTGTGCCTTATAGGAGCGAGGAGACTATGATTGTGAGTGTAAAAGAAGAAAACTGGGTAGGTACAAAAGAAGCAGCAGAATTCCTGGGTGTTAAGCCAGCCACAATTCGCGACTGGATTCGTAAGGGCAAAGATATTCCAAGAATGAAGATTGGCAAAGCGTGGAAATTTAAGTATTCAGAACTTGAGGAATGGGCACGTAGTGGTAGAGCGACCGATAAATAATGCTTATAAAATATAGGCACTACAGGAGGAAAACATAATGAATAAACATCAACTTGCATCAACAATTTGGGAATCAGCTAATCAGATGCGGTCAAAGATAGAGGCTAATGAGTATAAGGATTTCATCCTTGGATTCATCTTCTACAAATATTTGTCGGAGTGTGAGTTGAATCTGTTTCAAAAGGAAAAACTCAGTGAAGATGAAATCAAGAAGGTTGACGAAAAGGACGTCAAGTATGCGAAGCACGTGCGGGAGACACTTGGGTATTTCATTGCCTATGACAATCTGTTCTCAACATGGTTGGCAAAGGGAAATGATTTTGATGTGAAGGATGTCAGGGATGCACTGTCCGACTTCGATCAAAATATCGATGAGGTTTACAAGAAGGTATTTGAGAAAATCTTCAATACCCTTCAGACGGGGTTATCGAAACTGGGAGAGACTTCCGGCTCACAGACTAAGGCAGTGAAGAAGCTCCTGAAGCTGATCAAGAAGATTCCAATGGACGGCAAGCAGGATTACGATGTCCTTGGCTTCATCTATGAATATCTGATCAGCAACTTTGCAGCAAATGCCGGAAAGAAGGCTGGTGAGTTCTATACGCCACATGAGGTATCTGTGCTGATGTCCGAGATCGTAGCGGAGCATCTTAAGGACAGGAAACAGATCAAAATATATGATCCTACATCCGGTTCGGGGTCGCTGCTAATAAACATCGGCAGATCAGCGGCAAAATATATTAGCGGTGATGGAAAGATTGATTATTACGCGCAAGAACTGAAAGAGAATACATTCAACTTGACCAGAATGAATTTGGTCATGAGAGGAATCAAGCCTGCCAATATCAATGTGAGAAACGGAGATACGCTGGAGGACGACTGGCCTTTCTTTGAAGAGAACAAGAAAGAGACTACTTATGAGCTTGTGAGGGTGGATGCTGTGGTCAGCAATCCGCCTTATTCCCAGAAGTGGGATCCGAAGGACAAAGAGTTCGATCCAAGATATAAGGATTTTGGCGTTGCGCCAAAGGCCAAGGCGGATTTTGCATTCTTGCTCCATGATCTCTATCACCTGGAGGATGACGGTATCATGACCATAGTCCTTCCTCATGGTGTGCTTTTTCGTGGTGGTGAAGAGGCAAAAATCCGTGAGAACCTGATTGAGAAAAACCGTATTGATGCAATTATCGGTTTGCCGGAGAATATCTTTTTCGGAACAAATATTGCGACAATCATTATGGTTCTGAAGAAGAATAGACCCACTTCGGATGTCCTTATCATTGATGCGTCCAAGGGTTTTATAAAGGCAACAAAAAATAACAAATTGAGAGCTTGTGATATAAAGAAAATCGTAGATGCAGTTAAAAACCGATCAGCTATAGAGAAGTATTCGGTTTTGGTGTCTAAGGAAACGATCAGGGAGAATGAATATAATTTGAATATTCCGAGATATGTGGATTCCACAGATGACCCGGAAAAATGGGATATCCGTGCGACAATGTTTGGCGGTATTCCCGTAAGTGAAGTTGATGCATTTGATGATTACTGGGATGCGTTTCCGGGGCTTAGAGAAGCACTGTTTAAGGAGGCTTCTCATGGATACCTTCAGCCAAGAACAGAGGATATCAATGGCACGATAGATTCCTTTGAGTCAGTTGAAGCATACAGAGTCGCATTTATCGAAGCATTCGATGGCTTTTACGAGACGCTTCAGGAAGACCTATTAGATGGTGTGCTGGATGTGGTCGCAGATAAGGAAAAAGAGAAGATTACAGAGGATATTTTCCGAAGAATAGATCCCATAAAGTTAGCGGACAGATATGCAGCTTATCAGGTTTTTGCTGAATACTGGGAGATCATATCTGCAGATATTGAGATGCTTCAGACGGAAGGATTCGAGGTTATTACTCAAGTAGATCCCAATATGGTCATTAAGAAAAACAACAAAAATGATGACGATGATGAAGTGACGGAAGTACAGGATGGATGGAAGGGGCATATCTTACCATTTGAACTTGTACAAGAAATGCTCATGCCAGATGAGGTTGAAGCAATACAGGTTTTGGAAGAACGCTTGTCAGAGATTGCTGGTGAGTATACGGAGATTATTGATTCCCTTGATGAGGATGAAAAACAGGGCAGCTTCTTAAATGATAGTAATGATGCGTTTGTTTCCAAGGAACTGAAAGCAGCCTGCGATGAAATATTGCAGGATGTGGAGAGTGAGGAGATTAATGCTCTGAACAAGTATATGACCATGCCGAAAAAAGAGCAATTGGCATTTATCAAGACCTGCACGGATGTGGACTGGGACGTGATCGAAAAGAACAAGGATGGATCTTGCAAGAAGCCGTCGTTAATAAGCCGAATACAGCAACTGAAGATGGAGTACGAGTTTCCAGAGGATTCGTATGAAAGGAAGCTGTTATCTGCTCTGCGCTTATCTGACGAAGAAAGCGCCGCCAAAAAAGATTTGAAGCAGAAGAGGGAAGCACTTCATATAAAGACAAAAGAAACTATCGAGGGCCTTTCTGAGAAAGAGGCTTTGCAAATTGTGGAGCAAAAGTGGATTGAACCATTGGTATGTAATCTGAAAATGCTTTCTTCTAATATTGTTTTCGAAGTCATTTCGTCAATGGAGTATATAACTAAGAAGTATGCCACTACTTTTCATGAACTGCAGACTGAAAAGATTAGTACAAAGAGTTGTCTAATTGATATGGTTAATATGCTTAAGGCAGAGAGGGTAGCTGATGCAGAAGGTCTCCAAGAATTCAATGCTATCTTAGGGGGTCAATTATAATGAGTGACGATAAAAAAATACCAGAAATAAGGCTGGATGGTTTTACAGGAAACTGGGAATACAAAAAACTTGGCTCTTTATATGAAAATAATAACGAAAGAAATGTTGATTTGATTGGATTTGAGAGGACAATTTCTATTGCCTCTATGTCTTTTAAGGATGAGGGAAACGGGGCTTCAGAAAAATCCTTATCAAATTACAAAGTCTTGCGAGAAGGAGATATTGCATTTGAAGGGCATACGAACAAGGAATTTCGTTTTGGGAGATTTGTGGCAAATGATATAGGGACTGGAATAATGTCTCCAAGATTTACTGCTTTAAGACCAATTTCACCTATACCGGTTTCGTTCTGGAAAAACTATATCCACTATGAACCAATAATGCGAAAAATCCTAATTAATTCAACCAAGGCTGGAACAATGATGAACGAACTTGTTGTTCCAGAGTTCTTGGCTCAGAATATTCTTGTCCCAAACGTAGATGAACAGACTGAAATAGGGGATTTTTTTAAAAACTTAGATCGGCTTGCTGTTAATCATAAGCGTGAAATCGAAAGATTACTGAGCTTAAGGAAGGCTATGCTCGATAAAATGTTTCCTCAAGGAAATGAGAATGTGCCTTCTGTGCGATTTATGGGTTATAAAAAACCATGGCGGCACTGCCATTTTTCAGAAATATTCTGGGAACGTCATTGTATAGATACAATATCGGAAGAATATCCACAGCTTTCATTTACTATTGAGGAAGGTGTAATACGACCGGAAGATAGAAAAACAAATCAACGAGATTTTCTGATTTTGGATAAGAAAAATAAAAAGTACCTGAAGACGGAGTATGATGATATTATCTATAATCCGGCGAATGTAATATATGGTGCGATTCATCGGAATGCTCTGGGCAAGGGATGTGTATCTCCGATATACAAGATTTTTTGCACTGATCAGGATTCAACCTTTATGGAGTGCATCGTAAGGCATCCGCGCTTTATCAAGGAAATTTCACGGAGTATGGAGGGTACGGTCAAGAAGCTTAGGACATTGAAGCCGAAGGCATTCCTGGAAATGAGTGCTTATATTGCACCGACAATAGAGGAACAGCAGCAAATCGGTGAATATTTCCGTCAGATGGATCGGCTTATCGAAATTGAGAAGGAAGAGCTGGAGAAGATAAAGCATATAAAGAGTGCGTGCATGGAAAAAATGTTTGTGTAGAAGGAGGTGCCGAACGTGATCTTTGATAAAGAGAGCGATTTTGAAGAAGCCGTCATAGGCGTCTTAGTAGAGCGTGGATGGGAGCCAGAGGTGATCCGTCATCCATCGGAAGCAGATCTACTTAAAAACTGGGCGGATATTCTGTTCAATAACAACAGACAGAGAAACTGTCTGAATGAGTGTCCGCTGACGGATGGCGAGATGCAGCAGATCATGGAACAGATCATCAATCTGCGGACACCGCTGAAGCTGAACAGCTTTATCAACGGTCGGAGTGTATCTATTACCAGAGACAATCCGGATGATGAACTGCACTTTGGAAAAGAAGTCAGCCTGAAGATTTATGACCGTCAGGAAATCGCTTATGGTGAGAGCAGATACCAGATTGTTCAGCAACCGCATTTCAATACGAAATCGCCTATTCTGAATGACAGAAGAGGGGATCTTATGCTCCTGATCAATGGTATGCCTGTCATCCATATCGAGCTTAAGAGAAGCGACATTCCGGTAAGCGATGCATATAACCAAATCATAAAGTATTCGCATGAGGGTGTGTTCCGGGGGATCTTTTCTCTGATACAGGTATTCGTCGCAATGGAGCCTGAGGAAGCGGTCTATTTTGCAAATCCGGGAGAGGATGGCGTTTTCAATCCGGCGTTCTTTTTCCATTGGGCGGACTTTGACAATATGCCTATCAATGAGTGGGATAAGGTTACGGCAGGACTTCTGAATATTCCTATGGCTCATATGCTGATAGGATTCTACACGATTGCTGATACAGATGACAACCTGCTTAAGGTAATGAGAAGTTATCAGTATTACGCTGCAATCGGCATTGCCGATCGGGTAACAAAGAGGAACTGGAAAGAAGATACGCCTGAGACTCAAAGGGGCGGACATGTCTGGCATACAACGGGCAGCGGCAAAACGATGACGAGTTTCAAGTCCGCTCAGCTGATTGCAAGTTCGCATGATGCGGATAAGGTTATATTTCTTGTGGATAGAAAAGAACTGGGTATCCAGTCACTCAAAGAGTATAGGTCATTTGCTACAGAAACGGAGAGCGTACAAGCTACGGAAAATACAGACATTCTGATATCAAAGCTGAAAAGTGATGATCAGGATAATACGCTCATCGTTACATCCATCCAGAAGCTCAGCAATATTTCAGAGGATATGGTAGGGTTGAAGGATGCTGACCTTAAAAAGATCAGGTCTAAGAGGCTGGTCATAATAATCGACGAATGCCACCGATCTACTTTCGGTGATATGTTAACGACAATAAAAGATACCTTCAAGCATGCTATTATTTTCGGATTTACCGGTACGCCGATCCAGGACGTTAATATTAAAAAGGACAGCACGACCACAACTATTTTCGGTAGTGAAATCCATAGATATACACTTGCGGATGGTATCCGGGATAAGAATGTCCTTGGCTTTGATCCTTATATGGTCAAGATATATGATGATGACGAGCTCCGTCAGAAGGTAGCCTTGGAAAAAGCCAAGGCCGAAACGGTAGAAGACGTTCTGAAGGACGAAAAGAAAAAGAAGGTCTTCTATAAATGGATGGACTCTTCCCAGATAAAAATATACGGGAAGCAGGTTGGCGATAAGTGGGTAAAGGGCATTGAAGATTTCATTCCGAATGAGCAGTACCAGACGGATGAGTACATAATGGGGGTTATTTCGGATATTAAGAAGAAGTGGCTTATATACAGCCGTGGTGGTAAGTTCCATGCGATATTTGCTACATCCAGTATCCCTGAAGCGGTACGGTATTGGAGGCTGATGAAAAAGGAAATGCCTGATCTGATGATAACGGCAATGTTTGATCCTACGATTGATAATGAGAGTGGCACCGGATCTCTGGATAAGGAAGACGGTATCGTGGAGATGTTGGAAGATTATCGGGATCGGCTGGGGCAGACATTTACAATACCGACGTATGACAAGTTCAGGAAAGATGTGAGCCTGCGGCTTGCACATAAGAAGCCGTATGAAAGATTGGAACCGGATCAGCAAATAGATATTCTGATTGTTGTAAATCAGATGCTTACCGGATTTGATTCAAAATGGGTGAACACTCTTTATCTGGATAAGGTGATGAAGTTTGAGGATCTGATCCAGGCATTTTCGAGAACCAACCGACTGTTCAATGAATCGGAGAAGCCTTTTGGTATCATAAAATATTATCGAAGACCGAATACAATGGAGAAAAACATCGAAGCAGCTGTAGAGGCTTATTCCGGCAATATTCCTATGGGATTGTTCGTGGACAAGTTACCGAGGAATCTGCGTAATCTTAATAGGACATTTGAAGAAATTAAGGAAATATTTGATTCTGCCGCCATTAAAGATTTTGAGAAGCTGCCTGAGGAACGGTCCGAGAAACGGAAGTTTGCTAAGGCATTCAATCAATTTGACATCTATCTTCAGGCAGCCAAGATACAGGGCTTCAACTGGAAACAGCGTGTGTATTCTGCTGAAGACGGAACGGATATCGAGATGTTATTCGATGAAATGACGTATCTGATCCTGTTAGCAAGATATAAGGAGATGGCAGGAGGTGGTGGCGGAGGTCACGGCGGGGATGTTCCGTATGATGTAAAAATTCATATCACGGAGTATGACACGACAAAGATTGACGCCGAGTATATGAATACTCGTTTTGAAAAGTTCCTCAAACTGATTCAGGGCGAGTATGATCAAGAAACGCTGGACAAGACGTTGACTGATTTGCATAAGTCATTTTCCATGTTGTCAGCAGAGGAACAAAAGTATGCAAAGGTTTTCCTTCATGATGTGCAAGCCGGTAATGCAAGAATCATTCCGGGTAAGTCTTTCCGCGAGTATATATCTGACCTGATGAAGGGGGCCGAAAACGCAAGGATCAAGCGGGTGGTTAGCAGACTGGGATGCTATGAGAGACTCTTGCGCGAAATGCTGGCAAAGAAAGTTACGAAAGAAACCATAGAGGCACATGGTAAATTTGATGAACTGAAGGCGAGCGTGGATAATAGTAAGGCAACAGAATTTTTTACTGTTGTGGAGCACCAGAATTTTCGCCAGTCAAGGCTTGCAATGTTAGTGGATGCTTATCTGCGGTATTTTCTCCTTTCGGGCGGGCAGGATCCATATCCTGAGAATGAATTTGACAGGAAGCATAAGACGAAAGTTGAAACGGTATCTATGGACACCGACAGTAATTCGAAACCGGTGGGAGTTGTGCTGACAGATGAAATGATGGAAGGGAAAACTATCACGACATCCGTCAAAAAGGCAAAGCTCAAAGAATGGTATTCAGAGAGTAAGGCCCTTGCATGCATGGTTGATACCGATTGTTTCGCATATGTGGATAATAAGCTCTGTGTTTATGATAAGAAATATCTGGAACGAGATGATAAGGGAAAACTGTTTTTTACGGAATATGCCAAAGCACATGAGGAAGAATGCTTCCTGCAGTTTGTAATGGATAAAGAGACGGGTGAGCTCCACTACATTACCCTTCCGAGCTCTATGGCAAGCAAGACCTTCAATTATTATGATGAGCTTTCGGCATTGTCGGATGATGAGAAATTGAGCCTTGGTCTTGTGAACGAGATTGCGCGAGAGATGCTTGCTGCGATAAATGGCATGGAATTCGGAGAAGCGCTTGCGACGTTGATGGATAAGAAGATTTGTAATGTATCGTTTCGAACGCTTAAGTCGGTAACCGGACTTGATAATACGACTGTCAGCAATATGAAGAAAGGAAAGAATCTCACAAAAGAGAATGTCGTTTCCTGTTGCTTGGGAATTCATATTCCGTTCAGATTAAGCAATAGATTGTTGCAGTTAGCAGAGAGACCATTGGACTTGACGCTTCCGGGAGCTAAGGGTGAAGAGAATACCATATATGACCAAATACTGCATCTGTATTGGGCAGGGGATTATTCTGATACTTATGCGGAATTGGTGGCGATTCATTATGAACATTTGATACATCAACCACCCATCAAATAATGATAATAGATAAGAACAAAAGTAGACTGGAGAAATCCAGTCTATTTTTTTGCTTAAAATTTTTTGTAGAACTTTCTTCAACAGTCTAATGCCAATTTATAGGGCTTTGCGGAGTAATTAAATTCCGCAGAGCCTTTTTACATCGTTTTTCCGTAGAACTTTCTACAACTGGCAAAAAAAGCAAATGTGGTAACTTTCAAATGTAATCAATAAAACAAATCTCTTAGTCCGAATAGCTTAAGGACGGATGGGCGCATTAGAGTTCGAACACAGTAATGCATAGCAGCTAAAAGATGAATGATGCATCGATCTGTTTGCCGGAAGTGGAGGTATCAATGTGAGATTAAAAAAAAGTTATCTGAAAATCGGATTTTTCAGGAATGGAACAGCACCCGTTTAAGATAGAAGTATAGATCTTGTCCCGGAGCAAGACGTAAAACTACTCCCGCCTGAGCCTCGACTTCCCGAGTGATCATGAAGGGATTTCGCAGCCGACTGCGATGGCGAAAACTGAATATGTATCTGGCTTCCAGCGAAAGGCGGCCACTAACAACCGAAGCGGAGCAAAAAGCTCTTGTTCGGATGAATTAGTGCGCTTTGCTTTTCGCTAGTTTTGCATTCTTTTGTCATGGGCTCTCCGCTTCACCTTTTTGAAAGCGAGAGCCCATATGAAGAAGGAAGTTAAGTTCTACCAGCAGTCCGCATTTGTCACCGTGACCATCATCACCAACGAGTTAGGAGAGAAGGAGTTCCAGGTACCGGAGGGTTACGTTCTTTACCCGATGGAGGTTGATGACGAAAATGATCCGGCCGCGGGTGAGTATGATCGGGACCTTATTGTAAATCGCCTGGTTGGGAGAAGTAGCCGTAAGTCGTACCTGGTTCCAGTACGGGAGACGATGTACCACGAGATGCTTTCGTCAGAGAAGGCAGCGGATAAGCGGGATGAACGCGCTGGAAAGTGCCAGGTTCCAGGAAAACGTGGCGGCCTCATCATGTGTAGAGAGTCGTCCTGCCGGAAGGCACAGGTGGAAGGACGGTGCCCATATATGAATGGCACAGCTATGGCTCTTCAGCAGGTGACTTACATTGAGGAGCTTGATGAAGTGACCGGTGAGGATCGAACAAGCCAGGACGCGCTCGCCCAGGCAGAGTATGATGAGATTCTCGACGTGCTCGCAAAGAAGGCGCCGAAGCTCGCAGACATTTGTCGGCTTAAGCTCGCGGGCTACACCAATGATGAGATTGGGCAGATGCTTCACCTGAACTCGAACACCATTGGTACTGACATGCGCCGGATCAGAGAGACTGTCATCAATTATAACAAGGACTAGTAAACAAAGCGGCACTGGTGATCCGGTGCCGCTTTGTCTTATACGGAGGTGTTGTTTGCAGCTCCAATAGAGGCTTCAATCTTTTTAGGACTGCACTCTGAGGCAGGTTGGATTAACATATCTTTGTTATCCTTTAAGTTTTTGCAAACAGAGTATTTATTCAGTATCAAAGCATCGCATAGCGAAAGAACACCGAGCGCAACCATGCCAAGCCTAATGCCGCCGGTCGGACCAGTAAAAATACCAGATACAGCTTTTAAAATTTCGTCATTCATTTTAGATCTCCTTCTAAATAAAATAGCATTGCCTCAGGGCAGTTTAGTTTGTTCTAGGGAGGCTGCTTCTTTACAGCCTTTATGTCATTCATTATATTATAGGTGACAACACTTTGGAATTCCTATTTTATGGAGGTGAAATGCGAGAATGGGCGATAAACCGGAACTATTAGGTAAGATGATAAGAGAACGTAGGAAAAAAAAGAAAATGACCCAAGAAGCATTAGCTGAAAAAGTAGGCGTTTCTGCTAAGCAAATATCTTCTTACGAGAATGGGCACCAGTATCCTCCTATGGACATGCTTTTTATGCTATGTGAGGTCTTAGATTGCGATCTTGGATATCTCCTAGGGCAAGAAGATTATAAAGATGTGACTTTGCTTCGAACAAGCATAGAAAATGCTACTGGACTTACGCCAAAATCTTTAGACACCATAATTGGCATTAAGAACGGTATGGTTGGAGCATATTTACCCGCCCTCAATAAGCTTCTTTCTGACAAAGGTGCTCTTCTTTCTATCCTTATTCCATTGACTAGATTGGAAAAATTAGAGCAGGAGAAAGCCGCTCGTGGTAAAGCTTTAGTGAATAAGTATGGAGACGAGATGATTGCTGAAGCCATGCGAAGAGACTTAGATCGTGCTATCCCGCCTGACGATCCGGATGCGCCTGAAATAGATAAAAAACTTTTAAAGGTAATGGGGGAACTGGACAAGTACATTGACGAGAGTTACGAAATTGACAGGATCGATATTCCGGTAGCGCGATACGAGCTATTTGAAAGTTTGATCACACTTATTAATAAGTTGTATCCTAGTAACTCGTTAAACATATCTTTTCGGTAGAATGATTATAGGAACTCGTAAAAAGCGGCACTGGTGATCCGGTGCCGCTTTCCTTAATCTTTCTTATAAAATGCACACTCGTACCCATCTGCACGAAGCAGGAGCCCGGGCGCCCAGGGTGGTGTCTTCCCCATGATGCCACAGACTGTTTTAAGGTCTGTGCTTTCCGGGACTTCGATGATGAGCTCATCATGGACATGACCTACGATCGAAAGATCGCGTAGGTTCCGCATCGCGTAGCATAAGACGTCACGGGCGATCGCCTGGGTAATGTTCTCGACAAACTTGGGACCGTAGCTCTCAAGGCGGGACCATTTCTTTTTTGCATCGATCCCCATGTAGGTGACGGACTCACCACCGAATTTGTTCTCACCGATCGCAGGCTTTACGTAGGATAGGCGCCGGCCGGACGGGAGGTCGATCATGAGCATCCCAGACTTCCAGTAGAACTTGAGGCACCCGACTGTAGTGGTTGTTCGAAACTTCACGACATCCTTTACGGCGCGATCGACCGCCCACCAGAAGGCGACGATGTGAGGATTTGCATCGCGCCATCGATCGACGATGGACTGAAGCTCCTCTTCTTTAAGTCCCATGTCGAGAGCTCCCATCGCCTTTAAGGCGCCCACTGAGCCGCCATATCCACAGTTGTGGACGAGGACGCCCGATACGGTAAAACGGTGATGCGGGCCGGCATTTCGTATGTCATAAAGTCGAGCCGTGCGCTGATAAGGGGCCATCCCTTTCGCTTCTCGGCCACAGCTTTCTTGGCATCCTGTATGATTTCTTCTCGGGATAGGCCCTGACTCAGTTTCCGTGTAACGACGTTTCTTGCATAGGGCCAGTATCCCTGCCAGAACTCGCTTAAGACCGTTTTTCTTCGGTTCCCCAAATTCGCTGCTCTGGTCACAAAGCGAATATTGCCGGGCTCGTAATTTCCGTTCGTATTGATACGGTCGATCTCCAAGCATCGATCTGGAATACCGTAAACAGCCATCAAATATAAGCCTGCCTCTGTGACGGATGGAAAGCAGAACTTTATCCCCCGCCCGCCGTAATTTGCATAGTTTCGGTCGTTTGGATTCTCGCAGCGCTGCTTTGCTGCAGTAAGTCTCCGGTCCAGCCAAAGTGGGATTTTTCTCTTTTGAGAACAGCGCTGGCATCCTTTTGACTGTCCACTTTGAAGATTGTGAAGATCGATCCATTTCACGGTTCCGCATCCGGTGCACTGAACCAGTACCCATGAATGATTCCAGGTATTGCTCCATAGCTTTACCGGAGAGATGATTTTCACCCACCCGTATTGGGTACCGACCATCTCCGGTTTTCTCGAGCTTCTCACCGCACCTTTTGGCCATGGCAAAGGGGATGGGATCGCTTCGTCCTTCTGTGAACACGAGATGGTCTTTTGTTGCTGTAAGTCCATCGTAGGTTATAACCTCCTTCTCACCTTTATAAATAACGCCTTCATGGGATACATAGTTTTCTCCGTCCCAGACCTTCATTTCCATAGTTACATTTTCGATAGGAACAAGGCCGTGATCGGTAAGCACGAGCTGGCCGGCTGCAATGCAGGCGAGTGTTGCGATCTTACCTTTCTGCCTTAACTCACCATTCACACCGTGCTTTACGACCGGGACTCCGAACATGGCAGAAGCGGTCGCACAGTAAAGATCTTTCCCTTCTTGAAAGGATTTCATTACGTGCGTTTCATTCGAGAGGTACGCAAGGACCCTGGCTTCGATACTGCTGTAGTCGCTCACGATAAACTTGTATCCAGGTCGCGGGATGAAGGCAGTACGAATAAGCTCAGACAGGACATTTGGGATATTATCGTAGAGCGTAGAGAGAAGATCGTAGTCCCCTTGTTTCACAAGGGTGCGGGCTTCTTCCAGATCAGGCATGTGATTCTGGGGTAGATTTTGCAATTGAATATTGCGCCCTGAGTTCCCGGTAACCCATACTCGTCCGTTTCTCCGTACCAGGAAATATCCGGTCGGAGTAGAAGCACAGTAGACGGTGCCAGAGAAGTTCGTGATGAGAGGCTTCACTCGTATTTCGTGTGC
>Ga0129312_1001307_pt1 | contig 14992 bp, 12 predicted proteins | sample O827metagenome_FD_94434 | JGI IMG/M metagenome (GOLD analysis project Ga0129312, IMG submission 94434) | Orangutan group fecal microbial communities from Wisconsin, USA - O827 metagenome | ecosystem: Host-associated > Mammals > Digestive system > Large intestine > Fecal | place: USA: Wisconsin... | reverse complement strand
TGCTGAGAAGCCCCGTCACCAGCCGTCCAGAGCCTGTACGGATAACCGCCCTCATCGGTATAAGAAGCAGAAAGGATATTGTCAATGTCAATGTTGTCCCTGCTCTTCACATACCTGAACCGCAAGGCTACATTATCAGAAACATCACAGTTTCTGCCCGAAAAATCATTGACATAAAATCCGTCGGAATGCGAATACATCACAGCCGCGCCGACATTGCGCCTATATATGGAAGCATTGGCCCTCAACGAGTTGGCACTTCCATACTCGACAGCACCGCGGACACCCTGCCACACTGCCGGCGACAACGTCTCGACAGAGAGGACACCCAGCATTGAATTCCGTCCGTACAACGTCCCCTGCGGCCCCCTGAAAATGTCGGCCCGTCGGATATCCAGAAACGAAAAATCATAATTATTCTTGTCAATGACAGGAATATCGTCGATGTAAAGTCCGATGACAGGATTTTCCATACGCGAGCCGATACCTCTCATATATATAGTGGAAGTCATCGACGAGCCGTAGTCCGGAATAATCAGGCCAGGAACGATGCCGGCCAGATTCTTCGGAGAGCCGATCCGCGCAGCGCCGAAATCCTTCATCGTGAAAGTCGTCACCGGAATTGCCTGCTCGGTTTCGGTCAATGCCATTTTGACCGAGGAGGTTACAACGGATTCTGTCAATGTATCTTTACGGATTGGGGTAGTTTCTTCCGATGATGGCCCCACGAATGTGGAAACCGAAAGAACTGTCAATGTCACCAAATTATATATCATACAAGTCCGTCTTAAGTTTCGGGCTGCAAAATTAGCGGACAGAGACAGTGTTCAGGTTGCACAATAACGGCATTGACATGAACTTTTTATTCAATTTCTGATATTTTTTGAAGGTTATTTATCCGACTCGCCGAGTTTTATTGGGAAGATTGGAGGTTCACCATCCGTTCGAGAAATGCAAGCCAACGCACTTCGTTTGTCGAACGTTACCCTATCCCCTGAACTCCGAAGGGCTGACACCTGTAACCTTGCGGAAAAAACGGGAGAAATAGGAAGCTTCGGAAAAACCGAGACGTTCGGCAATCTCGGACATTGACATTGACCTGTCAAGAAGAAGTTCGCGCGCAAGCGAAACACGCGCATTGTCAATCCAGACACTCGCGCTTCTGCCGGTCTCGGCTTTGACTGCGCGATTCAGGTGGTTGGGCGACACGCCGAGAGCCGACGCGTAGCCGGCAACACCGGTAAACGGGACAGACCTGTCAAAAACACGCTCCAGATAAGAATTGCACAGTTTGGAAGACGCGGAACCGCCAGACTCAGGCACAATCAGGTCGAACTGGCAAAGCAGGACATCCAGAAGGGACTGGACCATGGACAAGGCAGAGGAAAAACGCATGAGACGAATCATCAGTTCATCGAAGAAGACCTTGTCCAGAACAGGGACAGACAGGACGGATGGTGCAGTGAGACGGAGCACCCGATGGCCGGAATTACGAAGGAGTTCAGCAGAGAACGCGCCCATATAGCCCACAGTATCACGGAAATATTTCACACAATACCTGAGGCCAGGGGGAATCAGGAGGCAGTCTCCGGCAGCAAGCAGATAGGGCTGACCGTCAATCTCGGTGAGCACCTCCCCTGAGAGAAGATAAAGATACGACCAGTCTTCCCTGACCAGCGGAGGCATGGGATGAGCCGTCACATGACCGGCGGCATTGAGAGGGCGTATGACAAAAGACGACATTATTCGTTACGGTACTGGGTCGGAGTCGTGCCGGTATGCGACTTGAAAAACTTGTAGAACACCGACTGGTTCGGGAAATTGAGCCTGCTGACAATCTCCTTGATGGACATGTCGGAATACTTGAGCAGGTTCTTCGCCTCGAGGACCACGAAGGCATCTATCCAGTCCGGAGCGGAACGCCCGCTGACAGTCTTGACCAGTTTGGAAAGATACTTCGGCGTAAGGCAGAGCTGCTGGGCATAGAATCCCATATTGCGCTCAGAAGTATGATAATCAGTGACAAGACGAAGGAACTGGTCATAAATATTCTTAGCCTTGGCAGACGGAGCATGCGGCTTGTGCTCAGCATCGGAAAGGCGGCTGGTCCAGATGGAACCAAGGTAATAGGAAATGGATGAGACCAATGCTCCTACAGACTCTTTCTTGTTCTTTATGTCGCTGGCCAGAAGGTCGGAAGCGAGCTGGAGATACTGGCGGCAGACGCTCCTTTCATGGCTATCCAGGGAAATGCACGGATTGTCCATGAGAGCCACACTCTCATTGAACAGCCTGTTGAAATCGAAGTGCACGCTGTTCATGAAAGTTTTGGACATCGCCACTATTATGAAGTGCATATTGTCCCGGTCTCCTTTATCGACACCTGATACCCTTATTATATTGCCCGGCACATTCAGCACAAGAGAATTCTCCGCTATGGAAAATGAATCCAGATTCACATCCAGTCTTATCTTTCCCTTCATGCAGAAAATCAGGATATATCCATCGAAACGGAACGGGTACTGGAAAACCCGCAGGTCCTTGTCATATTTCAGATCCGCTATAAGAAGGTCCTCTCCAAGTCCTTTTCCCGGCATTTCCGGAAAGAGATCCTTGAACTTCTTGATGCTTATATTGTGCAATACGTCTTGTTGTCCCATAATTCCGCAAATATAGTTAAAAATTGCCAAAAATCGTTTTTTTCGACCAATATATCAATCCTTGCGCCAAACAACTCGCAAAATCGGGCATTCTGGCAACTTTTTTGTATATTTGTCGTTTGTCATACCTAACAGAAAAAAGTTTATTAGAAATATGAACAACTTAAAACAAATGATTTGCGCAGCCGCAGCAGTGATTATGCTACCGCTGGGCATGACAGGTCAGGAAACCCTGACATTGGAACAATGCAGGGACATGGCGATCCAGAACAACAAGGCTCTGGAGCAGGCCAGGACCAAGGTAGAGATGGCCGGATACGACAGAAAAATCGCCAGGGCGAACTACTACCCCAACATCAGCGCGACAGGCGCGTACATGTACAACCAGAAGAGCATAGCCCTCATCAATGACGAGCTGTCTGACAAACTGACAGGTACCGGCGCTGCCATCCAGGGAAAGGTCAATGAAAAAGTGACATCCATAGTAGAGGCTATCAGCAAACTTCCGAACGGCTCGGAAATTCTGCAGAGCCAGCTCGCACAGACCATAATCGGCGCACTCGGCAAGGGTGACATCACCTCAGCCATCACGAAGGTCGGCACCGAAATCGACGATCTCCTCCACCCGGACACACACAATCTGTTCGCAGGAGCGGTATCGCTGCAGCAGCCCGTCTTCATGGGAGGAAAGATTGTCAATGCCAACAGAATGGCAAAACTGGCAGAAGAGCTTTCAAGAGCCCAGTATGACAAAGAATATCAGGACCTGCTTACCACCGTTGACCAGGCCTACTGGCAGGTTGTCTCAGTTTCGAACAAGAAGAGACTCGCGGAAAACTTCGCAGACCTGCTCGAGAAAATGGAGCACGATGTGACCATTTCTGTCAATGAAGGTGTAGCCACCCAGTCTGACGCTCTTGCCATCAAGGTCAAGGCAAACGAGGCGAACATGATGAAGACCAAGGCCACCAACGGACTCATTCTTGCCAAGATGCTGCTCTGCAAGGAGATTGGCATTGACCTGAACTCTGACATAACATTGGCAGACGAAAGCCTCAACGCTGTTCCCACGCCGCAGATGAGCCCTGAAAAAGACATTGAGCAGATTTATCAGGATCGTCCTGAGACAAGAAGCCTGGACCTCGCCGCCTCCATATATGAGAAGAAGATGAAGATGGCACGTGCAGACATGATGCCGAAAGTGGCATTGATGGCGAACTACATGATTACCAATCCTAACATCTATAACGGATTCGAGAAGAAGTTCAGCGGCATGTTCAATGTCGGCGTGGCTGTAAATATTCCTATATTCCACGGATTCGAGGCATTGCAGAAGACCCGCAAGGCGAAGGCCGAAATGACCCTCTATACCAGCAGGCTGGATGAGGCCAAGGAACTTATCAATCTCCAGGTAACACAGCTCCGCAAACAGTTGGACGAGTCTTTGGAGAAAGTCGAGATGGCCGAGAACAACCTCAAGAGCGCAGAGGAGAATCTCCGTACCGCATCAGTCGGCTTCGAGGCAGGCGTCATTACCACAAACATTGCCCTTGCCGCCCATACAGCATGGTTGCAGGCCCACTCGGAATACATTGACGCGGGTGTCGAGCTTCAGCTCACCAATGCAAACCTGCAGAAGGCAGAAGGAAATTACAAATCAGACTTGAACTAGTCACGACATAAGACATTGACAAAGTCAATAATTAACAGCTTAGAAAAATCATTAATCATGGGACAGAATAAAAAATCTTACAATCTTGTAATCGGCGTTGTGGCACTTCTTGCCATCATTCTGATGATCGCAATTATCGGATATTTCGTATCAAGACCTAAACCGCTGGTAATCCAGGGTGAGGCCGAGGCTACAGAATACAGGGTATCAGGAAAGGTTCCGGGAAGAATCGAGACACTTTTCGTAAAGGAAGGCGACATGGTCCACAAGGGAGACACCGTAGTCTTCATCGACTGCCCTGAAGTACGCGCAAAACTCGAGCAGGTTACCGCTCTGAAGAATGCGGCATCAGCCCAGCAGAACAAAGCCATCAACGGAGCACGTAAAGAGCAGATCGAAGGCGCATACGAGCTCTGGCAGAAAGCCATTGTAGGTGAGACGGTTATGAAGAAGTCTTACGACAGAATGAAGAGTCTCTACGACCAGAAAGTCGTTTCCGCACAGAAGTTCGACGAGGTCGAGGCTCAGTACAATGCAGCCGTTGCGACCACCAAAGCCGCAAAGAGCCAGTACGATATGGCTGTCAATGGCGCACGCGTAGAGGACAAAGCCGCTGCCGCAGCACTCGTTGACCAGGCAAACGGCGCACTGATGGAGGTCAATGCAGCTCTTGCGGAACTCTATCTCGTATCCCCTGCAAGCGGTATCATTTCCGCCACCTTCCCTAAGGTCGGAGAACTTGTAGGACAGGGCTCCCCTATCATGACAGTTACTGACCTCGATGACATGTGGTTCACTTTCAATGTACGTGAGGACTATCTGCATGGTCTCCAGCAGGGTGACAAGGTAACAGTAACCATCCCTGCCCTCGACGACAAGGAGTGCACCGCTACCGTAACATATATTGCTGTCCGTGAGTCATATGCGACATGGAAAGCGACTAAGGAAACCGGTATGTATGACGCCAAGACATTCGAAGTAAGGGCTACTCCTGACAGCAAGGTCGAAGGACTCCGTCCTGGCATGTCCGCTATCGTGAAGGATGCTAAACTTCTTAAGAAATAACAATTATGGGATTCTGGCATAACATAGGGGCGGTTGCCCGCCGAGAACTGAGGATAATGAGGAACAGACCGATTTATCTTCTCGGTTCCGTCGTGACAGTCGCGTTCTGCGCCATATTCTTCCTCACATTCCTCAAGCAGGGACTCCCGCACGACCTCCCTATCGGAGTCGTGGACATGGACAACTCATCATTGTCCAGGAACTTCGCCAGACAGCTGGATGCGACACAGCTCGGAAAGGTCATAAAATATGATACTTTCCAGGATGCACGCGAAGACATGCAGAGCGGTAAAATCACAGCCATCTGCATGATTCCGAAGGGCATGTATGCTGATGTCCAGGCCAGCCGCCGCCCGACTTTCACATACTATCTGAACGGATTGTATTTCGTGGGAGGAGCATTGTCATACAAGAACATTCTGACAATGATAAACCTTGCGGACGGAGCCGTGCAGCGCGAGGTGCTGAGGGCGAAGGGTGTCAATGAGGATGCAATCATGGGCAGGATACGTCCTGTCGATGTCGATGTCCATCAGATTGGAAACCAATATACCAACTATGGATATTACCTTACCAACATCTTCCTTCCGGGAGTATTGGCATTGACAGTGGTTATAATTCTCATTTACTCGCTTGGCGCAGAGCTCAAATATGGCACATCCCGCCATCTTCTGAGTACGGCGGGAAGTTCCATCGTGACGGCATTGGCCGGAAAGCTGTTCGTCTATACGCTGCTTTTCTCCGGTATCGGCCTGATACTCATATTGTTGATGTATGACTGGATGCACTTCCCGATAGCCGGCAGCATCTGGAACATGTTCCTTGCCATCATCCTTCTCATACTTGCGAGCGAAGGCGTGGCGATCTTCATCATCGGGCTGCTCCCGGTTCCGCGTCTCGCATTGAGTATCGGTGCGCTGTACAGCGTCCTGGCGTTTTCAATGTCAGGATTCACGCTGCCGGTGGAGACAATGCCGCCTTACATCCAGGGCCTTGCGGAAGCATTCCCGCTCAGACACTATTTCCTCCTCTTCTCGAGGGAAGTCATCTTCGGGACAGGTTTCGCAGGATGGTGGCAGGAGGTTATCCACTTGCTGATATTCGTTCTCCTGCCTGTCGTTGTCATGTACAGGTTGAAGAGGGCCTACATCTATCAGAATTTCCCTAAAAAATAGAAGTCATCATGAGAAAAGATCATTATATTAAACTGTGGCTGAAGGACTTCTGGGGAATTTTCACTCATGAGTTGAAACTCATCTTCTCCGATTCAGGAGTTATGGTGATATTCTTCCTTGCCGGTCTCGCCTACCCGATTCTGTACAACCTCATGTATCTGAACGGCGTCCTGAGCGAGACTCCTATCGCCGTAGTGGACTATGCGAACTGTTCGGACAGCCGCCGCTTCATCAGAGAGGTGGATGCCACGAGAGAGTGTACCGTCAAATACCGTTGTGTCAATACCGATGAGGCCCAGACACTTATGAGGGACGGCAAAATCAGGGGCTATCTCTACTTCCCTTCAGATTTCGGAGAGAAGCTTGCCAGAATGGAGACAGCGACATTGTCAGCATACGCGGACATGAGCAGTTTCCTCTACTACAAGAATATTCTGCTGGCTGCCAATCAGGTGATGCTCAAGGAAGTGGGCAGCATCCAGATGGAGCGTTACGCCGCAGCGGGATTTACAGGGATCCAGGCGGAATCATTGATCCAGGCCATTCCTTACGAGGAGAACAACCCTTACAACAGGGCGTTCTCGTACTCGCTGTTCCTGCTTTCCGCAATTCTTCTGGTAATCGTGCAGCAGACCCTGTTTTACGGTATGTCAATGCTGGTGGGTACGGCCCGTGAGGAGAACCGCAGTTTCGCTTCGCTGCCAGACAAGCTTGAAGGCCACGGAGTAGGCCGTGTCGTTCTCGGACGTGGTGCGGCTTACTGGCTGATATACATGGGAATATCCATCTATATCGCTTGCATTATCCCGGCGATGTTCGGCATCCCGCAGAGGGGCGAGTTCTGGGAAATCATCCTACTGCTTCTGTTCTTCGTGACAGACTGCGTCATGTTCTCCATGACATGGAGTTCATTGATTACCAGAAGGGAGTCAGTGTTCCTGCTCTTCCTCGCAATGTCTCCTGTCTGCCTGTTCCTTACAGGATTCTCATGGCCGACCACAGCATTCCCCGAGTTCTGGAAATGGTTCTCATACATTTTCCCTACGACTTTCGGATGCCAGGCTTTCATAAACCTCAATACTGCAGGTGGTGACTTGGGCACAGCCCACGACCAGATGGTTGCGCTGACCATTCAGACTATCGTCTATTTCGCCCTCGCATGTATCGCTGTCTATGCAGAGAACTGGTACCTCCACCACAAGGAAGTCCTTCAGGAAAAGAAGCGTGAACTGGCTGCCAAAGCCGGTGTGGACCTCGATGAAGACAGACGTATCATAGCAGGCGACGACGGGGAATAACGACGACGGGGAAAACCATGTGTTCAGCGGTTGCGTTAATTTTTTGTAAGCATCTCCGCTAACAATAGTCCGGCCAAGGTTGCATGTTGGCCGGACTATTGTTTTCTGCAAGCGTCTCAGCAGGAGCTTACGTATTGCTTTGAGGGCCGAGGGTTTGGGCCGGGCTCGGCGGATTAATGTATTATAACTCCTTGATATTCAAATTGTTCTAAAATCCCAATCTGCCGACCCCTCCTGGCGCGTTGTTACGTGTTTGCAGGAGTATTGTTATCGGCAAGCGTCTCCGGAGTTAAGCCGGTTGTCGGGACGGCGCCACATTGGTTTTTACAATAGTCTGATTCATAGGTAGTTGTGAAATTCGGTGTGGATTAGTGGCCAAAAAATCTTCGGTAATCCACGCTCAAAATAAATGATACTTGATTATCAATGTGTTACAGAGGAGGCCGTGGCGTCGTCCCGCCTGCTGGAATTCGTTCCGGCCGGATGATTGTAAAATTCCGCGGGTAGCCATGTCGCGTGGCCAGTCACGGAAATCTATGGCATATCAGGGTAGCATTGGCTTAACACAGCATCGTTTGTCGTCAGGTGATGCAGTACGGCGTAACTCACTCCGCTGCGCTCCGTTCGGCCCTCCTACCGTTTCCTGCGTCCTCGCTCCCGCGAGAACTTGTCTCCGGCAGGCACCTCCCACTTTCCGAGGCCGTGGGTTGGCCACGTCCGCCGTACCGCACCATCTGGCAGACTCCCTAAAGTATTGTCAATCTGGATATAAAATTATTAAAAAGGAGTAATTTTCGACACACCCTATTTGTTGATCAAAAAACGTTTTTTATATTGAGGGCAACTGAAACTCATCGACGTCATGAAAACATAATTATTAATGTTAAAAACAAAACTTTATGAAAAAAATTTCAATCTTCGCATTGCTATGCATCGCGATGTCTTGCACATTGCAGGAACATTCGCCAACGGAACCGTCATCTGAAGATGTTCCATTGACATTGAAGTCAGTACTGGCGCCAACCACTAGGTCAGCCGTTGGAGAAACGATTGACAGTGCCTATGTACGCAGTCGTATCCAATCCGACAAGGACATATTTATGCTTAACAGGGTCGTCTTTAAAAACGGCGTCTATGTCTTGGCTCTAAAAGAAAGTGATGCCGCATTTCTCGGCATTTCAAGCGACATCTATGGCCGCTATGTCGATTACGTGAATAATCTTAATGAACAGTTGACATCTTCAAACGCTACTGACCTATGAGAAACAAATCAATCTTATGGATTGCTTCATCCATTCTACTCTTTATAATGTCGGCCTCCACATATGGTCAAACTTCGATTACAGAAAATGAAGTAGTGCGAGCATCTTTAGACAAGATGTTTATGAACTTGGATAAATCTAAAGTGCCGACGGGCCTGTTGTTGGATTATGCCATTGATATTGTGGATTTTGACAAATACGATGGACGTGAGCTTACCGACAGTAATTATGTGTCTCTATCAATATTAGAGAATATACTCAGAAGCGTAAACTCTGCGTCAGTAACCAGTACGATTCCCGTTGCGAATATTGAAACATTGACTGATAATCCATTGACATCATCTAATGTGAATATATTCCTCGCCCTATTCAAATATAACTATATCAAGGCCAATGTCATTGAAGATGGCCTATTGACATATGATGAGAATACAGAGCAGGTTTCAGACAGATATATAGATGGCATATGGCAAAATCCATACGGCGAAAATCACATTGCGGCATTCACACCTTCTTCTGAGATTTCACCCTCATTGAATGTAGAGTTCACCTTTTCTTCCTCGAACATAAAGAGTAATGTATCGGAAGGCTATTCGGTTCAGTTTGATGCGGGAGATGGCGTCGGATTTCGCGCCGTCAATGTTTCAGATGTCTTGAATGTGAATTACCCCGAATCAGGCCTCAAGGAACTTAGAATGCGGATTACCCTTGGCGATAAATTACTGGAACTGCATTCACAGATATATGTTGAAAAGAGCAACTCTGTTTTGTCAACTGATACTGAACCCAACTTGCAGATAGTAAAATCTGCAAGTTATGAAGGAGTTACAGTAAAGGGCCTCATGTCCTGTTATTTCAAAAATCAGTCAACAATAACGAAGCCCTTTATAGTTGTCGAAGGCTTTGACCCATGGGAGAGTCTGGCCCTGATTGGTGGAGAGAATATAATTGAATCAGGAGTTCATCTGGGAGTTACGAATCATATCTCTTTTTACAATAAATTTAAGAATAACACCGACTACGATTTGATATATATAGATTGGGACAATTCACTTGAAGATATTAAAGCAAATGCAAAACTGCTTGAGGCATTTATTCAAGAGGTCAATTCAATGAAAGAATCCAGCGGATGTGCAGAGCCAACCATACTCATGGGGCAAAGTATGGGAGGTCTGGTGGCAAGATACGCGCTGTGCAGCATGGAGAATGCCGAGAAAGAGCATCAAATAAGCACATTTGTCACCCACGACACTCCGCATCTAGGTGCAAATGTTCCACTGGGAGCTTTGTATTTTGTCAATCAAATTATCAGTTGCACGCATGGATATGATAAAGTTGTCGGCATCGCTGATTTATTCATAAAAGGGGAATTGTCCGATTATGAGGTTGTCTTGAATAAGATTCTTAACTCCAAATCTGCCAAGCAGATGCTGATAAACTTTGTGGACTCAAAATTAAAGATAGACAATTCCGTACACAATCAGTGGCAGAGAGAGTTGTTCCTTCTTGGATTCCCTAAGATGCCGCAAAACCTGGCAATCGTAAACGGAAGGGCTTTCCAGCAGAATCTCGCGTATGACTCACATTACCTTTATGCCGAAGGCTCAATTAAAACGAGATTCTTGGCTGACATATCCCTGACATTGGCTGATTTGGCATCATTCACGATATTGGGCAATTATCTCAAGGCCATAAACTTGGCTCCGATTGGAAGGAATTTGAAGTGGCTCGGATCAAACAAGTTGATGTTAAATGCAGAGATTAATCCTTTGTCGTCTTCTAACTCGAACCGAGTACTATCAGAGTTGAGCTTGAAATATACCAAGAAGTATTTATGGCTGATATCAAAAACATATAAGTTGTTTTATGATAAAAGAATGATACCGGCAGGAATAATGAACTATGATGATATGCCGGGGTCCAAATTTTCCATTTCCCTTGATGGTAACAATAATAAAGATGGCTTACCATACGTAGTTGAAGGAGGAGATAAAAATGCCCTCGTTAAATATTCATATAAGTTTGGAATCGTCAGTGATATAATGTTCGTTCCTTCCGCTAGTGCACTTTGTGCATGGGAATCAGGTGATTTGACACAAAAGATGGCGATGTCGGACTTTTACACTTCTCCACCAGACATCTCATCAAGTCCTTTTGACGCATATTATCTTTTTAATGAGGCATCTCATCATATCGACATAAACAAAGATGTATATGACTGGATAGGGAAACAATCAAATTTCGAAATCAAGGGTGCGCAACGTGCTGAGTCAGGAGCCGTATATCGAGTAGATGGATTTTCTGGAGTGAAATGGTACACGTCAGATAAGACAAAAGCGACCATCAGCAGTACCGGCGTTTTGCAGGCTATCGGCTCGGGATCAGTGGAGATAATAGCGGAGAAATATGAGGACGGAAAGATGTATCGGGCAAGGAAAGATGTCATCGTCGATTTTCCTGATATGATTATAGATTGCGGATACAAAGTGGGAACCGGATATGTTGCAACAGCCCGCACCCTCAACTATTCTGACATGGAATACATCAATAAATTGGTAGCCTCAGGAGAACTTGAATATGAGTGGACACTCATAGATGAGGATGGAAACATGAGCACGACTGTAACACATAGAAACACTTATTCGTTCATTCCTGAAGAAAAGGGAATATCTACGATTTGTGCGCGTCTTGTAGACGGAGACAAAAAAGGTGAGTTGTATTCGGTTACCATTGAAGATGGGGCAATATTTAAATTGTGTCATCCATACGTAATCGTAAACTCCGAGGGGACAGTATATATTGCAAGCGAGCCATATTCCGGTCCCATGTCAACGGAAGATGTGTTTTCAATAAAGTTCAACTCCTTCCCGACCGGGAATGAGACAGGTTTGGAGGAAAGCATTGATAAGATGAAACGAGAAGGCTGTTATATATCGTGTGTCAGCCGACGAGATGTTCAGTTCCGTTCATTTGGACTTAATTATGATTATGGAACTTATGTCGCAGAGAAAGATGTATGGGAATTTGGAATTTTCAATAAGGCGTGGTTCCTAAATGACATCCAAAAGGCCAAGGAGAGTAGAGAAGACAAAGTTATAAGAGAGACACATATAACATTATATGATTCTCAAGATGAACCCAATAACAGGCTACAAACCTTTAAGTTTACAATTTTCAGTAAACCCGATTTTATGGTTCTGAAGCCGAAGCCAGAACCGGGTCCTGATTTTCCGATTGTGGGACCGATAGAATAAATTGATTATTAATCTAATAAGACAGAATTGTTATGAAAAAGTTATTAGCACTATTCGTGACGTCACTAATCGTATTGACATCAATGTCCGATTGTAAGAAAAATATAGACCTGAATCTGGTAGGCGGTGTGGAAGATATTTTAATATCAGTGGACATAAATGGACTACCGTATGAAACGACAGAGTTTAAAATAAATCCTATGTATCTTCCAACAGATTATAAATTAAAGTATATAAAATATACTGAAACGGCAGATTCTGTGGGCTATGAACTCTGTGACGATCCCGATTATTGTGGAAAAGAAGACGCTAAAGATGCTTTGGACCTTTATTTCAGTATAAGAATAAGCCTAAGCGGGCAGTTATCATTTGGCGAATGGTATGAACTGGATCTTAATAATTCAACTTTTTTGGTACATAGAGATGTAGGAAAGAGTAAGTATAAAATTACAAAGGGAATGATGAAAATAACTGACCCGGAAACTGAGTTCGGATACTATGGCGAGTTCTGGTTCAATGCAGTCAATGAAGAAGACGAGAATGATGTTATAGTTGCCAAGAATGGTCGTTTCGAAAGACTCAGACTTGGGCGTTAGAAAGCGTCGTCTCTGCGGCTTCTAAAAGTGAGCGGATTAGGGGCCGCTGCGAAAGCGGTGGAAACGACAGTTCCAACGGGTCGTGTCGCTCCGGAGGCCCCTGTCGGAGATGAACAAACGGGGTAAAATCAGGCCGATTTTTACACCGTTTGGTCCGTAGCCGTGGATGCCTGGGGCAAGCCTCAGGGCAAGTTCTACACGGACGCCTTCACGACACCGACAGAATAACATTGAAAATCAGATATTTGAACTGATAACAATACGAAAACCGCGTTTCCGGCAACATGTGCATCGGAAACGCGGTTTTCTATTATATGAGGTCGCTACAGGCGCTGGCCGCCAAAGCCGGTGTGGACCTCGACGAAGACAGACGCATCATAGCAGGCGACGATGCCGGAGAATAACTGCAATTTTGAAAGATTTTAAATGCAATTGCATTGACATTGATATATTTTTCATATCTTGTGAGCATTGATAACTACACGATATGATGAAAAAAGTACTCAAGACAATTGCGGCAGTTACCTTTGCCGTGCTGACAGCAGCAGTTCTGCCGTCATGCGACAAGAATTCCGGAGACGGACCGGCCGAAAAGCCGGGAACGCCTGGAGAAGAAGAGAAACCAAGTGAGCAGGTATGCACATTTGAGATAACTCTGGAAAACCTCGAGCCTACCGGGGTTGATATGAGCGTCAGGCCATCCATTCAGGGGACGACTTACTATTTCGACATTCTCGGAAAAGAAGCGTACAGCCATCTGACCGATTCAGGACTACAGACTTACTTCGACGGAGAGGTCAAGCGCCGTATGGAGGCATATGATATTTCCAAAGAGGACGTTCTGAAAAGGCTGATCTCAACTACACCGGAAAATATCCGCTTCAGCAAACTAAGTCCTGCGACCGACTATTATGCGATAGCTTTCGGCGTGAAGGAAGACGGGACGATTTCGACAGAACTGACATTGAAAGAGTTTTCAACTCCTGCGGTCAATCCTTCCGGGAACGTGCTCGACATCACGATTGGTACTATCGCGAACAACGGCGCTGACTACAAGGTAGTCCCAAGTGTCATGGAAGACCCGTATCTCGTGGATGCATGGCCAAAGTCTCTGGTGGATGAGCTTGGCGACGGAGAAACCATGAGATATTTCATCGAATACAACGCATTCCTCATTCCGACGATGACTGCGAAAGGAATATTCGAGTATGAGAATGAGGCAGTTCTTCAGCCTGGCCGCGACTATTATGTGATAGCGTTCGGCTACTCTGACGGAGAGCCTACCACAAAGCTCTACAAGAAAGAGTTCCGTACCATCGGAGGTGACCCGGAAAAATGCTCATTCCAGTATTCATACGTCAGCAAGGCTCCTACAAGGGTGAAAATCAGAGTAACTCCTTCCGACAAGCAGGTTGTCTATATGTGGGATGTCATTGATATGAAGACTTTCAATGAGTTCAAGCAGACCCACAAGACAGATGAGGCGACTCTTGAATATATCCTCAACGGAGTCATCGAGCAGTCAATGGTTGCCAATGGCTACAAGAGGCAGCAGGCTATCGAGGACCTCGGACGTTGGAGCAGCTTTACGACTTCAGACCCTGAGGGCTATGATGAGGAAAACATCACAGGCCTGACTGCCGGTGTGGAATACATAGTATGGTCCGTAGCTGTGGATGCCTGGGGCAAGCCTCAGGGCAAGTTCTACACGGACACCTTCACGACACCGACAGAATAACATTGAAAATCAGCCATTTGAACAGATGGCAATATAGTAAGCGTTTCCGGCAACATGTGCATCGGAGACGCTTATTTTATTGCTTTGAGGTGCGATGGCTTGGGCCTGGGCTCGGCGGATTAATATTTTAAAACTCTCTGATAGTCAAATTGTTCTAAAATCCCAATCTGCCGACTCGATAAAAATGAGGGGGCTCGGCAGATGACATTGATATAACTCATTGATAATCAATGCTTCCAAAATTGACAATCCGCCGACCACTCCTGTCGCGC
>Ga0129312_1001306_pt1 | contig 15004 bp, 7 predicted proteins | sample O827metagenome_FD_94434 | JGI IMG/M metagenome (GOLD analysis project Ga0129312, IMG submission 94434) | Orangutan group fecal microbial communities from Wisconsin, USA - O827 metagenome | ecosystem: Host-associated > Mammals > Digestive system > Large intestine > Fecal | place: USA: Wisconsin... | reverse complement strand
GCTTGCGGATGCCAATGTTTATGACGACACGTATATCGCGGTCAGCAAGGATGCGAAGACCCAGGCGGCGTACCGCGCCCTGACCGATGGTTCGAATCCGCTCTACGAGCTGGAGCTTTTCTCGGACGGAGAGCTGCAGGCACTCGAGGATGCAGGGGTCGAGATCGTCGCCCTGATCCAGATGGATCAGAAGCAGGCCGAGGCCGCGGGCAATCTCATGCCGGCGACCGCGAGTGAGATCGAGCGCTCGAGCACGAAGATCGAGTTCTTCGATCCGTCGAAGGACGAGGGCAAGGAAATCCTGCTCTATCAGCCGGATTCCCTCTTCGCAGGCTTCTACGATCAGTTCTCGAATCAGCTGATGAACGCGAGCGAGAAGGAGATCGCAGACGCCGACCCGACCACCTACGAGCTGAGCGGTGATGAGAAAGTTACCTTCTTATTTATAAATCACGCAGATGCCGGACGTACCTTCAACCTCGAGCTGAACGGTAAGTCTCTCGAGAAGGGCATCAAGGTCGCAAAGGCCGAGAGCGTCATCAAGGGCGTGATGAGCACCCTCGATGTGAGCGGCATCGACGAGACCCTCGAGACCCCGGCACCGGAAACCTCCGCAGCCGCAACCGAGCCGTCCAGTGAAGCTGCAGTGCAGCCTACTGACGAAGCCGCAACCGAGCCGTCCACCGAGACCGCGATCGAGCCGAGCACAGAGGCGAGCGGTAACGCAGGTGAGTCCACCGTGATCCTTCCAGAGACCGATGCGACCGCCGAGAGTGGTGCGACCGAGACCTCCGCAGCAGCGGAGACCAGCGCAGCAGCCGCACAGCCGACAGAGGCCGAGGCCAATGCTGAGACCGGGCTCCCGGCGGAAGGACAGACATCCACAGAAAATACCGAGCAGCCGGCGGCAGAGAAGACCGCAGCGGCAGCAGAAAATACAGGCATCGTTGACACCGTAAAGGAAGTTATCGAGACCATCGCAGAGAATGCGAATGCGACGATGATGAAGATCGAGCGCAGACTCGGCGTCATCCGCGCAGAAGCGGCAGAGAACGACGACGAGACCGTCGTAGAAGCCCCGAAGTCCGAGGAAGCTCCGGCAGCAGACACTGAGAACGAAGCCCCGAAGTCGGCAGAGACCCCGGCAGCAGGCATTGAGAACGAAGTCCCGAAGCCGGCAGAGACCCCGGCAGCAGGAACTGAGAACGAAGCCCCGAAGCCGGCAGAGACCCCGGCAGCAGGTACCGAGAACGAAGCGCCGAAGCCGGAAGAGACTCCGGCAGCAGGTACCGAGAACGAAGCACCGAAGCCGGAAGAGACTCCGGCAGCAGGTACCGGAATCGAAGCACCGAAGACCGAAGAAACCACGGCGGCAGCAGAGATCGAAACCACCGCAGCCCCGAAGACCGACATGGACATCGCACTCGAGAATGATCGGAAGGCCCTCCTGAGAGAGACCAGAGCCGCCGACCTCGTAGACAGCTCCGTAGCCAGCGCACGTGTCCTCCAGTACACCCTCGATGACCTCTCGAAGTCCTTCTGGTCCGCAGAGATCACCGACCGTTACGAAGTCAATGTATTCGCCGAGGATAACGCATTTACCGAGAGCGTCAAGCTCGAGCTCAAGGAACTCGCGAAGCCGGAAGAAGCCGAGGATGGCAGCCTTGCAGTGAATGAGGATACCCTCAACGAGAAGCAGGTCGAAGCCCTCAAGGCCGATGGCGTCTATGAGAACTCCCAGTCCCTGGACATCCGTTTCGTAAACGCCGCCGGCGAGGAAGTGGAACCTTCCAGCGCAGTCAAGGTAAGAATCAAGGTTTATAAGGAAGCCCTCCCGGAGGACGCGGACATCAGTACCATGGCGATCCGCCACCTCGAGGAGAAGAGCACGGAGGCGGTCAATGTCGACACCGTCGCAGAATATCGCGAAGACGCAACATCCGACCACGGTACGATCAAGCCGGTCGACGGAGACGGTAAGGTCACCGAGCTCCAGACCGTAGACGCAGAGAACGCGGACGTAGAAACCGTAGCCATCGCAGAAACCGCGGCAGAATCGAAGAAGGTTCTCCCGGAAGAAGCCGTTGCAGTGGAAAGTACCTTTACCGTAAACAGCTTCTCAGGCTTCACCATTACATTTGGAACGCAGCCGAAGAGCGCGAAGGTTAAGTTCATCTATACTAACAGCGATGGAACTAGAAACAAAGGGGATGTAACACCTAATGCGACACTTAAGCATATAACGGAGGCAAAAGAGTACAAAGATCTCAAAGAATTTGACTTCAGTAAGTATGCTGCAGATCAGGATACGAACAAAGACAAGAGATACACCTTCAAAGAAGTGAGACTGGCACATAACGGTGGTGATTTTGAGGGCAGCGCACTAATTGACCATAAGCTGAAGAAGATTGAGAAGGATGGAGAAGAAACCAAGTGGCAGTATACGACTATAACAAAGACTGAAGGAGGCAAGCTGGAAAAAGGAGAAACAGGGAATCTCGAAAATAATGATACGATTTATGTAGTCTATACTAAGGGAATACAGCTTACGACAGTTGAAACCGTAGATAGTGCAACGAAGGGCTTCAAACTGTATATGACAGACTTTGGTGATAAGACCAGATTCACGAGCGGCGGATATAAGCCGAATGATGGAAGTCTTACACAAGGACTGTATTCTAATGTGGTTGCAAATGATGGATTCCCGACACTTGTTAATGAAAGACAATCGCTCAGCAAGTGGTGCGGAACTGGTACAGAAGTAAATAAGCTGTTTATAAAGTCTGTATATGATGAAACCGGTTACTTCTACTTTAACAGTGCGGAGTATTTCGCGACACGAGCATCTCGAAATGATAATAAGACTACGATTGGCACTGATTTTACGGTTTACAATCAGTTGGGTTCACCGAGTAAAGAGGATCGGTTTTACTACAAGCGAGGAAATTTCCTTCCATTCAATACGCTGGATACCAGCAATATATTAAAGAATCGAAATTTATTTGATGATACAGGTGCTGAGCTCAAGGAAACCGATCCGAGATACAATGAGGCATTATACGGGCTGAATGAGACTGTTAATTTTTACTTCGGCCTGTACGGTGTGGCAGATTTTTACCAGCCGGTAGGTGGCAAGGTAAACGGTGAGGACATGATTTTTGAATTCACCGGTGATGATGACATGGTTGTATACATCGACGGTGTCCTCGTTCTTGACCTCGGTGGCATCCACGATGCTCAGAGCGGAAGTATCAATTTCGCAACAGGAGAAGTGAAGTATACAAATCGTAGGCAGGGCGAAACTTTGACATGGCACAGGCACACGATCCACAAAAAGTTCGCTGATGTAAATAAACTTGGTACAACAAGATGGAAAGGAGACAAAACATTTGCAGACGGCACCCAGCATAAGATCCAGATTTTCTACATGGAGCGAGGTGCAGGTGCATCGAACCTGAAGATCAAGGTCAATATCCCTCCGATTCCGGATGGCAGTGTAAACATTACAAAAACAGTTGATGGTTTGGATGTTACACAGGCGGCGGAAGAAGAATACACCTTAAAGCTTCTTAAGAACGGAGAGGTTGCTAAACATCAGGCGTTTACACGTTCGAGTGAAACTGACACAACGTATTGGACGAACAAAGAAGACGGCACCTTTAAGATTAAGGCAGGTGAGACAGTAAACTTTGATGGTATTGCTGAAGGAACCAAAATTCAGGTTGAGGAAGTGGATAAGGGACAGATTTATGAGGTGAGCTACGAGGCATATAATTCAGATAACAAGAAAATAGAAGGAAGCAGTGCCACTGTTCCATCGGCTGGATATGTAAGGGTTGAGGTTAAGAATAACGCAACGACAAAAACCCAAAGTCTGACGATTTATAAGAAGTTTAAGATTAATGACAAGATTGAATCGGCAGCCCCAGCCCCAAAGATCTTTGATGAAGTAGAATTCACACTTCAGGAAAAGAACTATGGTGCGCGAGATTCTAGCTATAAGAAGCTGCATACCGTTGAGTATTCCGCGTTTAATGAAGGCAGTTATACCTTCTACCAGCTGGATCCTAGAAAAGTTTACCGTGTAGTTGAGAATATTTCGAAAGAAACGCCAGATAAGACTGGTGGAACTGGAGAAACTCCATATGTGAAGACCACATACGTGGTTGGAAGTGGAACGACATCAGTAGATGGAACAACCTCAGGTGATATCGCATTGGGAACCATGGGAGCAGATGGAAATGAATTTACTAAATTCTTCAGTAACGCAGTGACTTTTACAAATGAATACCATTCTCGTACAGCGAATATCCAGTTTACGAAGGTGGATGCCGGTGATACGACGAAGAAACTTAAAGGTGCGGTGTTTACATTGTACACCGATCATGCAGCGACAACTCCATTCACACGTGAGGGTAGTACAGAAGCTGTTACCGCAACATCGAATGACGCTGGCTTAGTAAAGTTTACGGACCTTCCGTACAATGCTGAAACCGGAACCACCTACTACATCAAGGAGACAAATGCACCGGCTGGTTACGTTACAAACGGAACGACTTATGCGGCGACAATCGCAGCAGATGGTACGGTAAGTATGATTGGTGATGGAAGCGTTGAAAAGATGACCATCATCAAGAACAAAGCGACAGAGACAGAGCTTACGTTCAAGAAGAAATCGAAGACAGCAGATGGAAAGGAAATTTCCCTGAACGGCGCAGTATTCGAAATCAAGAGACTGGAAGGAAGTGAGTATAAGTCGGTAACCGGCGTTGGCAGTAATGGCCAGTTTACGATTCCGGAAAATGGCATTACACTGACCCACCTCCTGGATGGTACATACCAGCTCACAGAGATCACAGCTCCTGCGGGATACAATCTTCTGACAGATCCGATTACTTTCGTCATTGAAAATGGACTGTTGAAGGAATCAGAGACTGCATCAGAAGTTGTTAAACTTGATTCGGCTAAAAAGACCGTCACCATCTACAACACGGCGGGCATCGAGCTTCCGGAGACCGGCGGCATGGGCACACTGATGACGACGATGAGCGGTATGGCACTCATGCTGATCGCTTTAGGATATCTCATCCTCGTGAAACGTAGGGAGAAAGGAGGTTTGAATTAACATTGAAACCTCTACACTGGAGAACTGAAGCGCCAGGAAGAACGTGAAGGAACATGAATTTATCTCTTCTCCGGCAGGGACCGGAGGAGAGAATCAAAAGAAAGAAAACCATCTGTGGTTTAAACAGAAGAACGAACACCACACCATGTCTGAAAAGGACAGAAAGGGAGAGATAATGAAAAAGTTCAGAAAATTATTTGCAGTTTTAACAGCCAGTGCACTGGTTGGCGCGATGTCGTTCACAACGATGGCAGCAACAATCAATCCAAATGATACTTTTATAGGATCTGGTTCCGCAAGCATCCAGGTGAATCTTCCTGCATTACCTGAAGGTAGTACGGCTACAAACACATATAAGGTGTATAGAGTATTTGATGCGACCAGTAACGGAACAAACATCAGCTATAAGTTGAATGCAAACCATACAACTGCTCCGGCGGGTTTTTCAGTGGACGCTGGTGGAAATGTTAAGTACGATGGAAAAGGCACTGAACTTTCCGAGAGTGATATTAATGCGATTAAGGGATATGTAACAGACAAGGATATTGTTGCAACTGTAGAAACAAATGCAACAGATAAAAAGTTTACGCTTTCGAACCTTCCGTATGGATATTACTACATCTCTACGACGACCGGTACACTGGTAACGGTGGACAGTACGAATCCGAATGTTACGGTTCAGGATAAGAACGAGGTTCCGACACTGGATAAGAAAATCACCGGTGTGACAGATGGTAAGCTCGATGATGACGGAAAGAAGGCGTTGGCGCAGGTTGGAACTACCGTTAATTATGAGGCAACCATCACCATCGGTAAGGGTGCAGAAGGATACGTATTCCACGATGATATGGGATCTGGTCTCGAACTGGTAACTGGAAGTATCGATGTAGATGACAATGATGATGACGTTGATAAGCCTGCTGCTGGCACAGATTATATACTGTCGACAACGAAGTCTGACGATACGATCTATATCGAATTTAAAAATGAGTACACTGGTGCACTGAAGGAAGGGAAGATCATCACGATTTCTTACGATGCGATCGTAACAAGTGATGCACTTACATATAACAGTGAAGATGGTAAGAATACAGCATCTCTCGACTATGGTCATAGCACGGGTTCAAACAGTACACCGACCAAGGAAACTAAGGTTCACAACGCGAAGCTTACCGTAACGAAGGTTGAGCCAATCGAGGGTAGTACGACGGAGTTTAAGCCGCTTGCAGGTGCTGGATTTGTGCTTAAGAATGCGGATAACAAGTTCTATAAGAAGGATGATTCGACCGGTAAGACCATTGTAACGTGGGTTGCGACTGAAGCTGAAGCAACAGAGCTCTTAACTACGGAAACAAATAACATTCTGGAATTCACAGGTCTTCCAAACGGAACATATACCCTCATTGAGAAGACCATTCCTGGCGGATATAATCAGGCTCCGAATGAGGAATTTACAATTGCCGGAAACGATTACACACAGTTAAACCTTGAAAAGGCTAAGACTGTTGTGAATAATAAGGGTATCGAGCTTCCTTCCACCGGTGGTATGGGTACGGTAGCATTCGCAGTGGTTGGCCTGATCGTGATGGCTGGTGCAGCGATTACCCTCATCATCAAGAAGAGAGCATAAGAAGTGTAAGTAATCTTTTGAACGACGATCATATCTCTCAAATTTATGATACCGGGTGCTTGACATCCGGGAGTAGCTCAGGAACCAGGTCCCGGTTCCTGGGACTCTCCGGGACGTGAAACATTTCCCGAAACTGAAAGCCGGAGGTTTGAATGAAAAAACGAATTATCGCGACTATACTGATCATTCTGCTGTTTCTGGCTGGATTAGGTATCGTTCTTTATCCGTACGTCAGTGAGTACGTGAACGCGAAGCATGCATCGCGCGTGGTCGTAAACTATGATGATGCGGTGAAGGAGATCACCCCTGAGGACTTCAGTCAGTATTTCGAAGTCGCAGAGGAGTATAACGAAAGACTAAGGCAGAATCCTAACCCGTTTTCGGAGGACAACCGGACGGAAGGCTATGAGACAGCATTGAACGTGGATGGATCCGGGATGATCGGTTACCTGGAGATCCCGAAAATCAGCGTGAAGCTGCCGTTCTATCATGGCACATCCGGTGCGGTGCTGAACGAGGCGGTGGGACATCTGGAGGGATCCAGTCTTCCGGTCGGCGGCGAGGGCACACATGTGGTGCTGAGTGCGCATCGGGGACTGCCGAGTGCGAAGCTGTTTACGGATCTGCCGGAGCTGGGCGAGGGAGACATTTTCATCCTCACCGTGCTGGACCGGAAGATGACGTATCAGGTGGACCAGATTCTGACGGTGCTGCCGACAGAGCTGGATGCGCTGGAGGTAGAAGATGGACAGGATTATGTTACATTGATGACGTGTACGCCGTATGGCATCAATACTCACCGGCTTCTGGTGAGGGGCCACCGGATCGAGAACCTGCCGGAGGAAGAAGTAAAGAGTATTCCGGTCGTTCACGTCGAGCGAGAGCTCACGACACAGGAGAAGATTCAGAAGTACATCCCGTTTGCGGTGATGGGCGTCGCGGTACTGTTCTTGATCGCGTTGCTGATGCCGTCGAAGAAGAAGGATGAGCACAGGAGTAAGGAATCGGGTGAAGCAGATGATGAAAACAAGACGAATTAAAAAATGGCTGATGGGAATCACGACAGTGGCACTTCTCGCGATGCAGACAGTAACAGCCTTTGCGTCTGTCGAGAGCTATAGCCAGACGAAGCTCGGAAGCATCACGATTACGCCGGGTGACCAGGATCATAAGGGCGCAGCGGTCGATGCTGACGAGGCCGGAACCTATACGCTGTACCGTGTCGGTGATGTGGTCGATGGAAGCTCCGTTACAGAGTTCACCCTGGCGAAGGACTTCGCAGGCAGTGGCGTGACGATCGATCGCGAGAGCCTCAACTCGGCGGAGCTGCCGAAGACGCTCGCAAAATACGCGGAGGATCACAGCATCGCCGCGCTGAAGGATGACATCACATCGGGCGAGAAGGTCGGCAATCTCGAGATCGGACTGTACCTCGTGAAGCAGAAGACCGTGCATGTCGCATGGCACAGCTTCAGCCCGTTCCTGGTGATCATGCCGGAAGCCGTCGAGGGTGGTTATGAGTATGATGTGAAGGCGATGCCGAAGACCTGGAAGCTGTCAACGGCGAAGCTGGATCCACCGGTACGCAAGGTCATCACCGACCAGTACGGCAACAGCATCACGAGCGACGAGAAGTTCGAGTTCGTGATGACGCCGAGTGCCGATGCGCCGATGCCGGAGGGCACTGCAGCAGGCACGCCGAAGACGGTAACGGCAGGTGCAGGTGCGATCGAGTTCGGTGAGATCAACTACACCACGGTGGGCGGTCCGTATGTATATACCTTTACCGAGAAGGCTGGCAGCAACGCCCGTTGGACCTATGATGATTCCGTCTACACGATGACCGTAAATGTCATCCGGAACGCAGAGGACAAGCTCGAGGCTCAGAAGACCATCACGAAGAACGGTGCGGAAGTGAGCATGGTAGAGTTTAAGAACAGCTACCGGAAGAGCAGCGGCGGTGGCGGATCCTCCGGCGGTGGTGGTCCAAAGGGTGATCCGAGTACGGATCCGAACGGCCCGACTGGAAAGCCGACCGTAGAGCCGGAAGGTGAAGTGGGACGAGTTCTCGGTGCGGTACGTGACAAGCTGGCAGATACGCCGGTCGGCAGAGTCCTCGGCGCATCCCGCAGAGCGAAGACCGGTGATGAGAGCAGCATGCGTACCTATGGCGCTGTATTCGGCGGAGCGGTCGTACTCCTCGCCGCATGGGGCGTAACCTATAAGAAGAAAAAGAGGCACACGAACGAAGCGTGATATGCGGAGGAAACAGAATGGCATACACGAAGCATAACGAACAGACGAAATAGAAATGAATTTGAAGTCAGCCGAGGCATCTGCCTCGGCTGTTTCCTTTTTCGAGGAAGCAAAAAGAGACGTACCAATATGATTCCATTTCGGAATGAAGCATGCGGAGAAAAGGTCATTTCCTTTCGGCTGTGCAGGATGATAGGATGGAGATATCAGAAGAGGGCGTAGGCATTGCCCGAAAGTAAGTAAGGTGCGCGACGAGAGCGAAGCGTACGATCAGACGGCATACAGGAGGATGAACCATGGCGGTTAAATTTGAGTTTGGACATGTTGGTATCAACGCGCAGAGCCCTGAGGAGGGCGAGAAGATGAAGCGCTTTTTCACCGAGGTGATGGGCTACCAGAATTATCGTGAGATTCCGGCGTCCTATTTCACCGAGGATAATAAGATGGAGCTTATGAAGAAGATGGGCAAGGGCTCGATGGGGCACCTCGGCTTCTTCGTCGATGATATGCCGGAGGCAATCCGTTACCTCGAGAGGCTCGGCTATACGATGGATTATGAGCACGCGCGTTATGACGAGGATGGAAAGACCATCAAGCTCATCTTTCTGCAGGACGAGATCAACGGTTTCCGCATCCACATCACTGTAAAGAAGGCACCGTTCTACGTAGAGAACAACGCAGAAGCGATTCCGGTGGTTTCGTAATATAAAAAAATCTGTTATGGCATCGAAGAGAGTCGCCACTCGGCGTCCTTCCGTATTTCATCGACGAAGAGTTGCACTTGTGGGAGCTCGTAGTAGTCGTTTTTATAGAGGACATAGGTTTTTCGGGTGATGCGGGTGCCGTCCTGAAGGACGAGGGGTGTGCGGACGCCGTCGAAGCCGTCGAGGCAGATCTCCGGGAGGATGGCCCAGCCAATCCCACTTTTGACCATCGCGAGGCAGGTGGAGATGTCGTTGATGTGGAGACTCGAGTGGGACTTCTCGATGTGCTGTTCGACGCGCCAGAGGCGGGCACTCTCTTCAAAAGCGGGGTCGGAGTGGCGCTGAATGCTCGGGAGCTCATTGAGCGGTGTGTGCGCATTTTCACGGGATACCACGAGGCAGACCGGCTCTTCGGAGAGGAGGCAGGTACCTTCGCTCCAGCGAAACTCACCACGGACGATGGCGATGCTAAGCTCGTTGTTCGAGAGCTTCCGGTAGAGACTCGTTGACTGGTCGGTGCGGACATCGACATCGACCGCTGGGTACTTCTCCATATAGTGCTTTAGTACAGCCGGAAGCCGGTATCGGGCATAGTTCACCGATACACCGAGGCGGAGTGTACCGGCGATGGTGCCTTCCGCGGACTGGGTGAAGCTTCGGATATGGTCCAGGGTTTCCTGGATATGATTGAAATCGGGCAGGATCTTCTCTGCCGCAGGCGTCGGAAGGACGCCTTTTTTCGTACGGATAAACAGCTGGCAGCCGAGCTCCTCCTCCATTTTCTGGATGCGCTTCGTAAGCGAAGACTGCGTCGTATAGAGCTTCTCCGAGGATTTCGTGATATTTCCGGTTTTGACGAGCGAGCGGAAGATTTCGATATCTTTTTCGTCCATAATGCACCTTTCAACATTCCAAATGTGAATCGATTTTGATGAAATTATACAATTTTACAGAATGTTTATCAAATAGTAATCTATCCTTAGAAAAGCGGAGTGAGAGAGGTGCACGACTCGGAAGCAGACCCTGTGCCATCGAGATCGGCATACGTCGGAGTCGAGAGAGCTGCGCAGCCCGGAGGCCCGCAATCAGACAATCGTTATCGTGAAAATGGAGGAAGAAAAATGTCAGAATTTGATCAGAAGCAGCGGAAGTTCCCATGCGTGTATATGAGAGGTGGTACCTCAAAGGCAGTCTTTTTTCATGCGGAGGATCTCCCGAAGGATGAGAACGAGTGGCCGGAGATCTTCATGAAGGTCATGGGTACACCGGATGTAAAACAGATCGACGGTATGGGCGGTACTGTTTCCTCGACCTCGAAGATCGCCGTGATCAGGAAGTCCGATCGTCCGGGTGTGGATGTGGATTATACCTTCCGTCAGGTGGATATCAAGATCCCGAGAGTCGATGGTTCCGCAAACTGCGGAAACATCTCCTCTGCGGTCGGACCATATGCCATCGATGAGGGACTCGTCGAGGCGGTCGAGCCGATCACCGTAGTTCGTGTATACAACACCAACACCGATAAGGTCATCGAGGAGCATGTGCGCGTAAAGGACGGCCATGCCTGCATGTATGGCGACGAGGTGATCCAGGGTGTGCCGGGCAGCGGCTCCCGTATCGATATGTATTTCGAGGATCCGTCCGGTTCCCGTACCGGTAAGCTCTTCCCGACCGGCCAGAAGCAGGAGGTTTTTGATGTTCCGGGTTATGGTCCTGCGACCGTTACTGTCATGGACTGCTCGAATCCAGTTGTCTTCATCAAGGCTTCAGATCTCGGCATCCAGGGTACCGAGCTGACCGAGCTCAATAACAACCAAGAGGTCATGGAACACATCGAGCGCATCCGTGGTATGGCCGCACAGAAGATCGGCTTCGTCGAGGATTATATGGAGGCCCGCACGAAGGCAACCTCCGCACCGAAGGTATCGATTGTAAGCGCACCGCAGGATTATGTGAACATGGATGGCAAGATCGTTTCGGCAGATGCGATGGATATCTGCGTACGTGCAATTTCTGTCGGCATGCTACATAAGGCATATCCGATGACCGTTGCCGTCGCGAGCGGCGCTGCAGCGAAGATTCCGGGAACCATCGTGTCCGAGCTCGTGCGTCCGGTAGAGGGCGACATCATTCGCCTCGGCCACTCCTCCGGTGTCACCGAAGTCGATATGAAGATGGATGGTGAAACTGTACTGAAGGGCGGCGTTACAAGGACGGCTCGGCGCATCATGGACGGATATGTATATATCCGCTGATGAATGACAAAGGAGAGAGAAAAATGATCAAGTTACATGAGAGTCCACAGCTTGTTTTACATGATGATGTGCTGGCGTCGGTTTCGGAGCATCCGGAGATCGACCTCGCGGCAGCGAAGCAGCAGACGCTGAGTTACCAGGTGCTGCAGGCGCACAACCACAGCGGCGATATGGAGAATCTCCAGATCCGTTTCGATGAGATGGGTGTCTATGACAACACGTACGTCGGCATCCTGCAGACGGCAGTTGCATCTGGCTTAAAGGAATTTCCGATGCCGACCGTTTTCACGAACTGCCACAACTGCCTCGCAGCCGTCGGCGGTACCATCAACACGGATGTGCATAAGTACGCAGAGACCGCCTGCCATAAGTTCGGCGGTATCTTTGTTCCGCCACACGAAGCGGTCATCCATCAGTATATGCGTGAGATGCTGATCAAGTCCGGCGACATGGCGATCGTTTCTGATTCCCACACACGTTACGGTACCCAGGGTTCCGTTTCCATCGGTGAGGGTGGGCCAGAGCTCGCGAAGGCCATGATCGGCAAGCTCTACGAGATCAGGTATCCGAAGGTGATTGCAGTGCTTCTGCACGGCAGCCCGAAGCCATGGGTCGGCCCGATGGATGTGGCCCTCACCCTGATCGGTGCGACCTTTAAGAACAAGTTCGTGAAGAACGCGATCCTCGAGTTCATCGGACCGGGTGTACACTCCATGTCCATGGATTTCCGTAACGGTATCGACACCATGACCACCGAGTCCGCATGCCTCTCCTCCATCTGGGAGACCGACGATGTCGTAAAGGAGTATTTCGAGATCCACAAGCGTCCGCAGGACTATAAGAAGATGCAGCCGGGCGATGCCGCTCTCTATGATGCGGTCGTTGAGATCGACCTCGATACCGTCGAGCCGATGATCGCCCTTCCGTACCACCCGAGCAACGCCTTCCCGCTTCGTGAGGTCATCGCAGAGCCGGAGAAGTATGCGAAGTGGGTCGAGGAACAGGCGGTGAAGACCTTTGAGAACACCCCGGACATCCATCCGAACCTCGAGGAGAAGATCGTTCCGTGGGCCAATGCTGGAGATACGCTCTCGGATGCCTTCCCGGTCGATCGTCGTATCCGCGTGGATCAGGCAGCCATCGCCGGCTGTGCGGCAGGTTCCTTCGAGAACATCTACGCGGTGGAGCAGGTAGCGCACGAAAGTAAGCAGCCGCTCGGTCAGTTCGCATTTAACGTATATCCGGCATCCCAGCCGATCATGGTCGAGCTGAACCGGATCGGTGCGATGAACGAGCTCATGATCCACGGTGTACGTGTGAAGACAGCATTCTGCGGCCCATGCTTCGGCGCATCCGACTGCCCTGAGAACAACGCGTTCTCGATCCGTCATTCCACCCGTAACTTCCCGAACCGTGAGGGCAGTAAGCCAGGTCAGGGTCAGGTCGCGAGTGCAGCCCTGATGGATTCGCGCTCCATCGCCGCAACCGCGTTCAATGGCGGTCTTCTGACCTCCGCAGAGGAGATGAAGGACATCTTCGAGCACATTCAGTATCCGAAGTATGAATTCGATGAGCGCATCTACGAGAACATCGTCTACAACGGATATGGCAAGGCGGAGCCGGAGACCGAGATTCAGTACGGACCGGCGATCAAGGACTGGCCGGAGATGGTCGCCCTGACCGATCATCTCCTCCTTCAGGTAGCCTCCGTCATCCGCGATGATGTCACCACGACCGATGAGCTGATCCCATCCGGTGAGACCGCATCCTACCGCTCGAATCCGTACAAGATCTCCGAGTTCACCCTGCAGCGTAAGGATCCGCAGTACGTGCCGAACGCGAAGGCTGCACAGGCCTTCGAGAAGGCAAGACTCGCCGGCGATGCAGCAACCGCGCAGAAGTTCTACTCCGTTCTTCATGCTGTCGGCATCAATGCGGATGCTCCGGAAGTGCTGTCACAGCTCATGAAGTCTACCGGCATCGGTTCGGTACTGTATGCGAAGCGCCCGGGCGATGGCTCCGCACGTGAGTATGCGGCTTCCTGCCAGAAGGTGCTCGGCGGCCTCGCGAACATCTGCATCGACTACGCGACGAAGCGTTACCGCAGCAACTGCGTAAACTGGGGTATGCTGCCATTTACGTATCCGGACGAGAACATTGACCTCGCGGTCGGCGAGTATGTATGGCTTCCGGGTATCCGTCAGGCCGTCGCAGACGGCGCCACGGAGGTCACGGCAAGCGTGATCAGCGCCGACGGAACGAAGGCCCGTGAGATGAAGCTCGAACTGAAGGATGTCACCGAATCCGAGAAGAAGATCCTTCTTGCCGGCTCGATGATTAATTCCTACCGCGAAGATATGGGACTGTAAGACGTAGTCCTTATAGCGCCGCGCCTGATGGATAGCGTTTATCAGTATAAAGATATGGGGTTGTAATCCACAGTCCGCTAAGAGCCCGGAGAACCGCCATCGACGGAGGTTTTCCGGGCTTTCCATCTATCTGAAAGTAGGATATAGTTATATCGTTATAGAAATGACGACCTCAGGAGGTAGCGATGATTTATACACTGAAGAACAGTGAGATGGAAGTGCAGGTGTCGAGTAAGGGCGGAGAGCTCGTGTCGCTGCGGGATGCGGATAAGACGGAGTATATCTGGATCGGGGATGCGAGGTACTGGAAGCGGCATGCGCCGCAGCTTTTCCCGTGCATCGGGCGGCTCACGAATAATCAGTACCGGATGAATGGCGCACTGCACGAGATGGGACAGCACGGATTCCTGCGGGACTATGAGCTCATGAAGGTGGAGAGCGAGGAGCAGGGGACAGAAGTGCAGGCAGGAGCTGCAGCAGATCAGTTGAGCACAGCTGGCCACCAGGCAGGAGACGTAGCAGGTCAGGCTGGCGCAGATGCAGAGAATCTGACGTCCCTGCATCTGCAGATTCAGTCGGATGCGTCGACGCGGCCGCTCTATGACCGCGACTGGACCGTGGATAACTTCTATAGCATATGTGGAAAAACGCTGAGCGTAAAGTTC
>Ga0129312_1001303_pt1 | contig 15029 bp, 14 predicted proteins | sample O827metagenome_FD_94434 | JGI IMG/M metagenome (GOLD analysis project Ga0129312, IMG submission 94434) | Orangutan group fecal microbial communities from Wisconsin, USA - O827 metagenome | ecosystem: Host-associated > Mammals > Digestive system > Large intestine > Fecal | place: USA: Wisconsin... | reverse complement strand
TGATCACACGCGGGATCAAGGAAATCAGCCGCCTGGGAGTGGCAATGGGCGCAAATACAGAAACATTAAATGGCCTGTCTGGTATCGGAGACCTGATCGTAACTTGTGCCAGCCGTCACAGCCGTAACCGTAAAGCTGGTATGCTGATCGGACAGGGCCACACCATGCAGGAAGCGATGGATGAAGTAAAGATGGTTGTGGAAGGTGTTTATTCAGCGAAAGCAGCCATTGCGCTGGCAAAAAAATATGCCATTGACATGCCGATCATTGAGCAGGTAAATGCAGTATTGTTTGAAAATCAGACAGCGAAAGATGCTGTGATGGAACTGATGCTGCGTGATAAGAAAGCGGAGCATGAGGATATTCAGTGGTAAACCTGTGTTGTCACAAAATAGTAAAAAATGAAAAGCAGGAGACTGTAAAGGGGAGAAATCAGGATGCTGATACGATGTGCAAAATGTGGAAAAATGTATGATTATGATAAATACAATGGTATTTGTCCAAATTGTGCGCGGTATAACCGACCGGACAGCCGGGAGGATATGGAGCAGAATCTGCATGATAAATATGATACAGGATCTGATCCACGTCAGCATGACTGGTATCGGGAACCTCAAAATACAGTCAAGCAGGAGAAACAGACTTATACATATCAGAGTTTTGGTGAACAGGCAGCTGGAAATAGCCATGCGTTGAAACGGGCAACACATCAGACGCAGGGGTGCAAAAAATCAGCTTTTTTGCCAGCTGTTATTGTTCTGGCGGCTGTGCTTGTGGTTGTGCTTGTAGGGATCATAGTGTTTTTTACGACATTGGGTTCTGCAATCACAGACGATTGGGACGTGAATGACCAGGGATACGATCAGGCGGAAGAGACCATTGATCCGGAATATCAGAATCGGGTTTATGTGGATTATGCCTGGGCAGATTACCTGGGAGATGATCTTGACGATGTGGATTGGGATGATTATGTAAATGATTATTTTACGGAAGCGACAGACGGAGAACTGGCACAGCTTTCAAAACTTATGGCAGAACCCGGAATGACGTATTATCTGATTTCACTGGATGTTAGAAACAATCTGTCTGATTCATACAGCTTATCTTATCTGACGGAAAATATGCTCAGTTTCTGGTCAGACGAAGATATGGATGGAAATCCGGATGAATACTACGAAGTCGAAAAACTGTTTACTATCAGCCATCCGGAGACGGAGTCAATGGATGATAATTATGTGGAGGTTGTGGTAACGGTGCCGGATGACCTGGAAGATCTTTATGGATCCTGTGTTTTGAATGACAATGCAGAAGAATTTGGCTGCTATCTGGATGAATAAATTGTATAGTAAATTACAGAGATAAAAGAAAAGGCCTGATGTCTGCAGTGGATACCGGGTCTTTTTCTCTCAGTAAAGAAATTTATTCCTGTAAAAATGTAAGTGAAAACAAGTTTATGATAGAAGAAAGCGGAGGAAATTATGATGAAAAATATTCGTATCAAATATTTTACGGACAAAATTGACAAACTGGAGTATATTGATGGAAAGTCTGACTGGATCGATCTGCGTGCAAGTGAAACCGTTGAGATGAAAGCGGGAGAGTTCAAACTGATCCCACTCGGAGTTGCAATGGAACTGCCGAAGGGGTATGAGGCTCATGTGGTACCGCGCAGCTCAACTTTTAAAAATTATGGATTACTGCAGGTAAACAGCTGTGGTATCATTGATGGTTCTTATTGCGGAGATGAAGATATGTGGCGTATGCCGGTGTATGCAACCCGTGATACCGTGATCAATGTAAATGACAGAATATGTCAGTTCCGTATCGTGGAGAATCAGCCGCAGATCGTATTTGAGGAAGTTACATCCCTTGGAAACAGTAATCGCGGCGGTTTTGGGAGCACTGGAAAACAGTAAATCGGATGCACACGAAATTATACGACAGATGCCAAAATGATGTTCGTTAAATCGTCAAAAAAATAAAGGAATGCATCGTCGTAATGCTGAAAAATTGTAAGAGATGAACAAAAAACTGGCAGAAACACCAATGTTTTGATGGCAATTTTGTTAAAATACATGATGACAAGAGTAAATAGATTTGTTAAAATAACAACATAAACAAAGCGGAAAGTTTTGTGGAGAATTATTTTATGGAGGGTAATTAAAAATGGCAGAATTATCATTAAAACATATCTATAAGAGATATCCAAACGGGTTTGAGGCTGTAAAGGATTTTAACCTTGATGTAGCAGATAAAGAGTTCATTATTTTTGTTGGACCATCTGGATGCGGTAAATCTACAACACTTCGTATGATTGCTGGTCTGGAAGAAATAACAGAAGGTGAATTCGATATCGACGGAAAGAGAATGAATGACGTTGAGCCGAAAGACAGAGATATTGCTATGGTATTTCAGAACTATGCATTATATCCTCATATGACTGTATATAATAATATGGCATTTGCATTAAAATTACGAAAAGTTCCAAAAGATGAGATTGATAAAAAAGTTCGTAATGCAGCAAGAATTCTTGATCTTGAAAAATTACTGGATCGTAAACCAAAAGCTCTTTCAGGTGGACAGAGACAGCGTGTTGCCATGGGACGTGCTATTGTGCGTGAACCAAAGGTATTCCTGATGGATGAGCCGCTTTCCAATCTGGATGCAAAATTAAGAGTACAGATGCGTTCTGAAATTTCATCCTTACATCAGAGACTTGGCGCAACTATCATTTATGTAACACATGATCAGACTGAGGCTATGACACTTGGTACAAGAATCGTTGTTATGAAAGATGGCGTGATCATGCAGGTGGATTCTCCGCAGAAACTTTACAATGAACCGAACAATCTGTTTGTTGCAGGGTTTATTGGATCTCCGCAGATGAACTTTATCGACTGTGTATGTAAAGTTGAGGGAGATAAGGTTACTCTGACAAATGGTGATACTTCTTTCGTAATGCCGGAGGGTAAAGCAAAAGCATTAAAAGATGGCGGATATGATGGAAAAACAGTTGTATTTGGTATTCGCCCAGATGATATGGATGATTATCCGGAGTACATCGAGAAACATGCCGGATATGCGATCAAAGCAAAATGTACCGGTTATGAGCTTCTTGGTTCCGAAGTATTACTTTACTATACATACAACGGTGCTACAATGACTGCTAAAGTTGATTCTGGTACACCGTGTCGTTATGGTGATGATGTAACTGTTGCTTTTGACATTAACAAAGGACATGTTTTCGATAAAGAGACAGAGCAGATTATCTCTCACTAAGGTCAATACGTCAAAACGATAATTGTTTTGGAAAAAATGAAACTGGGTATGGAATACATACCCAGTTTTCTTGCTTAATAGGATTTGGGTGTTAAAACATCCAAATTCTATTAAGTAAAAGCACTTCTTTACAGGGAAGAATCAATCCCTGTCAGATTATGCGAATGTTGAGAATTGGAGGTATCAAAAGACAGTTATGGAGGCACATGTATCCGGAAAAAAACTCATGCAGGCGCTGCAGGAAATGAAGGAGATTTCCAGAATGGAATTTGTTTTGTATGCAAAGAAAGGGAAGCTCTTGGCATCCACCTGTCCGGAGCCGGAGCAGAAAATTCAGGAATTTGTTGTACAGTTTGGAAAATCCATGGCAGAAAGTCAAACGATACAGGACTGGATTTTTCTGAAAATTGAAATCAATGACCGCACGGAATTGATCCTTCTGGTAAATAAAAATGGCAGTAACGATTCTTCTTACGTGATAGGACGTATGGCATCCTGCCAGATCCGAAATCTGTATCTGGCAGCCAGAGAACCGGCCAGTGAATCAAATTTTCTGCGGAAACTGATGAAGGGAGAATACAGTGAACAGCAGATTCGGGAGCAGATGCATGAGGTACGATTAAAAAATGCCTCTTATATGCTGTATGTGATCCGATTTTCCGGGGAGCAGGATCAGATTGTCCTGGAAACATTGAAAAATCTGTTTGTTGTTTATTCTGTTGATTATCTCGTGGAAATGGACGATACACATATGGTTCTGGTGAAAAATATTCTGGGAATCGATACAGAATATGATACTTATGCCCGCAGAATCATTGATAATCTGCAGTCAGAGGCGATGGTAAATGCATGGGTGGGATATACTAATCCGGCAGAAGACCTGACAGAATTGCATGAATGTTGCCGACAGGCCTACACAGCACTTCAGGTAGGAACCGTATTTTACGAAGAAGAGCGTGTCTTTTATTACCGGCATCTCGGCCTTGGACGTCTGATCCATCAGCTGCCAAAAGAGTTGTGCGATCTGTTTTTGCAGGAAGTGCTGGGAGAACAGGCGGAGCTTGATCTGGATGAAGAAACACTGGCAACGATCAAGCATCTCTTCGACAATAATCTGAATATTTCTGAGACGGCTCGGCAGCTTTATATTCATCGAAATACATTAGTTTACCGTTTGGAACGGATTGAGAAGAAACTTGGTCTGGATATCCGTACTTTTGAGGATGCAATGCTGTTTAAAATTGCAATGATGGTTCGAACGCATAGAAATGTAATCGGCAGTTGCCAAATAAAACATGACGTGGTAAAATAAGAAATTGCCCAGTGACAGATGGTCGCTGGGTACTTACACGTTTATTTCAAGTCGAACGCACGTGAGACTTGATGCGTGATTCTGGTCAGCGTAAGCTGACATATTCTTCTCAGAATCACTGCACATCCTCGCGGAGCGTTTATCTCAGTCGGAGATTAAACTCCCACTGAGAAAGACTTGTTATTACTTACCACTTGCAGAAGTGGGAGTCTTCTCGACTGAGATAAATTAATAAAGGGTATAGGAGCAAAACCGAGTATGAGTATAGACAAAAGGAAAAAAGTCTGGGTAGTGGGACACAAGAATCCGGATACTGATTCTATTTGTGCAGCTATTGCCTATGCAAACCTGAAAAATCAGACGAATGAGAACCGCTACGAGGCAAAACGTGCCGGCGAGTTAAATGAAGAGACAAAATATGTTTTGAAGACATTTGAAGTGAAGTCCCCGGGATTGATCACAGATGTGGGTGCACAGGTAAAAGACATTGAAATCCGCAAGACACCGGGTGTCAGCGGCAAGATTTCCCTAAAACGTGCATGGGAAATGATGAAAGAGCAGAATGTTGTTACACTTCCGGTAACAGATGAGAAAAATAATCTGGAGGGATTGATCATTACCGGAGATATCGCAACATCCTACATGGATGTGTATGACAATAGTATTCTGTCCCGCGCAAAGACACAGTATCAGAATATCGTAGATACACTGGATGGAACAATGTTGTGCGGAAATGAACATGCATATTTTACAAAAGGAAAAGTAGTGGTTGGATCTGCAAACCCGGAGACCATGGAGCAGTTTCTGGAGGATGATGATCTGGTTATCATGGGAAACCGTTATGATGCACAGATCTGTGCCCTGGAATCTAATGCAAGTTGTATCGTTATTGCAGGAAGTCCACAGGTTCCAAAGACGATTGTAAAAATGGCAGAAGAGCGAAACTGTGTACTGATCACGACCGATTATGATACATATACGGCGGCACGTCTGATCAACCAGAGTATGCCGATCAAATTTTTTATGCGCAGAGAGCAGCTGGTTACCTTTGAAACAGAGGAATATATTGATGAGGTCCGTGAGATCATGTCCAAGGAGAAACATCGCGATTTCCCGGTTCTGGATGAAGACGGAAAATATGTGGGCATGATTTCCAGACGAAACTTGTTGAATATGAAGAAAAAACAGGTGATTCTGGTGGATCATAATGAAAAAACACAGGCTGTGGATGGCATCGGCGGAGCAGACATTCTGGAGATTATTGATCATCACAGAATCGGAAGCCTGGAGACGATGTCTCCGGTCTTTTTCCGTAATCAGCCACTGGGATGTACTGCGACCATTATATATCAGATGTATCAGGAACAGAATGTGGAGATCAACAAAGAGATGGCAGGACTGCTTTGCTCTGCAATTCTGTCCGATACTTTAATGTATCGATCACCTACCTGTACGCCACTTGACAAAGCAGTAGCGGAGCAACTGGCACAGATCGCCGGTATCAATACTGAGGAGCATGCAAAGGCAATGTTCCAGGCAGGAAGTGATTTTGGAAGTAAGACACCGGAAGAAATTTTTTATCAGGATTTCAAAACTTTCAGTCAGGACGGCACTGATTTTGGCGTGGGTCAGTTAAGCGCCATGACACAGGAAGAACTGGATCAGGTGCGTGATAAACTGTTACCGTATCTGCGCGAAGCTATGGCGGAGCGTAAGATTGAAATGGTATTTGTAATGCTAACAAACATCATTGAGGAGACTACTTATCTGATCTGTGAGGGTGAAAATGCGAATGAACTGGTAGAGAAAGCATATCACGTTCATAAGGAAGGCAATTATCACATATTGAAGGGTGTGGTATCCAGAAAGAAACAGCTGATTCCAATGTTTATGTCAGCGATGCAGGAACAGTAAGAAAGGATAGAGACATCTATGGAAAGAGAATATTGGAAAGCAGGAAATATGCTCTATCCGGTACCGGCAGTGATGGTCAGTTGCCAGAGACCGGGAGAGCGGCCAAATATTGTTACGATTGCTTGGGCGGGAACTATTTGTTCTGATCCGGCCATGGTCTCGATTTCCGTGCGAAAAGAGCGTTATTCCTATGATATTATCAAAGAAACCGGAGAATTTGTTATTAATCTGACAACCAATGATCTGACCTTTGCGACAGATTACTGCGGTGTAAAATCCGGCAGAGATGTGGACAAATTCAAAGAAATGAAACTGACTCCGAGCAAGTCAAAGACCATTGCGGTGCCGGGAATTGCAGAGAGTCCGGTAAGTCTGGAATGTAAGGTAAAACAGGTGATTGAACTTGGTTCCCACGATATGTTCCTGGCAGAGGTGACAGCCGTATCCGTAGATCCGAAATATATGGATGAAAAAGGAAAGTTTCATCTGAATGATATCGGTCTGACTGCATATTCGCATGGGGAATATTTCAAACTGGGAGAGAAAATCGGTTCTTTTGGCTATAGTGTGAAAAAGAAATAGTAGAAGAATTACCAGAAAAGAAATTAAAAAAAATGAAATAAAAAAGCAGAGTGTTATTATACGATCTGATTTTGTGTAAAATAAGTCAGATCAGAGAGTACACACTCTGTTTTTTTGCTTCGTTCGGGAAGTTAATCATAAATATCAAAAAATAGTAAAGGTTATTTGATCAGAATATCCATCAAGGCCTCATAGATATCAACATTGGATTCTTTCCAATTGCGGCATACAGCCTCAGCCTGTGCACGGTTTTTGACACGCAGAGTCAGATCTACGACATCGGTACTCTGATCCTGGATGCGGCAGCGTACATCGTAGCCGGAACCGGAAGCTTTGTAATAATCCGCAAACACAGCCGTTTCCTGCTTAAGGTCAAAATGATGCGCCTGAAAATACGTGCGAATGTCTTCCTTGATGGCATCGGAGACTTTTGCGTGGAAGAAACCGAGTGTCTGCATGCCATCCTCCGTCAGATGGTAACGGGTATTGTTGTGGGTAGATTCTGCAGTGATCAGATCTGCTTCAAGTAATCCCGTGATAGCTTCCTGAACGGTGAAATAATCCGTATATTCATTTTCCAGAATAAAATTTGTAATCTGTGTGTTGACCAGTGGATAGTCTACAATGTTCAGCATGTACAGGATCATGATGCGGTACATGATGTCCGGTTTAGTCATAGTATTCCTTTCCCTGCCAGGTGTTCCGCTCCTTGAGTCGTTTTTTTATGGTATTCAATACCCTTTTTTTGTCCGTGCTCCAAAGCGGAGCTTTCAGCAGTTTGCGCGGACCATCTCCGGTAATACGGTGGACAACCATGGATGCCGGGAGATGCTCGAGACAGTCAATGATGAATTCGCAGTAATCCTCCATGGAAAACAGAGGAAACGGATTCTGTTCGTAATAAGCTGCCAAATCCGTATCTGATAAAATATGCAGTAACTGCAATTTCACCCCTGAAATAGGGGAGTGAGCCACGTAATCTATAGTCTGCATCATATCTGCGGTAGTTTCACCGGGCAATCCGAGGATCACATGCGTGATAACCGGAATGCTGCGTGTTGTCAGGGCATTGACTACTGCCTCGTAGCAGAAGAGAGAAAATCCCCTGCGGATAAAATCGGCACTTTTTTCGTGGATTGTCTGCAGACCAAGTTCGATCCAGACGGGTTTGATCTGATTCAGTTCGGAAAGCAGTTCGAGAATTTCGTCATTGATACAGTCCGGTCTTGTGGCAATGGACAGAACAACGATGTCCGGATGCCGGATCGCTTCCAGAAAAAGCGGACGCAGATAGGAGACAGGTGCATAGGTGTTGGTATAAGCCTGAAAATAGGCAATGTATTTGCGGCAATTTGTTTTTCGTTCCAGTTTCTTTTTGCCAGATGCAATCTGTTCTGCCACGGAAAGCAGATGATTTTCCGCAAAATCACCGGAACCACCGCGGCTGCAGAAGATACAGCCACGGGTTCCCTTTGACCCGTCACGGTTCGGACAGGTCATACCTCCATTCAGAGAAATGCGATATACTTTTTCGCCGAATGTCTCTTTTAAATAAGTGTCCAGTGAGTAATAACGATTCTGATTCATTCTTATTATTTATGCCTCAATATGGGATTTGACAGCCTGGCTGACCACATCAGCAACACGAGGATCAAACGGTTCCGGCATAATGAAATCTTCGTTCAGTTCTTCCTCGCTTACCAGCCCTGCGATAGCTTTGGCAGCAGCGAGTTTCATTTTCTCTGTAATCTGGCGGGCATGTCCCTCTAAAGCGCCTTTGAAAATGCCCGGGAAAGCGATGACATTATTTACCTGATTAGGAAAATCACTTCGTCCTGTTCCGACTACTTTTGCTCCAGCGGCTTTTGCCACATCCGGCATGATTTCCGGAACAGGGTTTGCCATAGCAAAAAGAATCGCGTCTTTGTTCATAGAAGCAACCATCTCTGCAGATACGATATTGGGAGCAGATACACCGACAAAGATATCAGCGCCACGCAGAGCGTCTGCTAAGGTACCGACCTGATTCTCAAGGTTTGTAACCTCAGTCATTTTCTGCTGCATCCAGTTCAGATCCGGATAATCCTTTCCGATGATACCGAGTTTGTCACACATGGTCACGTGTTTGAAACCGTAGGTGAGCAGTAATTTAGTAATAGCCACACCGGCAGAACCGGCACCGTTTACAACAACACGGCATTCTTCTTTCTTCTTGCCTGTCACGCGTAAGGCATTGATGATTCCGGCCAGAACAACGATGGCTGTTCCGTGCTGGTCATCGTGGAATACAGGGATATCCAGCATGGATTTTAATTTTTCTTCAATTTCAAAACATCTCGGTGCAGAGATATCTTCTAAATTAATGCCGCCGAAGGTTGGGGCAATATTTGCAATGGTACGGATGATCTCGTCAGTATCCTGTGTGCCCAGAACAATTGGAATTGCGTTGACATCTGCGAACTCTTTGAAAAGAACACATTTTCCTTCCATAACCGGCATGGCAGCCAGAGCACCGATATTTCCAAGACCGAGAACGGCACTTCCATCGGAGATGACTGCTACGGTGTTTGCTTTCATTGTATAAGTGTATGCAGCGGACGGATCTTTTGCGATGACTTTACAAGGTTCTGCAACACCAGGTGTGTAGGCGATTGATAAATCTTCACGGGATTTTACCGGAGATTTTGCTTCTGTGGAAAGCTTACCATTCCACTGTTTATGTAATGCTAATGCTTTTTCATTTAAATCCATGTTTGTGGCTCCTTTGCAATCATTTTTTCCTGCTTATCATATCATCAAAAAAAACACAAATCAAGGAATTAGAAAAAATACTTCCTATTTATATGGAATTGGTGTATAATACAGTTCTGTAATATGTATCAAAGTCGATTCTGACAGAAAATCCAAAGAATTAGTATGCAACAAACAGCTTACAAATAAATAGTTTACCGGAGGTTATAGATGAGAGAAAAATATGAAAGCTTATCTCTGACTGTATTACGAGATTTGGCGAAGTCAAGGGGACTTAAAAAAATTTCGACATTGAAAAAAGCAGAGCTGATCGAACGAATGCTGCAGGAAGATGAAAAAGATGCAGCGGCTGCAAAAGAAAAAGCAGCAGAAGAGAAGGAAGAAGCAAAGAAAGAAGAAAAAACAGAAACAAAAGAAGGTACAGAAGAAGGAAAAACTGCGGGCAGAACGTATGTAAGAGAACGCGTAGAGCGTAAGCCAGGACGTTACAGCAGAGCAAATATACGTCGAGAGGACAGGGACACCTCTGACAGCGAAGAAGAAAAGAAAACAGAAGAAGAACTGGAACAGATCCGCAAGGATGAGGCTTCTCTGGACAGCGGAGAGCAGGCAAATGGTATTCTGGAGGTTATGCCGGACGGTTATGGATTTATCCGCTGTGAGAATTATCTGCCGGGCGACAATGATGTGTATGTGGCACCGTCCCAAATCCGTCGGTTTAATCTGAAAACCGGTGATATTATATGTGGAAATAAACGCATCAAATCCCAGGGAGAAAAATTCAGTGCTTTGCTTTATGTCAGTACAGTGAATGGATATTCGCCATTTGAGGCAATGAAAAGAAAACCGTTTGAAGATCTGACACCTATTTTCCCAAATGAGCGTCTGCGTCTGGAGACAAAACCAAACGAGACAGCCATGCGAATTATGGATCTGATATCTCCGGTTGGTAAAGGACAGCGTGGTATGATCGTGGCTCAGCCGAAAGCCGGAAAGACAACTTTGCTGAAGAAAGTGGCAACTGCAGTAAAGACAAATAACCCGGACATGCATATGATCATTCTGTTGATCGATGAACGCCCGGAGGAAGTGACGGATATTAAAGAAGCCATTGAAGGCAATAATGTAGAAGTTATTTTCTCTACTTTTGATGAACTGCCGGAGCATCACAAACGTGTATCAGAGATGGTGATCGAGCGTGCAAAACGTCTCGTGGAGCATGGACAGGATGTTATGATTCTTCTGGACAGCATTACCCGTCTGGCAAGAGCCTATAACTTGGTTGTTCCGCCAAGTGGCCGTACCTTGTCCGGTGGTCTGGATCCGGCAGCATTACATATGCCAAAACGATTCTTTGGCGCAGCCAGAAATATGCGTGAGGGAGGAAGCTTGACCATTCTGGCAACTGCTCTGGTTGAGACTGGAAGCAAGATGGATGACGTAGTATACGAGGAGTTCAAGGGAACCGGTAACATGGAGCTTGTTCTGGATCGTCGCTTGTCCGAGAAACGTATTTTTCCGGCTATTGATATCGTAAAATCCGGAACTCGTAGAGAGGATCTGCTTTTAGATAAGGAAGAACAGGAAGCTATTTATATTATGCGAAAAGCATTTAACGGCATGAAATCTGACGAAGCAGTAGAAAATATTCTGAATATGTTCGTCCGAACCAAAAATAATCATGAGTTTGTAGAACTTGTGAAAAAACGGAAATTTTTCTAAAAAACTGCTTGCAATAGAAAAAAGTGTATGATACAATATGAAAGCTGTGTACCGTGAGTATGCGGTACAGAAAGATTAACAAGTTTATTGTTTTTCATAGACGTAAGTAGAATTACAAAGAAATTTGGTATGCGAGGTGAAATTAATGAGAGAAGGAATCCATCCGGATTATTATCAGGCAACTGTAACCTGTAACTGTGGAAACACATTCGTAACAGGTTCTACAAAGAGTGATATTCACGTAGAGATTTGTTCTAAATGCCATCCATTCTATACAGGACAGCAGAAAGCAGCTCAGGCACGTGGACGTATTGATAAGTTCAACAAGAAATACGGCTTAAAATAATAGTAAGATATGTGTGAAAATCAGGTTGAGGTTGCAAAATCTCAACCTGTTTTGTTAAGAGGAATTATTATGCGCTATTCGGGGATTGGCGGTCAGGCCGTCATGGAAGGTGTCATGATGAAAAACAAAGAACGGTATGCGGTGGCAGTTCGCAAACCGAATCAGGAAATCGAAGTCATGACGAAAGAATATAAGGGAATTGTTCCGGGAGAAGTGTGGCAGAAGATTCCGTTAGTGCGGGGAGTGCTGAGTTTTATTGATTCCCTGGTGCTTGGAATGTCCACACTGATGTATTCCGCTTCTTTTTTTGAGGATGAAGAAGAATCAAAAGAGAAGAAGCAGGATACCGCAGAGAAGAAAAAAACAAAGGAAAATGCCATGATGGGCGGAACGGTTGTGTTATCGGTTGTGATGGCTGTGGCAATTTTTATGATTCTTCCTTACTATCTGTCGGTGTTGTGTTCCCGGTTTATAGCGAACGATATGGTTGTAGCGGTGATCGAAGGAATTCTTCGTCTCGCAATTTTTATCGGATATATATTGCTGATCTCAAAAATGAAAGAGATTCAGCGCGTGTTCATGTATCATGGTGCAGAGCATAAATGCATCAACTGCATTGAGCATGGACTGGAACTGAATGTGGAAAATGTGCGGAAAAGTTCCAAGGAGCACAAACGCTGTGGTACAAGCTTTCTGATGTTTGTCGTGATTATCAGCGTGATCCTGTTTTTGTTTATCCGTGTGGATTCTCATGTATTGCGTCTGGTGCTTCGACTGGCACTGGTGCCGGTGATCGCGGGCATTTCCTACGAGCTGCTGCGTGCGGCAGGACGCAGCGACAATCCGTTGATCAATCTGATCAGCAAACCAGGACTATGGATGCAGGGTCTGACCACAAAAGAGCCGGATGACGACATGATCGAGGTCGGTATTGCATCCGTGGAGGCTGTGTTTGACTGGAAAAGTTACATTGCAGAAATCCGTGCGGAAGAAGGAGTTTCGGAGGAAATCAATACAGATAGAAACTCTGAAGATGCCGAACAGAAAGTTCAGGAGAAAAAGCCATGACATACCGGGAAGCGAGAATGCAGGCAGCAGAGATGCTGAAAGCTGCAGGTGTGGAAAATGAAGCTGCAGAAAGCTGGTTCCTTATGGAAACTGTCTGTCAGATCAGTCGCAGTTTTTATTTGCTGCATGAACGTGATGAGATGGAGCATGGACAGGAGACCGCTTATCTGGAACTGACGGAAAAACGCTGCCAGCGGATACCGTTACAGTATCTGACCGGAGAACAGGAATTTATGGGACTGCCATTTGCGGTCAATGAACATGTACTGATTCCGCGTCAGGATACGGAAGTGCTGGTGGAAGAAGCTATTTCAATCTTAAAAAGTGAAATGCCGGATGCGGATGTTCTGGATTTGTGTACCGGTTCCGGATGTATCGGAATCAGCATTCATTCCTTTTGCCCAGATACAAAAGTGACTGGGGCAGATATTTCGGAAGAAGCATTACAGGTGGCAAAACATAATGCATTACAGAATCAGGTTTCGGTGAACTTTGTTCACAGCGATCTGTTTTCCGGAATTTCCGGCTGTTTTGATATGATTGTTTCAAATCCGCCTTACATTCCGAGTAAAGTGATCGATACACTGATGCCGGAAGTACGTGACCATGAACCGGTGGGAGCGTTAGACGGAAAAGAGGACGGGCTTTATTTTTACCGGAAGATTACTGAAGAGAGCGTTGCGCATCTAAATGATGGTGGCTATCTCCTGTATGAGATCGGATATGATCAGGCAGAAGCAATCAGCGGGTTTATGAAAGAACATGGATTTAATGATATAAAAGTGATTCGCGATCTGGCGGGACTTGACCGGGTTGTGAGAGGAAGGAGATAAACTATGTTTGACAGACTGGAAGATACACTGGTACGTTTTGAAGAACTGCTCAGCATGCTGAGTGAGCCGGATGTGGCAAATGACCCGAAACGTTTCCAGAAACTGATGAAGGAGCAGGCGGATCTGGCTCCAATCGTAGAAGCATACAAACAGTATAAAGAAAATAAACAGAACATCGAGGACAGTCTTGCTATGCTGCAGGAGGAGAGTGATGAGGAACTTCGCGAGCTTGCAAAAGAAGAGCTGGCAGAGTCCAAAGAGAAAGTAGAAGAGTTAGAGCAGAAATTAAAAATTCTTCTGCTTCCGAAAGACCCGAACGATGACAAAAACGTTATCGTGGAGATACGTGCAGGTGCCGGTGGAGACGAGGCAGCACTGTTTGCAGCAGAAATCTACCGTATGTATGTACATTATGCAGAGAGCAAACGCTGGAAAGTTGAGACTATGGACGTGGAGGAAATCGGTATCGGCGGTATGAAGTATGTCAGCTTCATGGTAACTGGTCAGGGCGCTTATTCCTTACTGAAATACGAGAGTGGTGTACATCGTGTACAGCGTGTGCCGGAGACAGAGTCCGGTGGACGTATCCATACATCCACTATCACCGTTGCAATCATGCCGGAGGCAGAGGAAGTAGACGTACAGATCGATATGAACGACTGTAAATTCGATGTATTCCGTGCATCCGGAAACGGTGGACAGTGTGTCAACACAACAGACTCCGCAGTAAGTCTGACCCATATCCCGACAGGTATCGTAATTTCCTGTCAGGATGAAAAATCTCAATTGAAAAATAAAGACAAAGCATTAAAAGTACTTCGCGCGAAATTGTATGATATGGAATGTCAGAAAGCACATGATGCTGAGGCAGAGGCAAGAAGAAGTCAGGTCGGAACCGGAGACCGTTCTGAGAAAATTCGTACTTACAACTTCCCGCAGGGACGTGTGACGGATCATCGAATCAAACTGACGCTGTATCGTCTGGAGTCCATCATGAATGGTGATATTCAGGAGATCATTGATGCGCTGATCGCGGCTGACCAGGCTGCAAAACTTGCGAAGATGAATGAAAATTAATTTATCTCAGTCGAGAAGACTCCCACTTCTGCAAGTGGTGAGTAATAACAAGTCTTTCTCAGTGGGAGTACAATCTCCGACTGAGATAAACGCTCCGCGGGGGCGCACATTGTCTGGGAGACAATGGTTTTGCGCCGACCGGAAC
>Ga0129312_1001300_pt1 | contig 15060 bp, 12 predicted proteins | sample O827metagenome_FD_94434 | JGI IMG/M metagenome (GOLD analysis project Ga0129312, IMG submission 94434) | Orangutan group fecal microbial communities from Wisconsin, USA - O827 metagenome | ecosystem: Host-associated > Mammals > Digestive system > Large intestine > Fecal | place: USA: Wisconsin... | reverse complement strand
GTTTGGCTCCGCTGCGGATTGAAATGGCGAGACTTTTGTATCAATGTGAAGGCATTGACGCAAAAGGGCTCGCCTTTTTTGCGTCCGCCGAAAGGAGACACAGTACATGAAGCAGGAAAAGAATATTTGGGAACAATCCCGCGTGGAGCTGTTTCGGGGATTGGATTGCCGGGAGACCGGCCTATCGCAAGAGGATGCGGCGCTCCGTTTGTTGAAATACGGAGCCAATGAACTGCACGCCGGTAAGCAAAAGAGCATTTTGCAGATTTTTCTGGGGCAGTTTGCGGATTTTCTGGTGTTAATTCTCATTCTGGCCGCCATCATCTCTGCCTGCATGGGGGATGTGGAGAGCATGATCGTCATTCTGGCGGTCATCACCATGAACGCCGTCCTGGGGACCGTGCAGACGGTAAAGGCATCCGCGTCGCTGGATAGCCTGAAGCAGATGTCCGCCCCCACCGCCAAGGTGCTGCGGGACGGTCAGATCGTGCAGATCCCCGGCCGAGAGGTGGTTCCCGGTGATGTGGTCATATTGGAGGCAGGGGATTCCGTCTGCGCCGACGGGCGCCTGTTAGAATGTGCCAGTCTGAAGTGTGCGGAGAGTGCCCTTACCGGCGAGAGCCTGCCGGTGGAAAAGGATACGGAGCCTCTTACCGGGGAGACCGCTCTGGGAGATCGAAAGAACATGGTGTTCTCCGGCAGCTTCGTCACCTATGGGCGGGGCCGCTTTCTGGTGACGGCCACCGGCATGGACACGGAAATGGGCAAGATCGCCCAGCTTCTGAAAAACACGGAGGAGCGGAAAACGCCGCTTCAGGTCAGTCTGGATCAGTTCGGCAGAAAGCTGTCCATCATCATTCTGGTGATCTGCGCAGTGCTGTTTGGCGTCAGCGTGCTGTGGCGGCACGAAAACGTGATGAACGCCTTCCTCTTCGCCGTGGCGCTGGCGGTGGCCGCTATCCCCGAGGCGCTCAGCTCCATCGTGACCATCGTTTTGTCCTTCGGCACCCGGAAAATGGCAAAGGAGAACGCCATCATCCGCCATTTGCAGGCAGTGGAGGGGCTTGGCAGCGTGTCGGTCATCTGCTCGGATAAAACCGGTACGCTGACTCAGAACCGCATGACGGTGCGCAAGCTCTACACCGGCGGCAAGGTGATCGATGCCAAAGACGCAGACTTCCGTGACCCGTTACAGGAGCCGCTGCTGCGGACGGCCCTGCTGTGCAGCGACGCAGTCATCAGCGGGGATACGGAGATTGGAGACCCCACGGAAACGGCGCTGGTGCGGCTGGGGGAGACCAACGGCTTTGACGAGGATCTCGTCCGGGACCGTTGGCCCCGTTTGACGGAGATCCCCTTCGATTCCGACCGGAAAATGATGTCCACGGTCCACAAGCTGGCGGGCGGCTTGATGCTGGTCACCAAGGGTGCGACGGACGTGCTGCTGGACCGCTGCGTGGTGACACCGGAGGAACGGGCGAGGATCGAACAGGTCAACGAACAGTTTTCCAACGAGGGCCTGCGGGTGCTGGCCTTCGCCTGCCGCAGCGTGGACAGTACGGCCATCACTCTGGCAGACGAAAATGGTCTGACCTTCCTCGGCCTCATCGCCATGATGGATCCGCCCCGCGAGGAGTCTAAGGCGGCGGTGGCGGAGTGCATCCGCGCCGGCATCCGTCCTATTATGATCACCGGCGACCATAAGATCACGGCGGCGGCCATCGCCCGTGAGATCGGAATTCTGCGGGTCGGCACGGAGGCCGTGGAGGGCGCGGTCATCGACGGCATGAGCGACGAGGAATTGCAGGACTTCGTGCCGAAGGTCAGCGTCTACGCCCGTGTGTCCCCGGAGCATAAGATCCGCATTGTCCGGGCGTGGCAGCAGCGGGGCAATCTGGTAGCCATGACCGGCGACGGTGTCAACGATGCTCCCGCCCTGAAGCAGGCGGACATCGGCGTTGCCATGGGCATCACGGGAACGGAGGTGGCCAAGGATGCCGCCGGTATGGTGCTGGCGGACGATAACTTCGCCACCATCGTAAAAGCCGTGAAGAATGGCCGGAACGTGTACGCCAACATCAAGCGGGCCATTCAATTTCTGCTTTCCGGCAATACGGCGGGCATTTTGACGGTGCTCTACGCCTCCCTGATGGGACTGCCCGTGCCCTTTGCGGCAGTGCACCTGCTGTTCATCAACCTGCTGACGGATTCTCTGCCCGCCATCGCCCTTGGCTTGGAGCCTCATACCGATGAGGTCATGTCGGAAAAGCCCCGGCCCCGGAACGAAGGCATCCTGACCAAGCCCTTCCTGTTCAGCGTGGGTGTTGAAGGACTGGTGATCGCCGCCGCCACCGTCACGGCCTTCTATCTGGGGCTGAACGCCGGCGGTGCCGCCGCCGGACAGACCATGGCCTTCTCCACCCTGTGCCTGAGTCGGCTGTTCCACGGCTTTAGCTGCAAATCCCAGCATCCGGTGTTGCTGACCCGGCACTTCTGGAACAACCGTGCCCTGTTGGGGGCCTTTGCCATCGGCGCTCTGCTGCTGGGGCTGGTGCTGCTGGTCCCCGCGCTGGAACCGTTGTTCGCTGTTGCTCCCCTATCCGCTGGGATGGTGGGGGCCATTGTAGGGCTGGCCTTCGGCTCCATGGTGGTCATCCAGCTTTTGAAGCTGCTGCGGCGGTAAGGTACAGGCATTGCCCCGTCAGTAAAATCTTGCTGAAAAATTTACCATTCCACGGTGGAAAACCGATTCTTTGCATGATATAGTGAAAGAAACTCCAACAAGTAAGAAGGGCAGAATGAACAACATGGAGACTTCCATCAATTTTAATGAGAAAAAAGGCTTTATCTGCGATATGGACGGCGTCATCTATCACGGTAACCGCATCCTGCCGGGGGTGGCGGAGTTCATTCAGTGGCTGCATGATGAGGACAAGGAATATCTCTTTCTTACCAACAACAGCGGCTACACGCCCCGGGAGCTGAACCAGAAGCTCGCCCGCATGGGCCTTGATGTGCCGGAGGAACACTTCTATACCAGTGCGCTGGCCACCGCCGCTTTCCTGCGGGAGCAGGCGCCGGGCTGTTCCGTGTTCGCTATTGGCGAGGCAGGCTTGCTCAACGCCCTCTATGACGCAGGCATCACCATGAACGATGTGAACCCCGACTATGTGGTGGTAGGCGAGGGGCGCAGCTACTCGCTTGACACCCTCACGAAAGCCACAAATCTGGTGATACAGGGGGCCAAACTCATCGGTGCCAACTCCGATGTCTCCGGTCCCATCGAAAACGGCATCGCCCCTGCCTGCCGTGCCCTCATCGCACCGATTGAGATGGCAACGGGCAAACAGGCCTACTTCTGCGGCAAGCCCAATCCGCTGATGATGCGGACGGGGTTGAAAAAGTTGAATTGCCACTCCGGTGAGGCGGTGATGGTGGGTGACCGCATGGATACCGACGTGATCTCCGGCATGGAGAGCGGTATGTCCACGGTATTGGTGCTCTCCGGCGTTTCCACACGGGAGACCCTCAAGACCTACGCCTACCGCCCCAGCATCGTGCTGGACGGTGTGGGCGACATCGCTGCCATGGCCCGCAGGGAGAAAGTATAAGGTCACATATTAGCAATATCAAAGAACGGATCTTCAATTTAACAGACATGAAAAAAGTAGACACTCTGTTTCGAGTGTCTACTTTCATCTTATCAGGCACAACTCCAGACTTGAAGCGCCATGATTTTATACGCCTTTGGCTGAGACAGATACTATTCTAAGCTGTTTTTGCAAATAGAACTTAGTTCTGCTCCATGGGAACTTCCAGAGTGCGAGCACCAGACTCGAACTCCTTGGCAACATCCTTGACATTCTGGATCTGCTCAGCAGTCAGAGCATTCTCCAGAGGAGCGGGGTTGATGGCGTCAGCGGTGATGCCAGCGGCGCCGATAACGCCTTCCTTGATGCCCCAGGTCTCATTGGTGGTATTCAGGCTGCCATCCAGGAAAGATTCAACAATAAGCTCGCAGGTCTTACCAGTGTTCTTCAGCTGAGAGGTGATGATGAACTCGTTATCAGTGCTGGTGAGGTCAACATCCTGACCGGAGGTGTAGAAGCCCTTTTCCTTAGCAGCCTCAAAGGTACCGCTGTCGCCGCCAGCAGCCGCGGAGTTGATAAAGACGCAGCCCTTGGTAGCCTGCTGCAGAGCAAATTCCTTTGCCTTACCAGGATCGGAGTAGCTGCCAACGAAGTTAGCAGTGAAGTTGGCATCCGGATCGATGGACTTGATTCCTTCCATGTAAGCATAGCGCCACTTGTAAGAGCTCTGGCCCTGAGAAACGTGAACCATACCATACTCATGAACGTTTGCATCCTTATTCTGCGTGGCATAACCAGCGATCAGGCCGATCAGATAAGCGCCTTCCTGCTCCTTGTAGGAGATGCACTTCACATTATCGTTGTCGATCTCATCATCGACCAGAACATACTTGCACTTATCGGGGAACTCGTTGGCAATCGCATTGATGGCCTGGGAACCCTGGCCGCCCATGCAGATGATGAGGTCGGCACCCTCTTCGATAGCAGCACGCATGTTGCTATCGAAAGCGTCGGTATCTGCACATTCGACCTTCATGAGTTCAAAGCCGAGTTCTTCAGCCTTCTTCTCCATAGCATCACGTGCCTGGACCAGGAAAGCCATCGTACCGACCTTTTCAGAGACGAAAGCAACCTTCGGCTTCTCTTCAGCGTCGGAGTTGGTGCTGGGTGCGCTGTCGTCTTTCTTGCCGCAGCCAGTCAGTACACCAAGGCACATCACAGCTGCAAGCAGAAGAGCCATAACTTTTTTCATGTTCAATTCCTCCTGTTGTGATTTAAAGAATCAATATAGTAACTACTTGGACCTTCCGAAGCAGTTTACTTCAATAGAGAGTATTGCAAGCTTATTCCTTAGATGGTTCGCTAAATACGGGCGCTTTTGAAATACCGTACAACCCTTTATTCCGTTTTTCAGTCTGTTGTAAGGGACGTGTCAACAGCACATCGCATCTAAGTATATTAACTTTTTTACCGATAGTCAACAAACGAATCCTTTAGAAAGCTGAAAAAACCGAACATTGTCGAATCGGCCTAATTCGCGCAAAAAGAGCACCATTTTCATGTGCAACCCGCCGGGCGTTTTTTGATGTGTTCGCTCAAGCCATGACGCTACAATCGATTCTAATTCTCTTTTCTAAGAATTTCTGAATCGATTTGGTCAGCAGTTGGATCAGCGGGCCAGAGCACACACCGGCAATCAATGTGGCATACAACACCACTCCACCCAAGAGGAATCCTCCCAACGTGAAGAGCATATCGGCACAAACGCGGATAAGGCCATAATTCTTGTGGGTTTTCTCTGAGATCGCCAAAACAAGACAATCCGCATAAGATGGGCCCAGATTAACGGCAATCCCTACCGCAATACCGGTACACATGAGAAAAATAGAGGTACACATTAAAAGGATTTTCGCAGGGTTTCCCAAGTTCTCTGGCGCCAGCAAAAAAGACTGATAGACGGTAGTTGCCAAATTGATGCAGGGGCCAAGAAGGATCGCCGAGACGATGGTACCCACATGGAAATACCTTCGTGCAAAGATAAGTACGAATATTACGCCAATGAGACTGACGATTTGAGCAGCCGTTCCGTAGGACACATGTGCTGCCACATGTACCCCATCGTACAGCACCGAAAGTGGATCAGAGCCCCAGCCAGCATAATAGAAACCAGCGATTCCCGTCCCCAGAATACAGAGACCAATCAGGTAAACCACCATCTTCTTGGCAAGGCGAATCGATCTGTTCATACAAGATCTTCTTCCTATTCAGTTATTAGTTACTCTTAGAGTTCTCCCAAGATGCGCTCCTTGATCGACTTGCATTGGGCAATGACCTTCTCCTCATCGATAGTGTTCAAGATACCGTCCTTGTAGACAACCTTTCCGTCGATCATGTTCAGGCACACATCATCGGCATGACCGGCATATAGGATATTCGCCACCACATCAAATACCGGCTGCATATGGGGTTTATCCAGATCCCAAACAACGATATCAGCGCGATTGCCTACCTTGATAGCACCGCAGTCCATTCTTCCCTGCGACCGAGCGCCATTGAGCGTGGACATCTTCAGCAGTTCCTTTTGGCTGAGGAAGAGAGGATCATGGTTGACACCCTTCTGGATCAGTGCTGCCAGATTCACCTCTTCTAACATGTTCAGGTTGTTGTTACTGGCGGCGCCATCGGTGCCGATACCTATATTTATCCCCATTTCCAGCATTTTCTTCAGATTTGCCACACCACTGCCAAGTTTCATATTACTGGAGGGGCAATGGGCCGGAGTGACTCCATATTCCTTAAGAATGTCAAAGTCCTCCCCCTCAAGCCACACGCAATGGGCTGCCGTAGTGGGGTTATCAAACACACCGCAATCAGCAAAGAAGCGGGTAGGCGTTACGCCGCGGTTAGCCTTACATTCATTGTGCTCTTTCGCGGTTTCAGAAAGATGCACGTGCATTCGCTTCCCTTTTTCCTTGCAATACTCGGCAGCCTCCCGCACCATCTGTTCACACGAAGTATATTCCGCATGAATGGACACATCCGCAATGATCCGGTCATCCGCTCTGGTCTTTTCATAGTCCAGCAGGAATTCGGCGCCTTTATAGCCGTTACAGTCATAAAAACCACCGTTTGCATTGGATGAACCGTGAGAAAGATTTGCTTTCATGCCGCTCTCATCAACCGCGCGAACGATACCGTCCATCATCATATACATATCGGTGAAAGACGTTACGCCGCTCTTGATCATTTCGATCTGACCCAGCAGGGCGCCCCAGTAGCAATCCTCCGGGGTAAGTTTTGCTTCAAACGGAAACATACGGTCAAAAAGCCAATTTTGCAGCGGTAATCCTTCGCCATATCCTCTAAGCAGCGGCATGGGAATGTGACTATGGATATTAAAGAACCCCGGCATTGCTACCTTGTTCTTTCCATCATAGACCTCTCCCGTGTAGTCTGCCGGCATTTCTTTGCCCACATAGGCGATCTTATTTCCCTCTACAAGAATATGAAAATGCTCTTGCGCCTCGTAGTTTTCGTCAATGACCGTAATATCTTTAAACAGCATCATGTCACCTTTTTCTTAGATCTCTTTTACGATCTCGGCAAGTAAGGCGCTGAAGTCCTTTGCGACTCTTTCGCCGGTCTCAGTAACTTCGTCACCATCTATCGGCTTATCCAGAATACCAGCAGCCATATTGGTCATCAGGGAGAGGCCCAGGAGCTTCATGCCGCAGTGGGCAGCAGTGAGGGCTTCCGTGACAGTGGACATGCCCACTGCGTCAGCACCCAGGATGCGCATGGCACGAATTTCAGCGGGCGTTTCGAAGTTGGGTCCCATGTGGAAGTAATAAACGCCTTCCTGCAATTTCATATTCAGCTTTGCAGCGCAGTTTTTGGCAAGTTCGCGCAGCTCTTTGGTATACATATCGGTGACGTCAAAGAAGCGGGGTCCCAGCTCATCAACATTCGGTCCTCTCAGCGGACTTGCGCCCATGAGTTTGATATGATCCTTGATGATCATAATGTCACCCACATGGAAGTCGGTATTGATGGCACCAGCAGCATTGGTGAGAATGGTTGCTTTGCAGCCGATGAGCTTGAATACGCGAATGGGCACAACCAGCTGCTCGAAATCATATCCTTCATAGAAATGGAAACGGCCAGACATGCACACCACAGTCCTGCCATTCAGCTTGCCAATAATAAGCTTGCCCGCATGGGATTTGACGGTGGAAACAAGGAAATTAGGAATATCCTTATAATCAATAACGACAGGATTTTCGATCTGTTCAGAAAGTCCGCCCAGTGCAGATCCCAGAATGAGTGCAATTTCAGGCTTCTCATCGATTTTGCTGAGAATATAGTCGGCACTTTTCCGAAAATAATCCAGTGTAAAATTATATTTCATATTCTATACTCCATTGGGTTTTATAAATGATGGTTTAGTCAACGTCCACATTCACGATAGCGTCCAGAGCAATTTTGATCTGGTCGTTAATGGCTTTTTTCATCACTTCCGGATCCGGATCATAACCTTCAACGTCTACCAATTCAAATGCCGGGGCATCTGCGCAGATGATAGCGCCAGCCTTCACATTGTGGGTAGAGGCAACAACAAGCAGGCTTGCCACTTCATTTTCCATGGCCTTTACACCGGCCTTGGCATAGAGCTTCACCTTGGATTCCAGGAAGCTGGGATAGAAGAGGGCCTGAGTCAGGATAATACCCTTGTTCACTTCAATACCATTTTCTTTCGCGCTCTTGGAAAGGGCTGCCACCACTTCCCCGTCCGCAACTGCCGGATAGGAAAGCGGGATCATTTTTTCAGTTACACCATCTTCGCGGCAAGCTGCAGTGGCAATGACCAGGCTACCAGCGTCAATTCCCGGCTGCATACCACCGCAGGTTCCCACACGAATGATTACTTTTGCGCCAGCTCTCCACATGCTCTCAAAGGCGATCGCAGCGCCACCGCAGCCCACACCGTGAGAAGTAACGCTAACAGGCACACCCTTATAGGTGCCGTTGAAGGTCCAGAACTCTCTGTTTTTGGCCATGCAGACAGGATCATCAAAGAATTTGGAGATCAACTCTGCTCTTGCCGGGTCGCCACAGGTGATCACTCTCTGGTTGATTTCGCCTTCAGCGACCTGAATGCAAGGAAATTTGATTTTTTCTGCCATATAATGTACCCTCCATTATTTGAGCTTTTACAGTAAAAGGTCTCGGTCAGAACACTCTGTGCGCCTTTTTCTGCTTTTTCAAGTGATTTCAAGGCTTTTAATGTGCCTTTTTCTTCATCTTTTCTTTCACCGCAAAGATCACAAGCGCAATAATGGTGGCCACATAGGGCACCATCATGGTCAGTTGGCTCTTGACGCCCGTAGTTTGCAGCACGTTACCAAAGGCCTGTGCAAATCCGAAGAACAAGCTGGCGGCGATGCAGCCAAGCGGATGGGACATGCCCAGGCTCGCTGCTGCCATAGCCATAAAGCCACGTCCGGAAGTCATATTCTCGGTGAACAAGGTGACCTGACCGATACTCAGCACGACACCGCCAAGGCCACAGAGGAACCCGGAAAATACGACCATTCCGATCTGAATACGCTCCGCTTTCGTACCAAGGCTCTCCGTGGCTTCCTTGTTGATACCAACAGAAAGGGCACGGAACCCTGCAACTGTTTTGAATAAGTAGATAAAAATGAGGATCGCCATGATGTAAGCAAAGTAATCCAGGAACGTGAGGCTATCGAAGATGGTGCCGACAAAAGGGATCTTATTGATGAGCGGCAGGTTGAATCGTTCCATGGGAACCAGTTTAGGGTCATTGAGTGTTCCTTTGATGCCGAAGATAACAAAGAGCAGAAAGCTCGTCAGACCACCCGTAAAGAGGTTAATAGCCGTACCAACGACCATGTCAGCCGCTTTGTATTTGACCTGCAATATGCCAACGACCAGGCTGATGACCATGGCGCTTGCCACGCCAGCCACAACAGAGATAAACGGGCTACCCGTGAAGTAGTTGGCCACAACAGCAAAGAAAGATGCAATGAGCATCTGGCCCTCGAGGGCGATATTGAAGACACCGATCCTGCTACACACGGCAGAGCCTAACGCAGCAAACAGGATAGGCGTCGTCATGCGGAGAGTGGAGTTGATAACCGCAGCAATATATTCTGGACTCATTATTTATTGCCCCCTTCTGCTATCGCTTTTTGCATTTTTTTCTTTTTGATCAGATTCCAGGTGAATTTAACAGAGACGAAGAGGGTAATGCTACACTGGATGATGGTAGAGATCTCAAGCGGAAGATCGACCTTACGCTGTAACGCAGCGCCCCCCTGTTGGAGTCCAGCCAGGAAGATCGATGTAAAGAACATGCCAACCGGATTCAAGTTAGCGATCAAAGCGGCCTGCAAGCCCGTCCAAGCGTAGTTACCAGATGCAAGCATGTTGTCGATGTATCTGTACTTCAGGCCAAGGACCTCGACGCCGCCGGCCAGTGCACCGACCGCACCAGAGAGGAACATGGTCAGAAACATGACCTTCGCCCGCTTTACACCGCCATAGATAGCGAAGAACGGGTTCAAACCACTCATCTTGGATTCATATCCAAAGATCGTCTTTTTAACGATAAAGAGCAGGAACAGCGTGACAAGGATCGCCAGAATGAAGCCAAAGTGAATGGTATTACCGGTAACCAGGCGAGGCAGCCGCGCGTCTGCGGGGATCTCCATGGATTGCGCGGTGATACCCGTAACAGTGTTGTCCTTGATGGGGAAGGATACCATATAAGATGCAAAGTAATTTGCAACGTAGTTCATCATCAGTGTGATAATAACCAGGCTTGCACCGAAGTTCAGGTTCAGCCAGGCCGCCAGCAAAGCATAGAGGCCACCGGCAACAATACCAGCCAGCAGGGAAACGAGGATCACAACGATGCCAGGGCCTGGCATATAAACGGCAATGCAGGTAGCCACCAACGCGCCAACGATCATCTGGCCTTCAACGCCAATGTTAATGTAACCCGCTCTCCAGGCAAAGGCTGTTGCCATTGCGCAGAAGATGATCGGAGTTGCGCGGGTAAGGCTTGCCATGATGTAATATCCAGAACCAAACGCACCCTTGAACAGCTCTGCATACACTTCCAAAATTCCCACATTGATATCGGGGCTGATGTTGGCGATCAGGATCACGATCGCGCCGACAATGAGGCCCAGGAACGTAGCCACAACAGGCTGTTTGATGCCATCCCAAATCGTTTTCAGCGCATTTACAAAGTAATTAGTTTTCTTTGCTTCCATCTGCTTTACCTCCCATCATGAGTAGGCCCAACTGCTCTTCTGTCACATGGCCTCTCCTGAATTCACCCGCAATCTTGCCTTCGTAAATGACATAAATACGATCAGAAAGGGTCATGATCTCACTGAGCTCAGAGGAGATCAGCAGCACAGCGTCACCTTTCGCGCGCTTCTCAAGCAATTTGTTATGGATAAACTCGATTGCACCGATATCAACACCGCGGGTCGGTTCCGCAGCAATGAGAAGTGGGCTATTTTGTTCGATTTCTCTGGCCACGATCAGCTTTTGGATGTTGCCGCCCGACAGCTCACCCGCCTTTTGGCTTAGGCCGCTGGTACGAACATCGTACCGGTCTATCAGATCCTGGGTAAAGCTCTTCACAGCCTTATCTTTGAGCAGGCCGTGGCTCGATAGCTCGCTCTTTTCATAGTGGGCCATAATGCTTGTCTCAACAAGGGTTGCCTTACTAGCGCAGCCGTAAAGGTACCGGTCCTCCGGAATACAAGCACAGCCAGCCTCGCGGATCTGTCCAACGCTTTTCCCCTTGATGTCTGTTTCGAGGAGTCTTACTTCGCCGCCGTCAAAAGGTTTCAGTCCCGTGATACATTCGATCAGCTCACTCTGTCCATTACCGGAAACGCCGGCAATGCCCACGATCTCTCCTGCCTCTACGTTCATGGAGAGACCATCAAGCACGTTTTTGCCGCCCTCACCGTGAAGGACCAGGTTTTCAATATCCAAGACTTTGCCGGTGGTGGCCTGTTCCTTCACCTCTTTGTCGATAATGCGTCTACCGACCATGAGGAAGGACATCTCCTCGATGCTTGTCTCACTGGTAGGCATCTCTTTGACGAATTTGCCAGAACGCATGATCATAACACGATCAGAAACGTCCATGACCTCTTGCAGCTTATGAGTCACAATAATCAGGCTCTTACCCATGGCAGCAAGATTTTTCATAGTCTTGATCAGTTCGCTTACCTCTTGCGGTGTCAAAACAGCGGAGGGTTCATCAAAAATAATGATATCAGCATCCTGATAAAGAACCTTTAAGATCTCAACACGCTGCTGAAGACCTACGGGACACTCGTTTACCTTCAGAGTAGGATCGATTTCCAGACCATATTTTTCCGAAAGCTCTTTTACGATCTCAACCGCTTTATTACGGTTAAAGAACAAGGACCCTTTCTTGGGTTCTTTGCCGTAAACAATGTTCTCAGCAACGGTAAAGGTATCAAACAGCATAAAGTGCTGCTGGACCATGCCAATGCCATGGTGCATTGCGTCATGCGGCGATTTGAAGTTCTGTTTTTCTCCATCAATGATGATCTCGCCGCCGGTCGGTTTTTCCAATCCGTATAGGATCTTCATTAACGTAGATTTGCCAGCGCCGTTCTCGCCGACAACTGCTAAAATTTCACCTTTATTCAGTGTAAGGTTGATGTTATCATTAGCAACTAATGACCCATACACCTTGGTGATGTTTTTCATTTCCAATAACAATTTTATCAGTCCCTTTCCATGATCGGGTTTCAGTTGCGAGGCGTAAGGTCACATGAACTGTCTCTGTCTATAAGCATCCGCCTATGCACCGGTGTAATTGGTTTCAGGCTGCCTGCATACATACCTGCTCTTAAAGAGAGAGAGCCATGCTGTTATGTCCCCTTTTAGTCAGAACCACAGGTTAAGGAAAATGGGTGGACTTTTTACTTGCCATTGCCCCCATTTTCCTTGGACCCGTTGGGTGTTCTTCTGGCAAAAGGGGTCTAAAAGCCCCTCTTGCTCTACCTGATTCTGAATGACTTTCGCACAAGGGGCCAGCTTTGGAAATGCAGCCAACCCCTTTCCTGTTCAGTCCTTGGCTGCCATGGTATAAATATCAAAATGCGCCTGTCGATCCAAGCCAATATAGCCGCTGGTCTTGCCATCACCGATGTGGTTCATCTCCACCAGCTCCGGGATATCTGCCGGGTCTGCACCGATCTCGGCAAAGGTCAGGGGCATCCCGATGGACCGCAGGAATGCCCGGAAGTTCTCGATACCCTCCAGTGCCGTGCGCTTGGGATCGTCGAAGTCCATCTGGCAGCCAAAGACCCGGACAGCCATCTGTGCCAGACGCTTTTCGCCGCCGTGCTCCGCGCAATAGCGCATCCACGCCGGCATGATCACCGCCAGACCCGCGCCATGGGCGCAGTCGTACTTGGCGGAGAGAACATGCTCCAGATGATGGCTGTTCCAGTCCTGCTGGCGGCCCACGCCCATAATGTCATTGTGGCACACCATACCGGCCCACATGATGTTCGCCCGAGCCTCATAGTTATGGGGATCCTCCATGACCCGGCGGCCCTCATGAAGCATAGCCAGCAGCACGCCCTCCAGCATCCGGTCCGTGACCTCCACGTCTGGCGTATTGGTGAAATAGCGCTCAAAGGTGTGGGCCATGATGTCCGTGATGCCGCAGGCCGTCTGGTAAGCCGGCAGACTTTCCGTGAGGGCAGGATCCAGCACGGAGAAGCAGGGCCGGAGGCAGTCAGCCTCTGCGCCGTTCTTCTCCAGGGTTTTCTCATTGGTAATAATGGAGTTCGGAGAGCCCTCACTGCCAGAAGCGGCGATCGTCAGGACTGTACCAATGGGGAGCGCTCCCTCCGGCGTCTTTCCGGAAAAGAAATCCCAAAAATCCCCATCATAAGGAACACCGATGGCAATGGCCTTAGCGGTGTCGATGACACTGCCACCGCCAACGGCCAGCACGAAGTCGATCTTCTCCCGACGGCACAGTTCGATGCCCTCATATACAAGGCCGCTACGAGGATTGGGCTTCACACCCCCCAGCTCCGCAGCGTACAGATTTTCCTCTTGCAGGCAGGCCTTGATCCGATCCAGCAGGCCGGATCGCTTGGCAGACTGTCCGCCGTAGACCACCAACACCCGGCTGCCGCCGAAGCGCTTGACATACTTGCCGGTCTCCGTTTCCCGGTCCTTTCCAAACACGAAGTAGGTGGGGCTGTAAAAGTCAAATGTCCGCATGCTGTGCTCCTTTCAATATTCTTAATATCCTGTCTTCTTTGCGCCAGGCTGTCCATAGGTCTGGAACTTGACCATAACTTCGTCCATCTGTTCATCCGTCAGAACATTCGGCTTTCCTATGCTCATAGCGCGGCACTGGATCTCCGCAATGTATTCCAAATTGCAGGCAAGGCCGTAAGCGCCCTTAATATCCTTGCCGCAGCATACCAATCCATGATTCCCCAGCAGAACACCATCGCTCTTGCCGCAGACCTGCATAGCTGCCTCAGCCAGAGCTTCTGTGCCAAACAGCTGATAGGGAGCACAGGGAACTTCCGCAGCACCTGCGTCACCGATCACATAGTGTACCGCCCGAATGGGCTCACCCAGCACGGCCAGCGTTGTGCAATATACGGAGTGGGTGTGAACAACTGCTCTTGCATGGGGCTTATGCTTATAGAAAGTCGTGTGCAAAGCCCACTCGCTGGAAGGCTTCCGGTTGCCATCCACCACATTGCCGTCCAGATCCAAGATTACAACATCTTCCGGGGTGGTGGAAAAATAGTCCATACCAGAGGGGCTTAAAGCCACCAGGCCTTTTTCAGCATTGTAAATACTGATATTGCCGCTGGTTCCGGTGCTCAACCGGGCAGCACTCATCTTTTTGCCATATTCAACGACCAGTTCTCTCTCTTCCTGCATCAGCATAGCAAGTTTCTCCTCCAGATCTTAATAGAACTTCTTTACATCAGAATCAAAATAATGATCCAGCAAATAGGGTACATAAACGCCCTTATCCGTAACCACGCCGGAAATGAGGTGGGGCGGCACCACGTCGAAGGAGGGATAGATGGCCTTGACTTCCGGAACGGTATTGGGAATATCCCGATAGCTAAGGACTTGGGCCGGATCCCGCATTTCGATCACAATGTCATCTTTACCATGCTTATCCTGATCGGGGATTCCTGTGACATAATAGGGAATACCAAAGTATTTTGCCAGGATCGCCATCTGGAACGTGCCGATCTTATTGGCAATATGGCCATCTCGTGCAATGGTGTCAGCAGCGGAAGTAAACAGATCGATGCCCTCCCGCTCCATGGAGTAAGCCACCATATTATCCGTAATGACCGTTGTATCAAACCCCATCTGGGCAAAGCAG
>Ga0129312_1001296_pt1 | contig 15072 bp, 20 predicted proteins | sample O827metagenome_FD_94434 | JGI IMG/M metagenome (GOLD analysis project Ga0129312, IMG submission 94434) | Orangutan group fecal microbial communities from Wisconsin, USA - O827 metagenome | ecosystem: Host-associated > Mammals > Digestive system > Large intestine > Fecal | place: USA: Wisconsin... | reverse complement strand
TACCTGTTCTTCCACGTAGGGAGTGACAAAATGGGAAATGTCACCGCCGTAAGCAGCAACCTCCTTGACGGAGCTGGAGCTTAAATAGGCATACTTCAGATTTGTGGTTAAAAAAACCGTATCGATATCCGGCGAAATCACATGATTCAGCTGGGCGATCTGAAGCTCATATTCAAAGTCAGTGATCGCGCGCAGTCCGCGGACAACAGCCCTTGCACCACATTTTTTTGCAAATTCAACAGTAAGGCCATCAAAGCTTTGAACCTCAACGTTCGGAAACTCTTTCGTGACCTCTCTTAACATATTAACACGTTCTTCGACGGAAAACAACGGAGTTTTTGAACTGTTATTCAATACTCCGATGATCAGGTGGTCGAACAGCTTGGAGGCGCGTTCGATCACATCGATATGTCCTAAGGTTACCGGGTCAAAGCTTCCCGGATAAATTGCGTTTTTCATCTGGCGTTTCTGCCTTTCCTTATTTAATTTTTAAAAATACATGCTTGTTTGTCTTATATTCCTTTATTCTGCTGATCGTAAATCCGGCTTCCTCGATCCATGAAAAATCGGTATTTAAGGAAGCTTCGACGATAATAAGGGTATCCTCGTCAGCAAGGGAAGTAGGACGGAGTGCGGAAAGTACCTTTTGTTCCCATCCGTGGTTATATGGCGGATCCATAAAGATCAGATCGAAATGCTCTTTCTTTGCGGCGAGGCGGTCAATCTGGGAAAGGACATCCCCGGATGCGATCACCGCCCGATCCTCAAGCCGTGTTGTTTTCAGATTATCGCGGATACATTCGATCTGGCGTTGTCCATTATCGACAAAGACACATTTTTTTGCTCCGCGGCTTAATGCTTCGATCCCGATGGCACCGCTTCCTGCAAAAAGATCCAGAAAGCAGCAGCCGTATAATTCATTATTTATCATGTTGAACAGAGTTTCCTTGATCCGGTCTGTCGTGGGTCTTGTCTCCAGTCCCTCTGCCGTTTTTAAGATCAACCGCCGTGCGCTGCCTGCTATTACTCTCATAAGTCACCTCACATCGGTACTATTATAAACATTAGTTTGCGGATATACAAGCACAAATTTTATGATGCCAGTGTACCAAGGTCTAAACCCACATGAGCTTGCTCATAGGTGGGTGAAAGACTTTGGTACACGCCCCGATATGAGCATAAAAGTGGGATGCCAATCCCACGATATGCGAATATTGGGTAGGATTGTGGGAGTGCGTAGCACGGAACAATCCGTTGGCATCAAAATTGTGAGTTTTTCTATTCTGCATATATTCCGGCAGCTGTGTAGGATTGTGGGAGTGCGTAGCACGGAACAATCCGTTGGCATCAAAAAAGACCTCCCCGGAGTGACAGTGACTGCCGGAGAGGTCTCAGGATCATAATTTATCCTATTTTCCTGCCATCTGTTTTTCCTGAGCCTCGATCATTTTTTTGACCATATATCCGCCCACGCTGCCGTTCTGGTAGGAAGTCAGGTTTCCGTTATAGCCCTCGGTAAGCGGCACACCTAACTCATTGGCGATCTCCATCTTGAATTTGTCCATAGCTCCCTTGGCCTCCGGAACGACGACACGGTTAGAAGAATTATTTGTATTGGACATTTACAATACCTCCTTTTTCTGATGCCGGTTTAGATCCGGCGTTTCGTGTTACATTCCTAGTATGAGCGTGTAGAAATATAATACACTAGAAGGTTTTTCGTAAATTGTCATTATTATGAAAAAAATCAATTCAGGCAGAGGAAGGCACACAGATTTCCTCTCTTTTCGGCAGCAGCCCGATGGGAAAAGAGATATTCCGGATTGCATCGCGTGCAGATATCGGTGACAGAGATCTGTGAGGACGGTATTCCGGCTTCGGTAAGAATGATCCGGTTTGCCTCCCAGAGGTCTAACTGATATTTTCCGTTATCTTTTTTATAAAGAAGCTTGTCATGGTATTTTGTGTGGAATGCTTGGTAAAATTCTTCAGCCACCTCCGGGCCGACCTCATAGCAGTCCCTGCAGATGCTGGGGCCGATGCATGCGATCACGTCGGAAGGGTCGGTTCCGAAGGCCTTTGTCATTTCAGTCAGAGTCTTCTCTCCCATGCGGTTTACGGTTCCTCTCCAGCCGGAATGGGAAAGACCGATGGCTTTATTTTTTGTATCAAGAAAGTAAAGGGGGACACAATCTGCAAAGAAGGACACAAGCGTAACTCCCGGACGATCGGTGATAAGGCCGTCTACATCACGATAATCCCGCTCCCGGATGATCCCCTTTCCCTCATCCTCCGCCCTTACGAGCTTTACATTTGTTGTATGGGTCTGAAATGTTAATACCATACGGTTTTCGTCTACACCGATGGCAGCGGCCATTCTTCTGTAGTTTTCCCGTACCGCTTCGGGGTCATCTCCCCGGGTAAAGGAAAAATTCATGGTGGAGTAAGCTCCTTTACTGACGCCTCCCATACGGGTGGAAAATGCGTGCCGTACCATTTTGCTTTCCTCTAAAGAGGGGAAGGAAAGCCACGTCACGCCGTTCTTCGTCTGTTCTGTTAGATGACAGGGGCTAATTTTTCTTATCCAGTTGTGCATTTGATCCTCTTTTCCGATAACGGCTATTTGCAGATCTGCAAACGGCGTCATTATCTAAAATGCATTTTTAATATATGCGAGCTCATTACCGGCAATACCGATGGCATCAAACCGGCAGGGTGTTTCTTCGGGATATTGATGGGTATACAGGTAGATTCCGGCGATCCGGCGTACTTGTGCGGCTTTTTTACCGGAGATGGATCCTAAAGCGGCTTCCATATCGGCAACGCTTCGGGATCGTACTTCGACAAATACAAGGGTATTTCCGTCTAAAGCAATAATGTCGATCTCACCGCTTCTGCAGCGATAATTCATTTCGATGATGGTAAGTCCCTGTTCTTTAAGGAAAACGGCCGCATTCCATTCATTGCGGCCGCCTGTGGTTTTTCTACTTTCTTTCATAATTTTTTATAAAGCTTCTTCTATGTATCGGTGACGGGCCAAATTCAAGAAGGGCGGAAATATGGGCAGCTGTCCCATAGCCCTTGTGCTTGGAAAATCCGTATTCCGGATACAGCTTATCGTATTCGATCATGATATGATCCCTTGTGACCTTTGCAAGTACGCTGGCGGCCGCAATGGACACACTTTTTGCGTCTCCCTTGATGATGGGAATCTGGGGGAGCTTAATCTGAGGGATGGTTACGGCATCATTTAACAGGAGGTCAGGGGACGGCGTCAGCTTAGAGACCGCCTTTCGCATTGCCTCATAGGTTGCCTGCAGGATATTGATCTCGTCGATCCGGTCGGGACTTACGATACCTGTTGCATAAGCGACTGCTTTTTCCCGGATCTCAAGGAACAGCTCCTCTCTCCTCTTTTCCGAAAGCTTTTTGGAATCATTCAGATAGAGGATATTACAGTCTTTCGGAAGGATCACAGCACCGGCAACCACCGGGCCGGCCAGAGGGCCCCTCCCGGCCTCGTCGATCCCGCAGATTAAGGCATAGTCCTGATATCGATGTTCATATTCCTTCATTGCTTCTAATCTGAGAAGCTCTTTTTCCAGACGTTCTCCGGTCAATGCTCGTGCCATATTATTCCTTCTCCTCCCTGTTTCCGGATGCTTCCGGATACTCCAGGGTGATCCTGCCAAGCTTTCCGCTTCTGAAATCATCGATAAGAAGCTTTGAGGCTCTGGAAAGATCCGGCGCACCGCCCTTAGTAAGGCAGGAGCGGGCTGCTGCAATATCTCCTAAAAGCTCATAGGGAAGCTTATTTTCATCGGTGATCCCATAACGCTCGGTCAGGAGACCCGGACAGGATCCGGAAAGAAATGCAGCTAATTCTGAGGCAAGCTCGTCCTTATCGAGGATCTCATCATTGATGGAGCCAAGAAAGGCAAGACGAAGCCCAACAGCCTGATCTTCAAATTTGGGCCAAAGAATACCCGGCGTGTCGAGGAGCTCTACCTGCTTATTAAGACGGATCCATTGATTTCCCTTTGTAACTCCCGGTTTGTTTCCGGTCTTGGCGGCAGCCTTTCCCGCAAAGCTGTTAATGAAGGTGGATTTTCCGACATTGGGGATACCGACGACCATGGCACGGATCGGGCGGTTTAAGATACCGCGTTTTCGATCACGTTCGATCTTTTCGCGGCAGGCTTCCTGGATACACTGGTGGATCTGTTTTAAGCTTGTTTTCTGTCTTGCATCGATCTTCATAACCTGAAAGCCCTTCGACTCAAAATAGGACGTCCAGGCTGCATTTCCTGCTTCAGAAGCAAGGTCTGCTTTGTTTAAAAGGATCACACGGCCCTTTCCTTTGCCCAGCTCATCAATATCCGGATTCCGGCTTGAGAGCGGAGCTCTGGAGTCGACGAGCTCGATGATCAGATCGATCAGTTTTATATCTTCCTTCATGGCACGTTTTGCCTTTGTCATGTGCCCTGGATACCATTGGATATTCATTCATTTCCTCCTGGGATTGTAATACGCCCAAAACGGGAGAAGGGCTGAAGTTTCAGCCATGCCTTTCCGATCATACGGCTGCGGTTTACACTTCCTATACCCGGAAAACGGCTGTCCTCGCTGGATTCCCTGTTATCACCGAGAAGAAAATATTCATCGTCTCCAAGTTCAACAGGAAACTCCGCGATCCCCGCAATCGTCACATAAGAAAGCTCACTTGTGGTTTCCAGCAGACTGCCGTTAATGTAGATCCGATTATCCTTGATCTGGACAGTCTCTCCGGGAAGACCGATGATCCGCTTTAGATTTGTCCCGGAGCCATCCCGGGAAAACAAGGCGATATCAAAACGCTTCGGCTTTCCAAGGTCATAGGCAAGGCGGTTAATGAGGATAATATCTCCGGATTCCAATACCGGCTTCATTGAGCTTCCGTTCACCTCAACGCGTCCGCCGAATCCATATACCAGATAGCAGGCCATTGCGATCGTGACAACGATATCAACGATCCAGTGGACGGCTGCATGCAGCTTTTTTGTCTCTGATTCCTGACGGAATTCCACTAGAACCACCTCCGGGGAATAATATGCGGGAATTATAGAGTGAAAAAAAGGGACAATTTTCATTGTCCCTTGATCCGTCGGTTAAAATTATTATTTAACTAACTCTTTAACCTTAGCAGCCTTACCTACTCTTGTTCTTAAGTAGTTCAGTCTTGCACGGCGTACTTTACCTTTTCTGACAACTTCGATATTCTCAACAGACGGAGAATGAAGCGGCCATGTCTTTTCAACGCCGATACCATTGGAGTTCTTTCTAACGGTGAAAGTTTCTCTTACGCCGCCATTCTGTCTCTTAATAACAGTTCCTTCGAAAACCTGAATTCTCTCACGGTTTCCCTCTTTGATCTTAGCGGATACTCTTACGGTATCACCTACGTTGAAGCACGGTACAGTCTCTTTTAACTGGGCAGCTTCAATATTCTTGATAATTTCGTTCATTTGAATGAACCTCCTTGTAGTATTCGAAGTTCTTACCCGCAGCATTCTGTGCGGCAGAGGAACATCTCTTATTTCACAGTGCTTAATTATACCATATCAAGCGGCAAAAAGCAAGGACTATTTTTGCGGTAATTCTCTTTCCTTTAAAAGGCGGTTAAGAAACTGCTGTTCTTTTTTTGAGAGTACGGCATCCTGTAAAAGCTCCGGCCTGCGCTCCAGTGTCCGGATGATCGACTGCTCACGTCTCCACTTTTCGACATTGGCATGGTGTCCGGATAAAAGGATATCCGGAACCTTACGCCCCATAAATTCCTCCGGCCGGGTATACTGGGGATATTCTAACAGATTGTCATGAAAGGACTCAAATTCTGCAGAAACATCATTATTTAAAACGCCGGGGATCAGGCGGGAAATACAGTCGATCATCATCATGGCCGGAAGCTCGCCGCCGGTCAGGACATAATCGCCTGCGGAAAGATAGTCGGTGGCGATCATTTCCAGAACGCGCTCATCTACTCCCTCATAGTGGCCGCAGAGAAAAACAAGCTCGTCCTCCTTTGCCAGCTCCTCGGCGATGGACTGTGTAAAGGTACGGCCCTGAGGCGTCATATAGACGACACGGGGCTTTTTTCCGATCCGCTCTGTCAGGGCCTCGTAGGCGCGATAGATCGGTTCTGCCTGCATGACCATACCGGCGCCTCCGCCATAGGGATAGTCGTCTACCTTGCCGTGGCGTTCAAGGGTATAATCCCGGATATTGATCGCTTCAAAGGAAAGAAGGCCTTTGCTGCTGGCACGACCAAGAATGCTGGTATTTAAACCATTCATGATCATTTCCGGAAATAATGTCATTACGTGGAAATTCATAATAGCCTCCGTTGTTCTGAATTAGTGTTAAAGGTCAAGCAGACCGTCAAGGACGTGAACGAGCATCTCGTTATTTTCCAGATCGACCTTAAGGATACAGTCCTTGATGGCCGGAAGCAGGATCTCCTTTCCGGAGGGGGAAGAAACGCAGTAGACATCATTTGCACCGGTCTGGATCACATCCGTCATGGTGCCAAGGGTTTCCCCATTGTCTGTAATGACCTTGAGGCCGATCAGATCGACGATAAAGTTCTCATCCGGTGAAAGCTTGACCGCCTGTTTTCGATCGATCAGAAGATCCTTCTGCCGCCATGCCTCAACATCGTTCATATTGTCAAAGCCCTTGAATTTCAGGATCACCATGTTTTTAAAGAATTTTACATGTTCGATCTCAAGAGCTGTTTTTTCTTTTCCGGTATCGAGAAGCACGCTTTTAAGCTTCTTGAAACGATTTACATCATCGGTAGTCGGGAATACCTTCACTTCTCCCCGGACTCCGTGGGGGGAGGTGATCACGCCGACTCTAAGCAATTCTTCCATTACAGTACCTCACAATCGGGGACTTTTGATCCCGATATCTTTATATAAAAATAAGGAACTGTGATCAAATTTCTCTGATCGCAGTCCCTATCCCAGTTACTGAATCTCAACAGTGACCTTCTTTTCCATCTTGGAAGAAGCCGCCTTGACAACGGAACGGATCGCTTTCGCAATTCTTCCCTGCTTGCCGATGACCTTTCCCATATCAGCAGAGGCAACCTTGAGCTCAATAACGATCTCGTCATCGTTCTCAGTTTCTGTAACTACAACCTCGTCTGGATTATCAACCAGTGCTTTAGCGATAACTTCAACCAATTTTTTCATGAAAAACACCTCGTATTACTGGGTGATGCCGGCTACCTTTAAAAGCTTACCAACTGTCTCTGTCGGCTGAGCGCCTGTTGCTAACCACTTCTTAGCTGCATCTTCGTCAAACTTGATAACGCTCGGCTCGCAGTTCGGGTCATAGTATCCGATCTCCTCGATGAATCTTCCGTCTCTCGGGGAACGGGAATCTGCAACTACGATTCTATAAAAAGGAGCCTTCTTCTGACCCATTCTTCTTAATCTCATCTTTACTGCCATTTCTTTCACCTCCTTGGTTATTTACCTGTGTCTTTATATAGGATCCGGATCAAAATGGTAATTTAAATTTTCCCATCATTCCGGAAAGTCCTCCCAGCCCGCCTTTTCTCTTACCGCCGCCCATTAATCCGGGAAGCTGCTTCATCAGCTTTTTGGACTGCTCAAACTGCTTGACGATCCTGTTGACCTCGGCGATATCAACACCTGCGCCTTTCGCGATACGCTGCTTTCTGGATGGATTCAGGAGGGAAGGATTTGCCCGCTCCTCCTTCGTCATGGAAAGGATGATCGCTTCTACACGGTCCATGGATTTCTCGTCTATATCAAGATTTCCTTTCATCTGGGACATGCCAGGCATCATATTTAAAATACTGCCCATACCGCCCATTTTTTTGATCTGATTCATCTGGTCAAGGAAATCATTGAAATCAAACTCTGCCTTGCGAAGCTTCTGGCTCATTTCGCGGGCCTTTTCTTCGCTGACTTCAAATTCGGCTTTTTCGATCAGGGAAAGGATATCTCCCATTCCCAAAATTCTGGAAGCCATTCGATCCGGATAAAACTGCTCCAGATCTGAGAGCTTTTCGCCCATGCCGACATACAGGATCGGTCTTCCGGTCACTGATTTGATCGAAAGGGCTGCACCGCCTCGCGTGTCGCCATCAAGCTTTGTAAGGATCACACCGTCAACACCAATCTTATCATTAAAGGTTCCGGCAACATTTACGGCATCCTGACCGGTCATTGCATCTACTACTAAGATCGACTGATCGACATGAACAGCCTTCTTAATATTTACCAGCTCGTCCATCATGGATTCATCGATCTGCAGACGTCCTGCGGTATCGAGAAACACCATGTTCATCCCCTCTTTGCGGGCATGCTCGATGGAAGCCTTTGCAATATCAACAGGAGACTGGTTATCTCCCATCGAAAATACCGGAACGCCGACCTTTTCACCGTTTACCTGCAGCTGCTTGATCGCTGCCGGACGATATACGTCACATGCGGCAAGCAGAGGCTTTCTGCCTTTTGCTTTAAATTTTGCAGCAAGCTTTGCGGTGGTAGTGGTCTTACCGGCGCCCTGAAGTCCGATCATCATAATGACGGTGATCTCGTTCTGGGGCTTTAATGCGATCTCTGTTGTCTCAGAGCCCATCAGCTTGACAAGCTCCTCATTGACGATCTTTATTACCATCTGTCCGGGAGTCAGGCTTTCTAAGACATCCTGTCCTACGGCTCTCTCCTGCACAGAACTGATAAACTGCTTTACGACTTTAAAACTTACATCGGCTTCAAGGAGGGCCATTTTTACTTCCCTCATTGCTGCCTTGACATCGGCTTCGGTTAAACGTCCTTTGCCTCTTAAGTTTTTAAAGACATTTTGTAATTTATCCGCTAAACTTTCAAATGCCATTTAACCTCTCCCTTTATAGCTAGAGCTTACCGATCTCCTCCGATATATTCTCGATCTTATCGATCAGACTGCTTTCACCGCTCTGCTTATACTGAACAGCCAGCTGCTTGATCTCCTCGACCATCTTTTTTGTCCGGTTGAATTTTTCAACCAGCTTTAGTTTTTCTTCGTATCCGGAAAGGATCTTATCACACCGTTTTACAAGATCATATACGCCCTGCCGACTGATTCCCTGTTCCTCGGCGATCTCGCTTAAGGACATATCATTAAAGACGACATCTTCATAGATCTGTCTTTGATGCTCGGTAAGGAGTTCACCGTAGAAATCATACAGCAGACCTTGCTCGACTATTTTTTCCATATCAGCTCACCTGCTGTATAATACTACAAAGAAAACGATCTGTCAAGTATTTTTCCTTTACTAAAATAAAAATTTTGTAATAACCATTTGGCCAGCCGATGGGCTTAATCCTCCGCCAGCTCCTTTAACGCTCTCACAGCCGTATCGACCTCCTCCTCGGTATTAAACCAGGAGAATGAAAAACGTACCATACCCTGATCGACCGTGCCCATGGAGGTATGCATAAGGGGGGCACAATGGGCTCCCGGCCGGGTTGAGATGCCATAGGTAACGGAAAGCTCATCGCTGACCTCTGAAGAATCATAATCGCCGATATTTAAAGAAACTACTGCGGCTCTCTCATCCGTATCAAAATTTCCGTAAAGGCAAATGGAAGGGATTTCTTTGACCCCTGCAACGAAGCGGCGCATAAGAGAGATCTCCTTTTTATGGATTGTGTCCGTTCCGGTCTGTTTTAAAAATCCAAGAGCTGCGTGAAGTCCTGCTATCCCGTGACCATTTAAGGTTCCGGCCTCAAGTGCCGTCGGCATTTCAGAAGGATGCTCCTTTAAATATGTATGGATCCCGCTTCCACCGGATTTTAACGGGCGCACGGTAATTCCCTCTCTTACACAGATTCCGCCTGTTCCCTGAGGGCCATAAAGACCCTTGTGTCCGGTAAAGCAGAGAACGTCAATATTCATTGCCTGCATGTCGATGGGGAGGACTCCGGCCGTCTGGGATGCATCTACAACAAATAACAAGCCATGCTCTTTACAGAAGGCGCCGATCTTTTTAAGGTCATTGGCATTCCCGGTCAGGTTGGAGGCGTGGGTGCAGATAAGGCCTTTTGTATTCGGACGCAGATATTGCTCCAATGTATCAACACAGAGCATTCCGGAAGCATCACAGGGAACAAAGGAAAGCTCCGCTCCCTCCTTCTCTAAGCGATATAGCGGACGCAATACGGAATTGTGCTCCATAACCGTTGAGATCAGATGATCTCCCGGGCCGAAAAGGCCGAGGATCGCCGTATTAAGAGCCTCTGTTGAGTTGCAGGTAAAGGCAACCTGACGGGGGGAACCTAAATTTACAAGATCTGAGATCATTTCCCGCGTTTCATAGATCAGACGGGATGCGTCCAGAGAAGCTTCATGGGCGCCGCGTCCGGAGTTTCCCATGTGACGCATCGCATTGACTACGGCATCGATGACGCAATCCGGCTTCTGCATAGTCGTAGCTGCATTATCCATATATATACTCATTATTTTTTCCTCCTCACAGATAGTACTAAACAGACGCTGAAATCTGCTGTGTCACAGTAAATTCCAGCGCCTGTCTGATACGTTTAGTATAATAATTCAGCGATTTCCTCGCTGCAGATATTCTGAGTGTGAAGAAACTCCTCCATTTCCGCACGATCTGCAGGAAGCGTACACCACGCAAGACCGCACCCGGCTGAAAGCTCGCGGGGTACCGGGATCATCCGGCCGCGCTTTCCGTTTTCCTTACATGCCTTCTCAAATGCGATCGCATCGGAGGTCGTGTGAAATGTAATAATTAACTTCCATTCTTTTTGTCTCATTTTAAATTTCCCTATTCGATAACAAGCTCAAATTCGTCGCCCTTGTCTGTTACCGTAACCTTTTTTCCCTGACTCTTTGCAAATTTTTCTACATTTGCTTTTGTGTGAGGTTCTGTTACGAGAACACGGATCGGTTCATTTCCATGGCTCTTAAGAGCTGCATGGGTAAGCATTACCGGTTCCGGACAAGATAAACCTCTGGCATCTACTTCATACATAGTCAATACCTCTTTTCTTATTGATACGCTTAAGCTCTTTTGTTCTTCGGTGAAAATCCGATAACGAACAGAATGATGATACATGCGATCAGTGCGATCTGACCATTAATTCCCGGGCCGCCTGCTACTGCTGCTTTTTCTGCTGTTGCGGCAGAAGCTGCTACGCCTGCAAGACCGAAGTTATGGCAGCAAGCTGCGCCGACAAGGAGACCTAAGAAGGTTACTGCGGAATCAGAGGAGCCCTGACCGGCTAATACAAGCTGTCTTAACGGGCAGCCGCCTGCAAGTACAGCGGCAAATCCAACTGCGTACATACCAAGGATATTCCAGATATGCTGTGCATGTGCAACAGGCTGGCCGGTAAAAGAAAGCTTGAAGCCGCCGTTAACAAGGTTGAAGATCAGCATAACAACAAAGAAGCCGCCGATGATCGTAAGAAGATCAAAGTTTCTCATTAAAAGAACGTCACGGATACAGCCTGCAAAACAGGTTCTGCATTTCTGAGCGATGGCACCGAATAAAAGGCCGCCTGCAAGAGCAACGAGTACCGGAGCATGCATGCTGCCTGGGCCGCTTTCGCTTACTGCAAATAAAGATGTAGTAACACTTAAGATAAGAAGAACGACAAGGATGATCGGAAGTACATATCCGGAGCTCTTTTCTACTGTATAAGCACGTCCGAGAGAAAAGCCTCTCTTAAGAGCCAGTGTACCGGTATAAACACCGGCAACGAAACCGATCAGTGCTACATAAGCGTTTAAATCACCCGCGGACATACGGATCAGCATACGCAACGGGCATCCTAAGAATACAAGGGAGCCGATCATCATGATCATTCCGAGGATAAAACGCACCATCGGAGCCGATCCTGCTGTGGAACGATATTCCTTTGTGATCAGGGCGATCAGGAAGGCGCCGCAGACGATACCAACGATCTCAGGTCTTAAATACTGAACAACAGCCGCCTGATGAAGCTTCATTGCTCCGGCACTGTCACGAATAAAGCATGCGATACAGATCGCCATGTTCTTCGGGTTGCCCATAAAGGCTAACAGTGCGCCGATAGCACCGAGGATCGCGCCGGACAAGGCCAACGTCTTTTTGTTTTCAGTTAAATTCATACAACTACCCCTTTTCCTTTTTGGTAAATTCGAATAGAAATATAATACCAATTTCTATCCCTCATTGACAATGTTACCAGAAAAAGGAGGGAGTGTCTAATTAAAAAAACATTAGACAAGATGTGCACCTATTGAAAAAATCAATAGATGCACACAAATTATCCTGTGATTATTGATAGATCCTATGCCGCAGACGGGATCATGTATTTAATCTCGGCCTTTTCTGTTTTCTTACCTAATATCAAACTGATATTATTAAAAGTCGATCATAAGCCGGTTTCAAATTCAAGCTCCCTCGACGCCTTATCATGGATAAATTCCCTAAATGCCTCTGCGATCGGAGAAAGACAGGTGGAACGATCGTAGGTCATGTAAAAGCATCGCTTCTTCTGCAGACCATGGATCTTAAAGTAGCGAAGTCTTTCTCTGGAGGCCGTCTGCTTGACGATCTGCTCGGAAATGATGGAAACCCCGAGACCTCGGCTGACCACCTCTTTCACAACCGACATATTGCTCATGCGGGCTATGACATTGATATTCTTAAAGATCGGCTTGCCGTCCACAAGAGCATGCTCCATCTCCTGCTTTGTTCCGGAGCCGTCCTCACGCATGATAAACGGTTCGTCGACAAAAGCCTCTGTCGGGATCTCATCCCCGTCACGATACATCTTGTAACGCTCCGTATCCGGTGTGATGAGCACCATATTGTCATAGAATACAGGTTCAAAGTAAAGATCGGTATTGCCCTTATAGCCAGTAAAGCCGATCTCACCGCGCTTTCCGAGAATATTGTCATTCACCATGCGGCTGTCAGATTGCTCCACATAAAAGCGAACCTTCGGATGCAGCTTGTGAAACTCCTCCATGACCATCGGAAGATAGAAATTGCCCGGTATCGAGGAAGTCTGGATCTCGAGGATGCCCTCAAGGTCTTCATTTAAGTTCTGAACCGATACGAGCGCTTTTGCCCTTGTGTTTAACAGATCCACAGCATAGCTGTAAAATTCCTGTCCGTGAGGGGTCAGACTGATTTCTCTGCCTGTTCGATTTAAAAGCTTAACACCAAGCTCCTTCTCCAGATTATTTACGTGTGTACTGATCGTCGGCTGGGTCAGAAAGGTAGCATCGGCAGCTTTTGAAAAACTTTTGTATTTTGCGGCATTTACAAATGCCTCTAACTGACGAAATTCCATGATATCCCCCTACTTTAAAAGAACCCTGACATCTCCCTGCAGCTTGGTGATCTTCTGCTGGTCGAGATAATCGAGGATTAAAAGAACATATTTTCTTGATGTTCCCAGAATATCTCTGAATTCAGCCAGCGACATTGTGCTGTGGGTCGCAAAATGGTTCCTGAGGAGAGCCATTGCTTTGTCATAATGTGTTTTATGAAGGTACGAGCCGGGATTCAGCTTTATGAGAATCCCTTCTTTGAACAGATCGGACAATACCTGCTTTGCCTGTTTTTTGTCTTTAAACTGTGCCAGCACATCATCTGTTGCCGGAGCCTCAAAGCCGGCATCCAGATAGGTTTTAAGGATCGTCTCCCGCATGCCTGAATGGGCATCGGAATACTGGGCAGAAAAGCCTGCGGCCGCAACCGTGCTTCCGGAGGCAGTGATTATGCCACGCTTTAAAAGCTCGTTTAACAGCACATCGCCCTTTTTCACGTCCTTAAGGTAAAAGCCCTCTACTACACGGCTCTTGATTTCTTCCTTTTCCATACCGGAGGAAATCGGGTTTTCCTTATGGAACGCATTCAGGATATCGAGAGTTCTTGTGGTAACGGTATCCCAGAAGCTCTTATGGAAATAGTTGCCGTCATTTAAGGAAAGTGCCTTCTTCTGCTTCTTTAATGTTTCCATACGCGCTTCCGTTTCTTTATCTGTCCAGTTGAGCTTTGCAGCCAAGTAATGGATAGATGGGAAACGGATGCTTTCTTCTTTTAATACCAGCTCAAGGATCTCGTCATCGGTACCTGTTTCACGGATCGTAAGGGCCTTTATAAGCTCCTCCTGATGCCGTTTATGTTTTGATGGACACGCATCCAGAATGATACCGCCGCCAAAGGTTTCCACCGGAGAATAAAAACGGATGATAAACCGGTCAGTTCTCTTAACGGCGAGAGGGGTATCGAACCGCAGCTGGACAAAGGCACTCTCACCGGCATTTATCACGTCTTTATCGAGCAGAACTGCTTTTGCGATGGTCTGAGCGGAGCCATAGTTAAAATGGATCCTGTCTCCGTTTTTAAGCTGACGTCCTGTCGTACCGAATAGGGTGATCTTTACATCCAGAAAGATACTGTTCGTAAGGGTTCCCGGAGCCGCCAATACCTCACCTCTGGACAATTCCTCTTTTTTTACATTCGCAAGGTTAATGGCGGTACGCTGACCGGCAAAGGCTTCGTTTTCTTTATCTCCATGGCTCTGGATACCCCGGATCTTAAGGATCCTTTCCTCTGGATAGACCATGACCTCCTCACCGGCACGACAGCTTCCTTCCAGCAAGGTTCCGGTAACAACAGTGCCGAAGCCTTCCATTGTAAAGACACGGTCGATGGGGAGACGGAAAAGCTCCGGTTCACTTCTTCTGTTTCCGACGGAACGAACCTTATCGAGGATCATTTTCTTAAGCTCGGGAATGTTCATTCCGGTAAAGGAGGACACGCGGATACGGTCTGCATTTTCGAGGAAGCTGCCTTTCACAAGGTCAGAAACATCCTCCTCCACCATCTCAGCCCAGTCCTCATCGACAAGATCGGCCTTTGTAAATACGATAATACCCTGACGGATATGTAACATTTTTAAGATCTCAAAATGCTCGACCGTCTGGGGCATAACACCTTCATCCAGTGCGATCACAAGCAGGACAAGATCGATGCCTCCGATTCCG
>Ga0129312_1001295_pt1 | contig 15077 bp, 14 predicted proteins | sample O827metagenome_FD_94434 | JGI IMG/M metagenome (GOLD analysis project Ga0129312, IMG submission 94434) | Orangutan group fecal microbial communities from Wisconsin, USA - O827 metagenome | ecosystem: Host-associated > Mammals > Digestive system > Large intestine > Fecal | place: USA: Wisconsin... | reverse complement strand
TAAAGACATGCAAGGCAAAGATCATTCAGCACTAAGATATGGTTTGTAATACTAAGTTCCACTTGTGCAAGACTAAATTCCACCATACATTAAAGAAGTGGAATTTAAATTTACAAGTTAGATTTTACATAGAAATCAAAAAACATCTTGACGCCTGAACGGGTACGTGATATATTTAGTATCGCTGTCGGGGTGTGGCTCAGTTTGGTAGAGCACTTGATTTGGGATCAAGGGGTCGCAGGTTCGAATCCTGTCACCCCGACTTTAGAAAAACGGCTTAGATAAGCCGTTTTTCTTTGTTTATAGCAATATTTTATCATTGACAACAAAGGCTAAAAATGTGATTATAAAATCCGTTGTGTCAATGAATATACAGAGGTGAATTTCCATGGATTATGAAAAGATAAAACAGACCCGTAATGATGAGGGCTTCGGTAAGCGCCTCGGTATAGTATATACAGATGTATCGGAAGGAAGCTGCGATGCGGAGCTTGTTATGAAGGATCAATTCCTTAATCTGCACAGAACGGTTCACGGGGGCATATTACTGACTCTTGCCGATGTTACCGGAGGAACCGCAGCGTGCTCACACGGAAGCTCTGTTGTTACTATAGACAGCAACTATCATTTCCTCCGCGCAGGTTCTGATGTTACAAAGCTTCGTGCTCATGCAAGAGAGATCAAGGCAGGACGCAAGATCATGGTATATGATGTTACCATATACGATCAGAACGATACTCTGCTTGGAGAGGGCATATTCTCATACATGCCGACTGGAGACAGGCAGTACGAGTAAAATTTATTGTATCGAAGCTTCATTTATGATATATTAAACACGCCTGAGATGTTCGCGGGGTTTATTTATATTACTTCCACATTTTGACATACGGGAATTCAGCATTGATGATGCGGATGTCGAGCCGCCTTATGAGCGGATGGCTGAAGTGTCTCCGAGATATCCCACCTAGCCTTTGGCTGGGAGTCAATGATAGGCTTTACGGCACCTTGGGTTTTTATTTCAAAAAAGATTGCTTTCTATGAAATAGAAAGATGCTTCGAAGGATGTGTACTTGCGTTAAATGAAAATATCGCAGGCGACCGCGCTCGGCTTTGAGAATGTGCCGAGGCACATTCTTTTTAGTATTTCACGGATATTCAGTGATAGGTTCTGAATCACTGAATAAGGAGTGATTATGGATTATACCGCACTTGCATCTATAGCGATAGACAAGCTAAAGTATAGTTATACTCCGTACAGCGGATTTAATGTTGCTGCTGCCTTGCTTACCGAAGACGGCAAGGTATATTTTGGTGTAAATATTGAGAATGCTGCGTACACTCCAAGCAATTGCGCCGAGAGGACAGCATTTTTCAAAGCGGTTTCCGAAGGAGAACGTCATTTTAAGGCTATTGCGGTAGCAGGCTGCAGAAAGTCTCATCTTGAGACACGAGAGTACAAAGAGCAGTCAAAGCTTCCGGCTTTGTGCCCGCCATGCGGAGTATGCAGACAGGTCATGAGGGAGTTTTGTGATCCTGAGACTTTTGATGTGGTGCTGGTAAGCGGCAAGGATGATTATCGTGTGATGAAGCTTAAGGAATTGTTACCGGAGAGCTTCGGACCGGAGTTTGTAATAGATTAAGCAGGTATAGTATTTCCGGGAGTGCTCGGAGAAGGAGTGGTTTATGAGTAAGAAGACAGCAGGGGGAATATTGGGAACACTTATAGCTACAGGCGTAGCGCTTGGAGTTGTAAAGTATCTTAAGGATTATGCCGATGTCAAGTTTACCGATGACTCACAGATAGATAAAGTTAAGAGCGATTCCGGCGCGGTAAAGAATGCGGCAAAGCGTACCTATATAGCAATTAAGGAGAAGTCTGACATCAAGGAGGCTGCAAGCGAGCTTACAAAAGCAACAGGCAGTGTGGTTACAGATGCCTGTGATATCGCTAAGACAGCAGGAACAGAGACTGTCAATGCTTTCAAAGATATGAAGTCAAGATATGACGAGGATCCGGAAGGCTTTAAGAGTGAGGTAAGTGACAATCTTGCCGATATGACTCAGGGTATAGTTAAGGCAACTCAGGATAAGACCGAAGAGATAGTTGACAAAATCAAGAGCGCTTACTCGGATTTTGAAGAGGATATAGTAGATCACTTTGATGAGTCATCGGATGATGATACAGAGGAAAATGATTCCGACGAGGAAGATAATGATACAGCTTCCGTAACAGATGAAGAGCCGGCAGCCGTTATAGATGAAGATCATGATAACGAAGCAGACGCCAAGGATTCATTTACAGATGCGGATGAAGCAAAGAATGATTCCGAGGTGAAGTCTGACGATGCATCCGATAAAAATTCGGATGACGAAGCACAGTCAGCAGACGGATCCTTCAAGCTCAACTATGTTGACGACAAGGATACTTCGTCCAATGTGACTATCACTGAAGACGCAGAATAAACAATTATCAGCCCGCACAACGGCTGAAGCGCCGAGAATCTAAAAGTTCCGGTCGGTCGTTGTCCGGGACTTTTAACGTTAAAGAATATTTATTATTAAGGGGAAAATTTTATGGTGCAGTACAGAGGCGTAAATGAATTAAGAAGAATGTTTCTCGACTACTTTGAGAGAAACGGGCATCTCAAGCTTAAGAGCTTTTCTCTCGTGCCTCACAATGATGATTCATTGCTTTTGATCAATTCGGGTATGGCTCCGCTTAAGCCGTATTTCACAGGTCAGGAGATACCTCCGCGCCGCAGAGTTACCACATGTCAGAAATGTATCCGTACAGGCGATATCGATAACGTAGGTAAGACAGCAAGACACGGTACTTTTTTTGAGATGCTCGGAAACTTCTCCTTCGGAGATTATTTCAAGCACGAAGCAATTCCGTTTGCATGGAACTTCCTTACTCAGGAGGTGGGACTCGATCCGAACAGACTCTATCCTTCGGTATATGTAGATGATGATGAGTCTTATAAGATCTGGACTGACGAGATGCACGTAGATCCTTCGCGTATCTATAAGTTCGGTAAGGAAGATAATTTCTGGGAGCACGGTGCAGGTCCGTGCGGCCCTTGCTCAGAGATATATTATGACCGCGGAGAAAAGTGGGGCAACGGTCCTGAGGATGTAATGGGCGGCGAAGGCGACCGTTTTGTCGAGATCTGGAACATTGTATTTACCCAGTTCAACAATGACGGACATAATAATTACACCGAACTCATTCAGAAGAATATCGATACAGGTATGGGACTTGAGCGTATTGCCATGGTAGTTCAGGATGAGGAGTCCATCTATACCGTAGATACCAACAAGGCTATCCTTGAGTATATTGCGGAGCTTTGCGGTGTTGTATACCACAGCGACCATGAAAAGGATGTGAGCCTTCGTATACTTACAGATCATATCAAGTCAAGCACATTCATGATCTCTGACGGAATTATGCCTTCAAACGAGGGACGCGGCTATGTACTTCGCCGTATCATCCGTCGTGCCGTAAGACACGGAAGAAAGCTTGGAATCAAGCATGACTTCATGGCAGAAATGGCAAAGCGTGTTATCGAGCTCAATAAGGATGGTTATCCTGAGCTTGAGGAGAAGCAGACAATGATCCTTCAGGTTCTTAAGAACGAGGAGGAGCAGTTCAACAAGACTATAGATGCGGGACTTAATATCCTTAACGATATGATCGTAGAGCTTGAGAAGTCGGGTGAGAAGACACTTAAGGGTGCAGATGCCTTCAAGCTGTACGATACCTACGGCTTCCCGCTTGACCTTACCAAGGAGATACTTGAGGATAAGGGTCTTTCTGCAGACGACGAGGGATTCAATGCCTGCATGAAGGAGCAGAAGGACAAGGCTAGAAGTGCGCGTAAGACTTCAAACTACATGGGAGCAGATGCAACTGTATATGACCTTATAGATGCTTCGCTTACATCTGAATTTACAGGCTATGATAAGCTCGATGACAATGGCAAGGTAATCTGCCTTACGACCGAGGACGAGATCACACAGGCTCTTACAGAGGGACAGAAGGGTACTATCATAACAGATAAGACTCCATTCTACGCAACCAAGGGCGGACAGCAGGGTGATGCCGGAGTTATCACAGGCGAGGACGGCAGCTTTGAGGTTCATGATACTATCGCACTTAAGGGCGGCAAGATAGGCCATGTCGGAGTAGTTGCAAAGGGCATGATCTCAATAGATCAGACTGTAGAGCTTAAGGTAGATGCTGCTCAGAGAAATGCTACGGCAAAGAACCATTCGGCTACACACCTTCTTCAGAAGGCACTCAGAACTGTACTCGGAGATCATGTTGAGCAGAGCGGTGCATTCTATGACAAACACAGACTCCGTTTCGACTTCACTCATTTCAAGGCTATGACAGCCGCAGAGATCGCTGCCGTAGAGCTTATGGTAAATGAGGCAATTGCAAGCAATGACGAAGTTATTACAAGGGAAATGTCACTTGAGGATGCCAAGAAGACCGGTGCCATGGCTCTCTTTGGAGAGAAGTACGGCGATACTGTAAGAGTAGTAAGCATGGGAGACTCTACTGAGCTTTGCGGAGGTACTCATGTTAAGAGAACAGGAGATATCGGATCCTTCAAGATAGTAAGTGAGGCAGGTATATCCGCCGGAGTAAGACGTATAGAGGCACTTACCTCAGATAATCTCCTTAACTATTATCAGGATATCGAGGACAGACTCAACAAGGCTGCGGCAGTGATCAAGGCTCAGCCTAACGATCTTGTAAATAAGCTTACTCAGCTTAACGAGGAGCTTAAGAGCCTCAAGTCTGAGAATGAGAAGCTCAAGGCTAAGCTTGCGGGCAACTCACTCGGCAATGCGGCAGACAATGCAGAGGATGTCAACGGCATCAAGCTTCTTTGCCTTAAGGCAGATGCGGCAGATGTAAATGCTTTGCGCTCTCTCAGCGACAGCTTAAGCGATAAGCTTGGTGACTGCGTGATCGTACTCGGTGCGGATATCGACGGTAAGGCTACACTTATTGCTTCAGCTACAGAAGGTGCTGTTAAGCGCGGTGCTATGGCAGGAAGCATTATCAAGGAGATCGCTCCGATCGTAGGAGGAAAGGGCGGCGGACGTCCGACCATGGCTCAGGCAGGTGGAACAGATACAGCCAAGATCGAGGATGCACTTGCAAAGGCAGCAGAGATAATAAAGTCACAGATAAAGTAATAGCGCAGCGGGGGAAATATGAAGCTTCTTGAAGAAAGAATATTAAAAGACGGTAAGGTGATAGGCGGAGATGTGCTCAAGGTAGACAGCTTCATCAATCATCAGATGGATCCTGCACTTTTCAGGGAAATGGCTCTCGAGTGGAAGAGACTCTTTGAGGGCTGCGGCATCAATAAGATACTTACTATCGAAGCCTCCGGAATCGGTATTGCCGCAGTTGCCGGACTTGAGTTCGGCTGTCCTGTGGTATTTGCCAAGAAGAGCAAGTCAAGCAATACTCCGGAACATTCATATTCGGCAACCGTTAAGTCCTTCACCAGAGGCACTGTCAACGATATCTATGTATCTACAAAGTATCTCAATCCGGGAGACAAGATACTCATCATTGATGACTTCATGGCAACAGGAGAGGCTGCAAGAGGCCTTACCCAGCTTGTAAAGGAAGCAGGGGCTGAGCTTATCGGTATAGGTATAGCTGTTGAGAAGGCATTCCAGCCGGGCGGTGAGGAGCTTAGATCCATGGGCATAAGAGTTGAGTCTCTTGCACGCATCAAGGAAATGAGCGAGGAAAACGGCATAGTATTTGTTGACTGATTTAGCGTACTTGTGTCCGGATGGTCTGCCCGTGTGAGCATTGATCAGGCGAAGTGCTGACAGCCTTGGAATCAGTCAAGGATACCAAGGGATGAATGGTAATTCAGACAGCTCGAACGCTTTTGCAAGATGTTGTCGATTTTGCTTGGAAAAGTAGAAAAAATATAGTATTATACATGAGTCGCTTACGGTAGGAAGCTTATCTTAGATGAGACAGTTTGTTATCGTGCGGCTCATATCGGCGGGGTATGGCGCAGTTTGGTAGCGCGCTTGACTGGGGGTCAAGAGGCCGCAGGTTCAAGTCCTGTTACTCCGAGTTTTAGGGAAACAGCTGGTCGCAGCCGTTTCCTTTTTTAATTCGTAGGACGCAATTTTCTATAAATTGAGAAAAATCCTTATATTTACTGCCTTATTGACTGTAAATATAAGGATTTTATCATACTATTTTAAGCCGGATTGACGTGAACCATGATGTGCTTGACTTTGCCGAAGTTTGACTCTATTGCAGAGTGCACCTTCTCGGCAATGTCATGGCTCTCGGCCAAGCTTATCTTGCCGTCTGCGCGTATCTCAATATCAACATATATCTTATTACCGAAAATGCGGGTCTGAATCAGGTCAACACCGAGTACTCCGGGCTGGGTGAGTGCGCAATTTACCAGAGCCTGTTCGGTCTTTTCGTCACAGGAATGATCTACCATCTTATCCATGGCATCTTTGAAGATATCATAGGATGCTTTTATGATAAATGCACATATTACCAGGCTTGCGATAGGATCCAGTATAGGATGTCCCATTCTTGCTCCGGCGATACCTAAAAGAGCACCTACGGAAGATAGTGCATCACTGCGGTGATGCCATGCATCAGCCATCAATGCACCCGAATCAAGCCGCTTTGCATAGAAACGAGTGTATCGGAACATAGCTTCCTTGGCGACTATGGAGAGCACAGCTGCAATAAGAGCGAGTATACCCGGAACAGCAATCTCCTGTATTGAATAAGCCGTAATCTTTTCAACAGCTGAGCAGCCGATAAGCAGACCTGTCATAAACAGTATCACAGACAATACAACTGCGGCTACACATTCAAAGCGTTCATGTCCGTATGGATGATTGCGGTCCGATGCTTTGGCTGAGATCTTAACACCTACTATGACAATAATGCTGCTGAATACATCCGATGCCGAATGCACGGCATCACTGATCATAGCTCCCGAGTTGGCAAGGATACCGGCAAGCAATTTGAACGCGGATAATACGGCATTTCCGATAATGCTGACCATTGAGACCCTGACGGCAGTTGCCTCAAAATCTTCTTCATGTTTAGATGATTCATTTTCCATAACAGTTACCTCCGAAATAACTTGATAAGATAACTCTATGGCACTTGCTCTCCGTGGAAGGATAAAAAAAGACCCACAGAACCGTAATCGTAACTTACTGTCCCGTGGGGTTAATGTCCACTGTCACATCTGTGACCCGGCTCCGGGAAATGTCCCGGCCTGTTCAGTTTGTACTGTATTTGGTATGCAGTGCAAAGAGTAAACATAATCTATCAGATTAATGCTGTAATGTCAATTTATTTGTAAAAAATAACACCGGATTAACTTAGCGACTTAGCTTGAAAAGAAACTGCGGTAATAGTATATTTATTTACATCATCGTGTAAAAACGGAGGACTACATATGAATACTATTTCAACTTCAAATGCACCTGCTGCAATCGGACCTTATTCACAGGCAAAAGTAATTAACGGCATGCTTTATGCATCAGGTCAGGTTCCGCTTGATCCCAAGACAGGTGCTGTTGTTGGTACTGAGATAAATGAGCAGACCGAGCAGGTCATGAAGAATATCGGTGCTATACTTGAGGCTGGAGGAACAAGCTTTGAGAAAGTAGTGAAGACCACCTGCTTTATAGCAGAGATGGCTGATTTTGCCGCATTTAACGCTGTATACGAGAAATATTTTACCTCTAAGCCTGCACGTTCATGTGTAGCTGTTAAGCAGCTTCCTAAAAATGTGCTCTGCGAGGTTGAAGTAATAGCTGAGGTGTGATAATGAAACTTAAAGGCGATTTTGAACTTGTAGATGTGGATCAGTTCGAGAAGAAGGTGATTGCCCATGGCGAGACCGAGGCAAGATTGGGAAAGATCCTTGAGCAGAGTGAATCGGTCAACTATATTTTCCAGTTCCTTATGGAGGAGACTACGGAAGATGATGTAGTTAAGAATATGGTTGAGACCTTCGAGGCTGATGAGGCAGATATCAGGGCTGACGTACACAGCATTATCTGCGGTCTCAGACAGACAGGCTATCTCAGCGAGGACTGATAAACAGTTTCACTTTAAAAAGTTAAATCGAAAAACAAATTTTTTCTTGACATGAGATAACTGCTGTGTTATCTTCATGGAAACCGATGAGGAAGAGTAGTAAATCGTTTCCCTCACATAAGAGAGAGCTGCGGGCGGTGTGATCGCAGCATGTGATATCCGGTCGAATGGACTTCCGAGGGCGAACAGAAATGTCACTATCTGACAAAGTATGGGAGACGCATTGACAAGGCGTTACAAGATGTCGGCGTATGTTTGTACGCATAAGAGGGTATCGTATGATACCAAGCCGGGTGGCACCGCAGGAGATTTTTACATCCTGTCCCAGCAGAACAGCTGAGACAGGATGTTTTTTTCGCGTTAGCAATGAGTCAGGCAAGTTCCTCATAGGCATTCGTGCAGATGAGAGACAAAAATGCCAAGCTTGCTTGAGCATTTTTGGAACGAAGCTGCTAAGGCTGCCGAGAGGCAGACTTATCTGACGAATGCCGTGAAATCGACAAAGCGCAAAGCGGTTTGGAGATTAGCGCTGGAGCAGTCAGCAATAATAGACGTTGAAGAAAACATCCTTCTCGCATCAACATTTCTGCACAACAAAGGAGAAACGCAAAATGAAAAAGACACTCAAGAAACTCACAGCAGCAGTACTCGCATTAAGCATGACAGCAGCATTTACGGCATGCTCTTCGGGCACGACCGAGACAACAACGGCTGCAGCCGACACAAGCGCTGAGACCGAGGCGGAAGAGAGCAAGGAAGCCGCAGCAGGCACAAGCTACAAGATCGGTATCTGCAACTATGTTGATGATGCATCACTTAACCAGATCTATGAGAACATAGAGTCTCAGCTTAAGAAGTTAGGTGAGGAAGAGGGAGTTAACTTTGAGATCTCATATGACAACTGCCAGGCAGATTCAAATGTACTTAATCAGATAATTACAAACTTCAAGGATGCCGAGAAGGTAGACCTTATGGTCGGTATCGCAACACCTGTTGCAATGGCAATGCAGTCAGCAACAGAGGATACAGATATTCCTGTAGTATTCTCTGCAGTATCAGATCCTGTTTCTGCACAGCTCGTTGATTCACTCGACGTTCCGGGTGCAAATGTAACCGGTACTTCGGATTACCTCAACACAAATGCAATCATGGATCTCATCTTTGCAGCAGATCCGGACGCTTCCAAGATCGGTCTTCTCTATGATGTAGGACAGGATTCTTCAGAGGCTGCAATTGCTGATGCCAAGGCGTACCTTGATGCCAAGGGTGTTGAGTATATCGAGCGCACAGGAACCACAGTTGATGAGGTAATGCTTGCAGCCGATGCACTTGTTTCTGACGGAGTAGACGCAGTATTCACTCCTACCGATAATACCATCATGACAGCAGAGCTTTCTATCTATGAGAAGTTTGCAGATGCAGGTATCCCGCACTACACAGGAGCTGATTCTTTTGCACTTAACGGCGCATTCCTCGGCTTCGGAGTTGACTATATCAATATCGGTGTTGAGACTGCAAACATGATCAATGAGATCCTTGTAAACGGTGCTGATCCGGCAACTACTCCGGTCATGACCTTCGACAACGGTATCGCTACAGTAAATACAGAGATCTGCGAGAAGCTCGGATATGATCTTGATACTATCAAGACTGATTTTGAGCCGTTCTGCACATCAGTCAATGAGATCCAGACAGCAGAGTCATTCTGATATACTTACAACTATAATCATGTAAATGTAAATGCCGCAGCTGTTGTATGTAAGATACGCTCAAGTATGAAAGAGAGCCGACATATTGTATGCAACAAACATATAAGACCGTAATATTTTCGAAATATAGTCATAGAAGCGCAGGACATTTACGGTATAATAACTAAGAAACCCGATATCGCAGACATGAACGAAATTCTGAGTCTGCGATATCTTTAATGAAAAAAGCAACTATAAGGAGCAACACATCCTATGGATATGTCTTCAATAATCAGTTTATTACAGACTTCACTTGAGCTGGGACTTGTCAGTTCGCTGACGGTGCTCGCTCTCTTTTTGAGCTACACTATGCTTAATGTCTGCGATCTTTCTACAGACGGCTGTTTCACACTCGGAGCTGCTGTCGGTGCGGTCGTGGCACTTTCGGGTCATCCCTTCCTGTCCATTCCTGCCGCCATGGCTGCGGGTATGCTGTCGGGGCTTATCACAGGTGTACTTCAGACAAAGATGGGCATAGACAGCCTGCTCTCGGGTATTATCGTAAATACGGCACTTTATTCTATTAATATAGCCGTGATGGGTAATTCCTCACTGCTTAACCTGAATAAGACCGAGACTATATTTACCATGCTTAAGTCGGCATTTGCGGGAACGGCATTTGCAGCTTCATACAAGACTGTGATAGTTCTGATTGCTGTTGCTGTTGTCGTAGTGTTCCTCACACTCTTTTTGGGAACAAGACTCGGACTTGCGATAAGAGCAACCGGAAACAATCCGGATATGGTGCGTTCATCCTCGATAAATCCTGTATTTACTACTCTTGTAGGTTTATGTGTTGCAAATGCCTTTACTGCACTTTCCGGCTGTATGCTCGGTCAGCTCCAGAAGAGTGTAAATATAGATATCGGAACGGGCATGGTTACCATGGCACTTGCATCACTCCTTATAGGACGTGCTTTTATGGGCAAGGGTCCGGTAAGTGTTCGTGCGGTAGGTGCCGTTGTAGGTGCGATAATATTCCGTATAGTATATGCTATAGCGCTTCGCTTCAATATGCCGGCATTCATGCTTAAGCTTGTTTCGTCGATAATAGTTATAATTGCTATCTCGGGTCCGTATATCAAGACTCAGATACCTGTGATAAAGCGCAGAATGTCAGCAGGAAAGGGAAGGGTGGAATAAATGCTTGTAATTGATAAGATCACCAAGACCTTTAATCCGGGCACCATCAATGAGAAGAAGGCACTCAAGGGGCTTTCTCTTACTGTAAATGATGCCGATTTCATAACTATTATCGGAGCGAACGGAGCGGGTAAGTCAACTCTCTTCAATGCTATCAGAGGAAAGTTCCTCACCGACAGCGGAAGGATAGTCCTTGACGGAAAAGACATCACCCTGCTGCCTGACTATGTAAGAGCAAAAAATATAGGAATGCTTTTTCAGGATCCTATGCTCGGAAGTGCTCCGGGGATGACCATAGAGGAGAATCTTGCTCTTGCAGCAGGCCACGGAGGATGGCTCAGCCGCATTTCCAATGCCGACAGAAAGCTCTTCAGAGAGAAGCTTTCACTGCTTGATATGGGACTTGAGGACAGAATGAATCATCCGGTAGGATTACTCTCAGGAGGTCAGAGACAGGCACTTACACTTATGATGGCTACCATCAATAAGCCGCAGCTCCTGCTCCTTGACGAGCATACAGCCGCACTCGATCCCGCAACTGCCGAAAAGGTACTTAAGCTTACGGCGGATATAGTTGCGGAGGAGAAGATCACCTGCCTTATGGTAACTCACAATATGCAGTCGGCTCTCGATCTCGGCAACCGTACGATCATGATGGACAGCGGAAACGTCATCTATGATGTAAGCGGCGAGGAGAGAAAAGCTCTTACGGTTCCTGATCTCCTTGAGAAGTTCAAGGAGCAGGCAGGACGTATGCTCGATAATGACCGTATGCTGCTCGGAAACTGAGGCTAGGGGTAAAAAAAATAGCTGCGCAGTTGACAAAAATTAAGATTTTATTTTTACTATGTCAGCGTTTATTGGCAGATAATTTGAAGTTTATATAGTGGATTACATTGACTTTCGCTATGTCTGACAGACCTGAGCTGTCAAATCATGGCGAAGCTGGGAATGTATCCGAATAAATTAAGTAGTAAGCACCGTTTGGGTTCACACCCGACGGTGCTTTTTCACGTTTTATAGTCAATTTCTACACAAAGCTTACACATTTTTTAGATATTATTTCAGGTGTAAATTCGAAATAAGTGTGTTTGGTTTTAAGAGGTTTGACATGAACAAGAAGAAGCTCATCATAGCGGGAACGGCTGCAGTCGTTATTATTGCCACAGCAGCGATCATTGCAAAAAGCCTGACAGGTGGAAATGCAGTCGGAGGAAACGGCGGCGGTATGCCCGGAGGACAGAAAAGGAACGGCGGTCCCGGCGGACAGCAGCAGGAGGCAAGCTATACGGTAGTTAAGACGGAGAATCCTCATTACGGAGATGTATCCGTGTCTTCAAGTCTTACAGGTACAGTCGAAGCAAGCGACGTGGTACATATTTACGCCAAGGCATCCGGAGATGTTACCGCTGTAAATATAGCAGCCGGGGACACGGTTGAGGCAGGTCAGGAGATAATCACTATAGATACAGAGAAGGTAGAATCTGCCAAGAACCAGCTTGATTCAGCCAAGCTTAATCTTGATTCGGCAAGCTCGGATCTTAACCGTATGCAGCTTCTCTATAACGGCGGAGATATAACCGCCCAGGAGTTTGAGCAGTATCAGGATAAATATAAGTCTGCCAAGCTCAGCTATGACAATGCCAAACTTAATTACGATCAGCAGCTAAGCTATTCAAGCATTACAGCACCTATATCGGGTCGTGTTGAGTCTGTAAATGTAGAGGTATTCGATCAGGCAAACATGAATCAGGAGCTTGCCGTTATCTCCGGCGAAGGCGAAAAGCGTATTACTACTTATGTGAGTGAGCGTATGATGCAGAACTTAAGTGCCGGCGATGAGATCACGGTCATCAAAAACGGTGAAGAATACACAGGACATCTCACTGAGATAAGCTCTATCGTAGACAGCGACACAGGACTCTTCAAGGTCAAGGCAGAGCTTGAAAATACCGATGATATCGCAACCGGAAGCACAGTCAAGATAATCATGGTTACCGAGAAGTCGGAAAATGTAATGCTCGTTCCTGTTGATGCCATATATTACAGCGGCGGAGATGCCTATGTATATGTAGTGGAAGACGGAGTTGCACATATGAAGCCTGTACAGGTCGGTCTCTATGACACTGAAGTAGCAGAGATCAAGGACGGACTCACGGATACAGATGTGGTTATATCAACATGGAGCAACAATCTCTACGAGGGAGCGAGCGTCCGCCTCTATGATGATGTTTATGCGGAAAATGCATCAGCCGGAGAACAGGCAGGCGAAGCACCTTCCGACAGCGAAAATGCAGCAATGCCTAAGAATGGTGCTGCCGATAATACCGCAGCAAGCGCAGAGTAAGGAGAGTATTGTATGTTTTTTACCAAATACGTACTGAAGAGACCGGTAACGGTCATAATGGCTCTGTTATGCCTTGTTGTATTCGGAGGTTCTTCCATATTCAGTGCCAAGCTTGAGCAGATGCCGGACACAAATACACCTATGCTTATAATCATGGCGAGGTATTCGGGAACGAATCCTGAGGATATGGACGAGCTTGTGACCCAGCCTATAGAGGATGCAGTCAGTACACTTGAGGGTGTCACGAATATGAGCTCTTCTTCCTCGGACGGAAGCTCCATGGTCATGCTGGAATATGATTATTCTCAGGATATGGATGAGGCCTATGATGATCTGAAAAAGGCAGTAGATAGCATCAGAGGACTGCCGGATGATTGTGAGACCTCTATCATGGAGATGAACAATAACTCTTCGGAGAGTATGATGTTGTCTATCTCCAATCCGAGCCAGACAAGCCTCTATGATTATGTAGATCAGAAGATAGTTCCGGAGCTTGAGAAATTAAGCACGGTTGCAGAGGTAAGCGTAAGAGGCGGTAAATCCGAGTACATCAAGGTCGAGCTTAAGTCCGATATGATGGCTCAGTACGGAGTCACGGTAAGCAATATCACTCAGGCAATGAGTGCAGCGGATTCCACAATACCTTCGGGAACGGTATATTCAGGTAATCTTGAGTTAAGTGCATCTACATCAATAGATGCGGACACCTTGGACGATCTCAAGAAGATGCCTATAACTACAAATACAGGCAAGCTTATATATCTCGAAGATATTGCAGATGTATATTACAGCTCTGAGTCTATGGGCGGCATTTCCAGATATAACGGAGAAGAGACCATTTCCATCTCCATATCCAAGAATCAGGATGTCACAGCCATGAAGCTTTCCACTCAGGTTAATGAGGCTGTTAAGACCCTCATGGCAGATGATGAGGATCTCAGCATAGATATAGTAAGAGATGAGGCAGACGATATCTTAAGTTCACTCAAGGATGTCGCAACCACTATGGTGCTTGCTATAGGCATCTCGATGATAGTTCTCTATCTCTTCTTCGGAGATCTCAAGGCTTCGGCTATAGTAGGCTGTTCGATACCGACATCTATACTCGTTACGCTTATCATCATGACGAGAATAGGAATGTCTCTTAATATCATTACCATGAGTGCCCTGGTACTCAGCGTTGGTATGATGGTAGATAACTCCATAGTCGTACTTGAATCCTGCTTCAGAGCCAAGGAGCTGTATGACGGTGAAGACAAGTTCTCCTATGCGCAGTCGGCATTAGGCGGAACAGCTCAGGTGGCAATGTCCGTATTAGGATCTACTCTTACCACCTGCGTAGTATTCCTTCCGCTGGTATTTCTTAACGGAATGGCGGGACAGATGTTCGGACAGTTAGGCTGGGTAATAGTCTTCAGTATGACGGCATCACTGCTCTCGGCAATATCAATAGTTCCGCTTACATATATGTTCTACAAGCCTAAGGAGCATGAAAAGGCAGCACTTAACGCACCGGTAAGAAGGATGCAGAAACAGTACAGAAAATGGCTTCCTCATTTCCTTAAGCATAAATATTTAGCCTGAATTATTCACCGCGGTGCGGTGAGTGCGGCTGAAAGCCGCATAGTTACTGTATTTAAACTGATTATTGCTTTTCACCTGTTAGGTGAATTAAAAAAAGAGCATCCATTTGTGTTAAAAT
>Ga0129312_1001291_pt1 | contig 15122 bp, 9 predicted proteins | sample O827metagenome_FD_94434 | JGI IMG/M metagenome (GOLD analysis project Ga0129312, IMG submission 94434) | Orangutan group fecal microbial communities from Wisconsin, USA - O827 metagenome | ecosystem: Host-associated > Mammals > Digestive system > Large intestine > Fecal | place: USA: Wisconsin... | reverse complement strand
TTGTCAAACGTTGGATAACACCTTTTTCGAACATTGAAAATACCTTTATCAAACATTGAAAATACCTTTATCAAACATTGAAAATACCTTTATCAAACATTGGACAGGACCTCTATTAAACGTTATTTCCAAATACCGATCAGTTTTATTTCTGAATGACAATTGTTATTTTTATGGATAGATATGAGCATCGCAGATATGCTTACGCCATTCTGTGGTCGAAGTGTGGTCGTAATCCCATGATTTAGGTTTTCGACCACACCATAAGACACTAACAGATAGAACATTGCAAATATCCGTGGTCGTGTGGTCGAAATTTTTTGAAAACTAAAATAACTGTACGCGAAAGCGGAGTTGCCATTCGCCCTCACCTCGACAGACTGACTTTAAGCGACAGTCCGAAATCGTGGGTAGTGGTTGGATAGCTTGCTGATGACAGCAAGGGGGTGTTGGTCTGCCGATCGTAGTAAGCGCTGAGGGTGAGCAGGCGCGACAGGGTGTAGTCTGCCACAAAAGACAGGCGGAGGGCGGTATTGCCACTGTTGGCGGCACTCGTAGCGGTAGCTATATCGCGAGAGAGGGATGCTTGACGACGCAACGAGAGGTCGAGACGCAACGAGAGGTCGTGGTTGACACCTGTCTTGACACTCTTCTGACTATCGGGCTGTTGGCGCTGGCTGCGCTGGGCGCGGCTCACCCTACGATTGCCGGCGGTGCCAAAGAGGTTGAAGTCGCTGATGGTATATGCCATGCCCAGCACCCAGTCGTTGGAACGGCTCTCGTTGATCTGCACACTCGTAGTGGATAGGCTGACAATGCGCGTGGTGCGGTATTCGAGTTTCACACTGAGGTCATTGTGCAGCGACACGTCGATGCCGAGCAGTGGTGAGAAGGCTTCGTTCAGACTGACCGTCGGCACACTATAGTCGGCAAGCGTGGCGGCATTGGTGGCGGAGTAGCTACCTACGGCATAGATGCTCCGATAAGCATGTGACAGCGTGATGCTCTTGAAATGGTCTGCCACCCATGGCAACGCAGAGAGCCCTGTATAGCGCACGGTCCAGTTGGGCAGCATCGACGCCAGCGAGGGGAAGAAGCTGCCACTACCTCCACTGCTGGTATAGGCGGAGAGGAAGGCGGGTATCATGACGGTGGCATGATAGGCATCAGGCACACTACTGTAGGCCGCGGCGGCTCGCTGCCGATAGCCTTCGAGCGACCGACAGAAGCGGCTGAACGAAGCGGAGCGGTATCCGCCTGTGGCACTGCCCGTGGATTCCAGTGCCGACTTGAGCGACAGGGTGGTCATAGAGAATGATCCGCTCAGCGTGGTGGGCATGCCGGAATACATATATTGTATGGTACGCGCACGTGTGTGCGTGCGACTGGCATGGAGGTCGATGCGCAACCCGCGCAGGGGTTCCAGCACGGCGCGCAACTGCAAGTCGGTGGTGTGGTTGGCAGTGGCTGGCGATGCGATGCTGTCTGCTGTGAGCAGCCATCCGCGGTCGAGGGCTCGACTGACATAGGCATCATCTACCGTGCCGAAGGCGAAGGCGAGACCAGGTGCCATCAGGTGACCGCCTCGCTGTCCGAAGACATCACCTATGGTGGGAAGGAAGCCGGGCACCGACAGCGAGTAGTCATCGCGATAGGTGAGACTGGCGGAGCGCACCATCATGAGTACCTGGGTGGCTGACTGCAGGGAGCGATACCACCACTGGCGGTCTAAGGGTGGGCGCTCGGCTACCGACAGCAGGATGGTGGCGGTGTCGCGAGAGTCGATACGCAGCTGGCGGCGGTCCAACAGTTTATAGCGCAGGGGGTAGGTGCGCCCGTCGCGAGTGCGTGCGGTGACGGTGAGGCGGCGCGTGGCCTTATCGTGGGTCACTATGGTAACGGTGTCTGCCGACAGTCTGACTTCGCGTTGCCACGTACCTTGGTTCTTGGGCAGGATGCGTTCTTCTCTGCTCTTCGGCTGCGGCCTCTTTGCCGCAGTTCTGCCACGCACTGTCGGCTGTCTGCCGACAGTCTGCCATTTGGCACGCTGCTGATTGAGGCGGCGCAGAAAGGGCACGTGGTTATAGAGGGTCTCCATATTGAATGTGGCAGAGAGGCTGACCTGTCGGTTGGTGGTGATGGTATGTCCCAGACTGGTACCATCGTCGAGTTCTGTGCCGCGCAGCCAACTGTAGTGGGCGTCGTACTTGGCAGTGCCGGTCACCCAGTCGAAGACAGGCAACAGGCTGAACGGCCACTGCAGGGTGGCTGAGAAGCGCTGCTGATAGTCGAGCGGTTCACCAAAGCGGCGGATGCTCTGCCATACTGAGTCTTTCCATGCTTGATACTGTTCGGGATAGAGGTCTTTGTTGACAGGGGTGTAGGGTTCTTCTATCTGTGCGTGGGTGGCAGACTGGAAATCGAGGTGGAGGCGCTGAGTGAGATCCCAGCGTACGGCAAACTCGCGATTCCACAGAAACTGCTGACTGAAGGTTAGGGGTAGCTGTTGACCGCCTATGCTCTCCATGTCGCGCTCTTGCAGTTCGTAGTAGTTGCGCAACATCTCGGTATTGAACGAGATGCTCTGCGGTAGCCAGTTCACTCCTAACTGTCTGGGATATTGCGCCCATTGGGAGCGGCCCTTGATCTTACGGAACGGTACCCAGGGCTTCACCACGGGTTCATAGACATAGTTGAAAGCACCACGCCACTGATCTTCCTTCTCATAGACCGTGGTCTCGCCACTGGTCTGGCGGTGGGAGTGGCTGTAGGAGAACGAGAAATTGGCAGGGTCGTAGGGCATGGGGGCTTTTCTTGAACGGATGCCGACACGCACATTAGACAGCGACAGATTGGTATTGGTGGTGCGGGTGACGGCGATACGCTCGATGGAATCGCGCTCCTGCTTGTTGGCTGCGGCATCGAGTGCCTCGTCGAGGGTCAGGTCAGTATCGAGCGGATTGTATTTCGGACGGGTTTCCTCTTTCGTCACCGAATAGTATAGCGGTGCCGACACCTTGGCTTTGTCGGGGAAGAAGCGTCCCAGTTCGATACTGGCGGTGACTGAATAGGTCTTGTAATCGTCAGTGGAGCGCTGTAGCACGCTCTCTTCGAGTCCGCCAAATCCGCTGGTCATCATCCTTCCACTGACATTGACCGTCCCCACATCGGAGAGTTGCATATTCATGGCGCCACTCACAGCCCAGCCTCCATTGTCGTTGAAGTCGCGCAGACGGAGCTCATTGACCCACACCTCTCCCGACTTTTGCGTGCCCGACTTGTTGCGCACACCGATCATCAGCGTTCTGACCTCACCGAGCGACGGATTGCCGAGGATGCTTACCGTACAACCGGTATGGCTGGCATCTGGCTCTGAGTAGATTTGCGTGAACACCGCCCCACCCTGTGCCCTTGACTTGTTGCGCTGTCGCTTGAGACGAGTAAAGGCGGAGAGGTTGACATCGAGCATATTGGCCTCTGGCCACACAGCCTTGCGGTCGTCGATGCTGTATTTGTTGTAGTCGTTGCGATCGGGAGTCAGCGTCAGCGGTATCTCGTACTCATAATAGTTGTTTTTATAATCGCTACCCAACCGCACGAATACTGCCAAATCGCCATGTTGCAAGTCTGTGGCATCATCAATGAGGTGGTTGGCATGGACAAACATCTGTAGATGCCTGTACCGGCGCAGGTCGAGCATGGTGTTCTTATAGACCGCCTTCGACTCGGCGGGTGCAAGATTACGCACCACGAGGTTCATCGCCTGCTCGTTGTCTTCCACGAGTTGCGGTTGGGAGGGGTCGGTAACACGACTGATGCCTGGCGGCAAGACATAGTTGACGGGACGCTTGTCGTTGTTTTCCTCAATATTCACCGCACTGACCTCGATGGTTCCTGTGGTCGGTGCATTGGTCAGGGGCTGCTGATAGATGCGCCATTCGCCACGCACCAAATCGAGGGAGCCGAAGCGCAACACCACCGGGCGGCGAAACTGGGTGAGAAACATGCGCATGAAGCGGATGCTGGTGAAGTCGTTGATATTGCCCACCCGCTGGTCATACTGGCTGATGGGAATGCGAAACTGATACCACCGGACGGTTTCACTCGTTCCGTTGCGCAGCGGCACCGTTGTCTCTCGAATGTCGGTGATATGGTTATATCCCAGGCGCATATCCTCTGGGCGTATGCTGACACGATACTGGTAATAGCGTTCATATTCGTTGAGGGTATAGTCCTGATTGATATCCTCCACATCGGGCGTGGTCTTATAGCTGGTATCATAGCCTTCGGTCTGACTGTCGGAATCGGGCGAATTGCCTTGCGGCATGTTGATTCGCTTATAGCGTTCAAGGATGGAGGTCTTGCGCTCATCGTAATCGCGACCACGGTAATAGTGGTAGTTGTCGTTTGCGGGATCGGCATGGATGGCGGCACGCACACTGTCATTGACCTGCACACCTTCTAAGAAGCGGACATACGCTGGTTGGGAGCGTTCCTCTTCATCAGTCAGTCCGTTGAGTCCCACATCTTGTTTGAGGCGTGCTCCGGCTGTTGTGGCAAAGGCGTAGGTCTCTGTCGGCTGCTGGGGCACCTTACCCCATGCTGTACGGATGAACGATCCTTGTCCGTCAACAGGCATATTGCTCTCCGAGAATTTCTTGCCGTCGCGCAAGACGTCCTCACTCACCTCACCAAGATTGATGTAGAGGTCGCCACCGTAATCAGCAGCACCGCCATCGCGGTCGGCATAGATAAAGGGGTCGAGCAACCAAAATTCCACATACTCGATATTGGCGGTTTCGAAATCATTGGTATCCAGACGACGCATCATGCCTCCCCATCGCTGTTGCGGATTGCGCAAGTGTCCATCGGCGGTGAGGTCGGTAGTGAGGTTGTAGGCTCCGCGCTCTTCGGGATAATAAGCCAAATCGAGGATGGGCAGCGTGGCTGTCACACCACTGTAAGTGCTCTGCTGACGGTTGGGATAGAGTTCGCTAACATAGACTGATCGCACATAGTGATTAGACAACTGCTGGAGGTCGCTCTTGATATGGCTGGGGGTGAGCGACGACGAGCGATAGGTGAAGATAGGATCGATATTATACCATGCCAGTAAGGCACGGTTGAAACCACTTGTCACTGAGTCGCGGTCGGCATGTTCGGGAAACATGCTCGGCACGCTTGACATCACCCATGCCTTGGGTTCACTGACGTCAATGCCGTTTTTGGCATTCTCGAAATCATCAATATACGAGGCATGGCTCTGTGTGCCGCCTGCCTGACCTGCCAAGAGTTGGGCGAACTCGCCAGTGAAAGAGAGTTGCGAGGGTTTTGTGCAATGGAGGAAGGGCAGACGGTTGAGCATATTGGTGAGCCATTGACTCTCCTGTCGCCAGTTGATGTTGAGTCCCCACAACATGTTGCGCAACGGTTCGCTACCCATGGTCACCTTCGAGGTCAGCGGTTGCTCGGTCAGATACTGTAATGTGCCGCCCAACTGCAATGCCTTACTGACGTCATACTGCCAGTTGAGTCCTAACATGGTTTTGCGCTGCATGCCATAGTCGGTATCGCTCTCCAGCGATACATTGACATTGGTGCCGGCATCGATAATGCTCTGATTGAGAATGGTCACCTCACCCACAGCATAGTCAACACTATAGTCTGTTCCTTCAGTCAGTACCACACCGCCGGCAGTCACCACCACCGACCCTTGCGGCACATTATAAGCACCGAGCGAGATGACATTGGCTGACGTTCCCCGATACTGACCGACAAGCATATACTTATTCTTCTCTGCCATCTGCCGTGCTGCCGTTCGGGTGGTGTCATAAAGTTCGGCAAACACATAGCGTTCTGCCTCATCGGCACTGACACCATGAGAGGCGAGATAGCGACGCAAGGGCTGGCCAAAGGGTTCGACTGCTGGCAGGAATACACGGCCGTCGCTGACGGTGTAGTCCTCAACATAATCGAAATAACCATTACTGTTGGGGCGATTGTTGTTGTCAAGACGGTCGCATCCCAATACCCGCAACAGGGGAGTATCTTTAACCTGCTGCACGGGGATGTAGTTGAGCCATACACCAGTAGTATCGCTTTGATACTTGATGTCGAGACGAAACTTAGTACGCTCCACCTGAGATGCCAGATAATACACATTCTTCATCATCAACCGCCAGTTGGGCTGCATCGGATGGTTGCTGGTATTCTTCAGCGATTTAACGAATATCGCTTCTGAAGTATTGGTGTGGTCGGATGCGAATTCACCTACTTGGTAAACCCGACCGCCTGAGGTATATTCGAAAGCTACGGCAAGCACCTGGTCGGGTTGTAAGGTGGTATGGAGCGATATATAGCCAAGAGCACTGTTGACTGTATATTCCGAACTATTGAGCAGACGGGCGGAAGAGAGTTTCTCGTAATCGCTACCGCCCGTAAACTGAGGCACTCCATCAAGCACCGTCATCGTTTGTTCCGACTGACGTGCTGCGACATAGTCAGTGGTCATGGCTTGATATTCGCCATTGGCGGTATTGGCAGGAACAGAAGAAACGGTTCCGCCACTGCCCCAGCGCGTCGAACGGCTCTCACCAAGATCGGCAAGGGCTATGATATTGCGAGTATTGGCGGTAGTCCCCGTCTTGTTGGTCACCCACACCTCCACTCTTGTAATCTGGATGCCTGTAGTGAGATTGGGCAACTGTTGCATGGCGGCATCATAGCGTTCACGAAAATACTGGGCAAGGAAGAAGTGACGATTCTCTTCATAATCTGCCACATTGATTTCAAAAGGTGTCAGCTGTACGCCTCCCTTTGATGAGACACTGGTGGTTGATGATTTCTTCTGCGAAAAGACGGTCTGCAGTTTCAACCGTCCAAACTGCATATCGGTACGTACGCCGAAGAGGCTCGATGCACCCTTGATCAGCGAGTTTTGCGAAGGGAAGGTGATATTGCCTGCCTCAATGAGTTTGATGATCTCATCTTCCTTTCCCTCATAACGCAACTTGATATTCTTGGTATCGAAGTCGAAAGTGGCATCGGTGTTGTAGTTGAGGTTCATATTCAACTTATCGCCTACCTTTCCCGTCACATTGAGATTTATCTTCTCGTCAAAGTCAATGGATTTTGTTCGGCGATTGCGTACTGGCAACGACGGATTGTCGATATTCTTGATATTGCCACCCAGTTTCAGTTCTGCCGTTCCCATCATCTTGATGCGCACACCACCTGGACCAAATATCTTGTCGGCTGGACCGAGATCAAAATGCATGTCGGCGAAATCAAACTTGTTCTTCCCCTTGGTTGCCACATTTTCGGCATTCTTCTGGCGAAAGAAGGTGCCCATCCTTCGTTTGAGCGACCACTGTCCATACTCATCAGGGGACATCAGCAGGGGAGTAGTCAGATAGCGCCCTCCCATCTTCTGGCCTACAACATAAGTGTTGGCGGTGTCGTCATAGTCCACCTGGAGCGCAATATTGCGCGGCATGCGAAGGTCAAGGGGGATGGTGTCGAGGTCGGCAACAGACCTGGGGGCGGTGCGCTGCGGAGTCCATCGGGGCTTTACCACACTATCGGCCACGCTGTCGGCAACAACGGGCAACGGCACCGTCGGTACTTCCAACGGTGCCTGCTTGTGCTGTTGAGCCATGGCAAAAGCACCAATGCTCAGCATCACCATGACGATATGACCTACCCTAAACGTCAATCGCTTCTTGTTTTGTTTATTTGATTTGTTTTAATGCCAGTTTCACAACCTGCTCCACTGGTGCATCGGGCTGATCCTTCAATATCTGCACCACGACTTTTTGCGTAGGAGCAGGCGAGAATCCCAACATAGTAAGGGCTGCCACAGCTTCGTCTCTGACAGCAGTATCAACAGCAACTGCTACCGATCCGCCAGCAGGCAGTTCGTCGGCAATGCCCAAGGCTACAATCTTATCTTTCAGATCAACAATGATACGTTGGGCAGTTTTCAGTCCGATACCCTTGATGCTCTTGATAAGTCGCTCATCACCAGTGGAGATCGCAGCACACAATTCTGCCACACTCATCGATGACAGCACCATTCGGGCAGTATTTGCTCCCACACCGCTAACAGTAATGAGCAGTTGAAACATCTCGCGCTCCTTCTTACCTGAAAATCCGTAGAGCACATAAGCATCTTCGCGGATAGCCTCATAGACATAGAGTTTCACGGTGTTCTTTCCCTGTATCGCACTATACGTGGTGAGCGATATGCTCATGGCATAGCCCACACCGGCAGCCTCAACAGTGGCTGAGGCAGGACTGAGCTCTGCCAGTTCGCCTTTAATATAATCTATCATAACTTATAATTTTGTATTAATACAATAGTTATAACGCTTGTTAGTGACGATTTATTGTGTGAGACGCCCACAAATCTTCAAATTGTCAGAATTGAAGGTCAGAGAAGAAAAATATTCCACCAAACTGTAACGATTCTCATGCAAAAAGTGTAATTTTGCACACAGACAGACAATAAGACAACTCAAAACAAGATACAAACATGAAGAAAATTCGCGCTGCCGTAGTTGGTTACGGCAACATCGGCAAATACGCCGTAGAAGCTCTTGAAGCCGCTGAAGACTTCGAGATTGCAGGAATCGTCCGCAGAAACGGAGCAGACAACAAACCCGCAGAACTGGCTGCATACCCCGTGGTCAAGGATATCAAGGAACTGAAAGATGTAGATGTAGCCATTCTTGCCACTCCTACTCGATCATGTGAAGAACATGCCATGCAGATTCTGCCTCTGGGCATCAACACCGTCGATTCGTTTGATATACATACCAATATCCGTGGTTATCGCGAAAGACTGATGGAGGTTAACAAGAAAACCGGTACCGTCAGTGTGATTGCTGCGGGATGGGATCCAGGATCAGACTCTATCGTACGTACGCTCATGCAGAGCCTCGCACCAAAAGGTCTGACCTATACCAATTTCGGACCTGGAATGTCTATGGGACACTCTGTATGCGTTCGTTCGAAAGCGGGTGTAAAGAATGCACTCTCTATGACTATTCCTTTGGGCGAGGGCATACATCGCCGCATGGTATATGTAGAATTGGAAGACGGTGCCAAGCTTGATGAGGTGACAGCTGCCATCAAAGCCGATCCATACTTTGCCAACGATGAAACACACGTCTTTGCCGTTGAATCAGTGGATGCTGTTCGCGATATGGGTCATGGCGTACATCTTGTGCGCAAAGGTGTAAGTGGAAAGACTCAGAACCAGCGTTTTGAATTCGATATGAGCATCAACAACCCTGCGCTCACTGCTCAGGTATTGGTCAATGTGGCTCGTGCCTCCATGCGTCAGCAACCCGGTTGCTACACCATGGTTGAACTGCCGGTCATTGACATGCTGCCCGGTGAACGCGCAGACCTTATCGAACATTTAGTATAACTCTATAAACGGAAGCCTGAGTCACAGCTATTTTCATAACAGCTGACAGCTTAGGCTTCCGTTATTTTTTATTCATCACAACTGTATGCACCACCTTGAAATCTCCGACGAACAGTCACTCGACAATGCCGGCATCCGTGTCACAGCCGTACGCTTGATGGTATGGCGCACCATACGCCATGGTTTCAGTGATGCTTTTAGTCTGGCAGATGTTGAAAAGGCACTGCCTACAGTTGATCGCTCCACCCTGTTTCGCACACTCACCCTCTTTGCCAGTGTGCATCTGCTCCATGATATTGACGATGGAACGGGCATGCAGAAATACTGTGTCTGCCATTTTGACGATACCCGACAGTGTGACGGCCATGTTCATCTGACTTGTCGCAAATGCAACCGCACCTATTGTCTGACAAGCATACGCATACCCCATGTTCCACTACCCGATGGCTTTGTAATGGAAGAGGCGGAATATATCGTAAAAGGCATCTGTGCCGAATGTGCTAAAGCGGGGAAATAACATTTTTTACTATGCGGTGCTCTGCCATTCACCAATTAGGAGCCGACATACCACACACCTATTCTGTATTTGAAGATAGAAGAGACCAACGTAAACGAACTATGCGAAAAGGCAATAGCAGGACACCGACACTATAGAGACTGACCGTCACCGCACTTTACAGGCCATCAATGAAATGCTTGCCAACGCTATTAAGAATACCACGAAGGGAAGTATCCTTTTGGATTGTCGCAAGATAAAAAATGACCAAGGAACAGACAGTATCGCTTTCTGCGTCACCGATACAGGATGTGGTATTGCACCTAAACATCATAAGAAGTTGTTTGAAAGATTCGTCAAACTCGATTCTAACAAACAAGGTGCCGGATTGGAACTCTACATCTGCCGTACCATTGCTACCAAACTGGGCGGATCAATCACACTCGACCCCAACTATACTACCGGAGCGCGTTCATCCTGATTCTCCCTGTTGTGGCACAAACAGCTACAACGTTAGAAGAACAACAATTAAGAAAATAAACACTACTATAAACAAATAAAAAAAAGAGTATGAAAAAAACTATCACATCTATGCTGACTTTGTTGGCACTCTGCATGCCAGCACTATCGTCAGCGCAAGACTATCAGAAGTATTACAACCAGACTCCAGTCACGTTAAACCAACCACAACAGGTCAACATCCCCAGCCGAAGCATTACACTGACAGAGGCAGGCGGAATAGGCGACGGTGTTACCCTCTGCACCAAAGCCATCCAGGATGCCATCGACAAGTTGGCACAACAAGGCGGTGGACGCCTCATAGTACCAACAGGCGTTTGGCTGACTGGTCCTATCGAACTGAAAGACCACATCGATCTGCATTTGGAAAAGAATGCCATCATCTATTTCTCACCTGACAAAAGCATCTATCGCGATGCAGATACCAAAGCCCGGAGAGTATATCCATGCATCCGTGCCGAGAAACGTACTGACATTGCCATTACCGGAGAAGGTATCATCGACGGCAACGGTGCCCAATGGCGTCCCGTAAAGCGATCAAAAGTAAGCGATACAGAATGGAGCCAGTTTAAGAGTATGGGCGGACAGGAGATGAAAGATGGCACACTCTGGTATCCTTGGCAGATGCGCAACAGCTATCCTGACATTGCCAAATCGCCTGTAGCCCAGGAGCAGATGCGCAACGACCTTGTGAGATTTGAAAAATGCAAAAGAGTTTTGTATCAAGGCGTTACCTTCCAAAACTCGCCCCGATTCCACGTACATCCATGCTATTCTTCAGACATCATCATCGACGGCATCACCGTGCGTTGTCCTTGGAATGCACAGAATGGCGACGGCATCGACCTCTCCGACTGTCAACGTGTGCTGGTTGTCAATTCCACAGTCAATGTGGGCGACGACGGTATCTGCCTGAAGAGCGGACGTCCCAAAGCTTCTGCTGTATCAGGATGTGAAGACATTCTGGTAGAAAACAATACAGTATATCACGCACATGGAGCCTTTGTACTGGGTAGTGAGACAGCAGCCGGTGTGCGTCGTGTAGTGGCACGCAACTGCCGTTTTGCCGGAACAGATACCGGTTTGCGCTTCAAGAGCGGTGTAGGCCGTGGCGGTGAGACCAGCCAACTCTACATCAGTAATATCGTCATGACAGACATCAAAGACGAAGCCGTTGTTTTCCAGTGCGACTATGTCAATCGGCCAGCAGGAGCATCCGATGCCAAGGCATTGGCTCCAAAGGGTGATGAAGCACAATTTGTGCCCCATTTCCAAGATATCCATATCGACAATATCATCTGCCGTGGTGCAGAGACAGCCATCAAAGCCCATGGTATAGAAGGCATGCAATGCGTACGCGATATCAATATCAGCAACTCCACCTTCGTCTATAGCAAAAAGGGAGAAGACATTGACACAGCCAGTGCATCCGTAAAATTGACCAATGTACGTCTGCTTAGCGATAAGAAACAATAACATGACATAAAACTCCAATGATTGATAGTAGATAAAAAACCTATCAGTTATCATACAAAACCAAAGGATAATGGGCAGAATTTCAGTTCTGCCCATTATTATTTCACAAATACGTTAATTTATGTTATATGCCACATCGTTTCATATAAGGAAATGGCATCGTTGAATAAAATTTTATATCTTTGTCAAGCAATTCGGTATTTTTCTGTTTTCAAATTGCAGCACTAAAACAGAAAAATTACTGAGTCGCAAATACTAACTAACAAAAAAACTATTGTGCTGCAAAACAAAAATTATGATTAAGTTAGGAAGATTATTATTGATTGCGATAATGACCTGCATGATTGCCTCAAGTTGCAGTGATGATGACATTGACGTTAAAATAACACCTATCAATGTTCCACAAGTGCCTTTGAATATAGAGGATACTAAGAAAGAGGAATTGTTTCTTGTTGATAACGAAGCAGAGTTGAATCAAGTATTTGCTGGTCATGCGAAAGAGTTGCCGCAGATAGATTTCAAAAATTTCAAGTTGTTGCTGATACATGGCTCGCTCATCAAACAGGTAAAAGACATAACATTAGATAGTTTTACTAAAGTAGATAAAGGCTGCTATGATATGCTTGTCAGCATTAAAACGGATGACAAAGACGCAAAATGTTATTGGACGGCAGCATATCTGGTGCCACAAGATTTCAAAACACCGATTTGTCTATTCTTGTCCATTGACAATAAATATCAACTTCCCCAAGGTAAATGGTTTTATTTTAAATAGCTATAGCATCGCGGATACGCTTACGACTCATCTCAGAAAACTACGTCACTTTTGACCCTTGGGAATATATCGGAAGATAAAAAACCTATCAGTTATCATACAAAACCAAAGGATAATGGGCAGAAATTCAGTTCTGCCCATTATTATTTCATTCAAAATTGCTAAAATATCACAAAAACCAGCCACAGACCGCAAATATCACACGAAGCCATGCATCAGTTAGCACATTTTTTCGTAACTTTGCAGCCTAATAGAGACAATATATTGTAATATAGCTATATAAACAACTAAGCGTAACACACTAATGAAATTAGACACATTGACCGCCATCTCGCCTATTGACGGACGTTACAGAAACAAAACAGAACAGTTGGCAGGATTTTTCTCAGAGTATGCACTCATCAAATACAGAGTGCGTGTAGAGATTGAATATTTCATCACTCTCTGCGAGCTACCCTTGCCACAATTGGAGGATTTTGACCATAACCTATTCGAAACACTCCGCAACATCTACCGCAATTTCTCAGAAGAGAATGCCGGACGCGTAAAGGAAATCGAGAAGACAACCAACCACGACGTGAAAGCTGTGGAGTATTTCATCAAGGAAGAACTCGACAAGATTGGCAATTTCGACAAGTACAAGGAGTTTATCCATTTCGGACTGACTTCACAGGACATCAACAACACCAGCGTTCCCCTCTCTATCAAGGAAGCACTCGAACAGGTGTATTATCCTATGGTAGAAGAACTCATCGAACAGCTCAACGACTATGCCGAACAATGGAAAAACGTTCCTATGCTCGCCAAGACACACGGACAGCCCGCTTCTCCCACACGTTTGGGTAAAGAGGTTATGGTATATGTCTATCGCCTTGAAGAACAGTTGCGTGGATTGAAAGACACTCCCATTACCGCCAAATTCGGTGGTGCAACCGGTAATTACAACGCCCACCATGTGGCTTACCCACAATACGACTGGCGCGAATTCGGTAACAAGTTTGTGGCTGAGAAACTCGGATTAGAGCGTGAACAGTGGACCACTCAGATTTCTAACTACGACTGGATGGGCGCTATCTTTGATGCCATGCGCCGCATCAACACCATCATCATCGATCTCGATCGCGACTTCTGGATGTATATCTCTATGGAATACTTCAAGCAGAAGATCAAGGCTGGAGAGGTTGGTTCGAGCGCTATGCCTCATAAAGTGAACCCCATCGACTATGAAAATTCAGAAGGCAACCTCGGCATTGCCAATGCCATTCTGCAATTCTTAGCCCAGAAGTTGCCCGTCAGCCGCCTGCAGCGCGACCTGACCGACTCTACCGTATTGCGCAACGTCGGCGTGCCTATGGGACATGCTGTCATTGCCATACAAAGCACACTGAAAGGCTTGCGCAAACTCATTCTCAACGAAGAGAAGATAGAGGCAGACCTCGACAATACATGGGCTGTGGTAGCAGAAGCCATACAAACTATCCTGCGCCGCGAAGCATACCCCCACCCCTACGAGGCTCTGAAGGCATTGACTCGCACCAACCAGAAGATGACCCCAGAACTGATTCATGAATTCATTGCAGGTCTGGATGTCAGCGATGAGGTAAAAGAGGAACTTATGGCTATTACGCCAATGAATTATACAGGTATATAAAGTATTAACCCCAAAGAGGAACCGTGAGGTTCCCCAAAAAAAGGAAACAACAATTATGGATTTCGAAAACGAGAAGAAGACAGAAGAACAATCTGCCAACCAACAAGGCGCCAGCAACCGAGAGGGTTACTCCGACCAACAGAACACTTATCGACAGGGTCGTTCACCACGTCCCCGTATTCATCAACAGACACGCACCTATAACCAGGGCGGCTACAACCGCAGTCAGAACGATGATGAAGGCGGTTTCCGTCCAGAAGGATTCGGTGCTGGACTTCAGAACAATAACGCCCAGCGTTCCTATCGTCCCCGCTACAACAATCAGCAGGACGGTGAACAGGGCGGCTACCAGCCACGTCAGCAAGGTGGATACCAGCAGCGTGGAGGATATAACAACAACCGCGGCGGTTACCAGCAGCGTGGCGGATATCAGCAGCGCGGCGGTTACAACAACAACCGTGGATATAATCGCGGATACAACAACAATCAGCAGGACGGTGAACAGGGCGGCTACCAATCACGCCAGCAAGGCGACTTCCAGCAGGGAGGTTATCAGCAGCAAGGCGGATATCAGCAGCGCAGTGGTTACCAGCAGCGTGGTGGTTACCAGCAGCGCGGTGGTTACAACAACCGCGGTGGATACCAGCAGCAGGGTGGTTACCAGCAGCGTGGCGGATATAACAACAACCGCGGCGGATACCAGCAACAGGGTGGTTACCAGCAGCGTGGCGGATATAACAACAACCGCGGATATAATCGTCAGCGCACTGCA
>Ga0129312_1001290_pt1 | contig 15132 bp, 13 predicted proteins | sample O827metagenome_FD_94434 | JGI IMG/M metagenome (GOLD analysis project Ga0129312, IMG submission 94434) | Orangutan group fecal microbial communities from Wisconsin, USA - O827 metagenome | ecosystem: Host-associated > Mammals > Digestive system > Large intestine > Fecal | place: USA: Wisconsin... | reverse complement strand
TTTTCGTCGATGTGGGGGCAGGTGGGCGCTTCGTGCGAGAGTCATTATGCCGCCAGCAAGGGCGCGGTGATCGCGCTGACCCAAAGCCTGGCCAAGGAGCTGGGGCCGTCGGGCGTGCGGGTCAACTGCGTCTCCCCCGGCACGATCCTGACCGACATGACGGCGGTGTTGGGGCAGGAGACGCTGGATGCGCTGGCGGAGGAAACCCCGCTGGGGCGCAACGGAAGCCCGGAGGATGCGGCAAGGGCCGCGGCGTTCCTCTGCTCGGAGGCGGCGGATTTCATCACCGGGCAGGTGGTTGCCGTCAACGGGGGATATATCGTTTAGCGCGCGGAATTTGACGCTTGCAAAACGACGAGGCGTATACTATCATAGAGGTAGAAAAGGCTGATATTTCATTTTGAATAAAAAGAGAGGTTTGGACAATGGGCATCGTAGATCTTGCGTTTATGCAGGGATATATCCGCATGGCGACCGATGGCGTGAACATGGGCTGGCATGAGCGCAACGGCGGCAACCTGACCTATCGCCTGACGAAGGAAGAGGTTGAGCAGGCGCGCCCGTATATCAGCGACGGCAAGCCCTGGGTAGAGATCGGCGTGGAAGTGAAGAACCTGGCGGGCGAATACTTCCTGGCCACGGGCACGGGCAAGTTCCTGCGCAACGTGCAGCTGGCCCCGCAGGACAACGTCTGCATCGCGGAAATCGACAAGACGGGTACGAAATACCGCATTGTTTGGGGACTGGAAAAGGGCGGCGCGCCGACCTCGGAGTTCCCGTCGCACCTGATGAACCACTCGGTCAAGTTTGACGTCACGGGCGGCAAGCACCGCGTGATCTATCATGCGCACACCCCGGCGGTGATCGCGATGACCAATGTGCTCGAGCTGGACGATGTGAAGTGGACGCGCGCGCTGTGGTCCGCGATGACGGAATGCCCCGTGGTGTTCCCCGGCGGCGTGGGCGTGCTGCCCTGGATGGTGTGCGGCGGTGCGGAAATCGCCAAGGCCACCAGCGAGCTGATGAAGCAGTACGACGTGGCGATCTGGGCGTTCCACGGCACGTTTGCCTCCGGCGAGAGCTTCGACACCACCTTCGGGCTGATGCACTGCGTGGAAAAGGCCGCGGACATCTATATGCGCGTGCAGGCCGCGGGCGGCGCGAAGCAGACCATGCAGACCCAGAACTTCATCGACATCGCGGCGCTGTTCGGGCTGACGCTGCCGGAGAAATTTTTGAAGGACTAAGAAATAGCGCGGGCTTTCTCATGCGGAAAACCTGCGCTTTCTATATTTTACTTATACGGGCTTGATTTATGGAATTAAGTCCTTTATGATAAAGAAGTTGGACTCTTCCACAAAGGAATTAGGAGGTCTTTACATCATGGTTAGAGCGATTGTCGGCGCCTGCTGGGGCGACGAGGGCAAGGGCAAGATCACGGATATGCTGGGCGCCCAGTCCGATGTCGTGGTTCGTTTCCAGGGCGGAGCGAACGCAGGCCACACCATCATCAACGAATTCGGCCGTTCCGCACTGCATCTGCTGCCCAGCGGCGTGTTCAACGCAAAGGCGACCAACGTCATCGGCATGGGCGTGGCGCTGGATCTGGACAAGCTGTTCAAGGAACTGGACGCGGAAGTGCTGTCCAAGGGCGCGCCGATGCCCAAGCTGCTGGTTTCCGACAGAGCGCAGGTGCTGATGCCCTATCACATTCAGTTCGATACGCTGGAGGAGATGCGCCTGGCGGACAAGGCCTACGGCTCCACCAAGTCGGGCATTGCGCCATTCTATTCCGATAAATACATGAAAAAGGGCATTCAGGTTTGCGAGATCTTCCACGACAAGGAACTGATGGAGCACCTGGAGGCGATTGCCGAGCTGAAGAACGCGCAGCTGGTCGGCATCTACCACGTCAACGAGCGCACGCCCCGGAACGACGAAGAAAAGAAGCTGTTCAGCCTCGTCGATCCCAAGGAGCTGTTTGATTACCTCGTCTCCTTCCGCGAGCGTCTGCGTCCGCTGGTGGGCGATGTGGCGTCCTTCCTGCACCAGTGCATCAAGGAGAACAAGACCATCCTGCTCGAGGGTCAGCTGGGCTCGATGAAGGATACCGACAACGGCATCTACCCGATGGTCACGTCCTCTTCGCCGCTGGCTGGCTTTGCCTGCGTGGGCGCGGGCATTCCGCCCTACGCCATCACCGAGATCACCGCAGTGGTCAAGGCGTATTCCTCCGCTGTGGGTGCGGGCGCGTTTGTCTCCGAGATCCTCGATCCCGTCGAGGCGGACGATCTGCGTCATCGCGGCGGCGATAAGGGCGAATACGGCGCCACCACCGGCCGCCCGCGCCGCGTGGGCTGGCTGGACACCGTGGCGGTGCGCTACGGCTGCATGATGCAGGGCGCGACCGGCATTGCGCTGACCAACATCGACGTGCTGAGCTATCTGGACAAGATCCCCGTCTGCACGGCCTATGAGACCGAGGACGGCACGATCACCAAGGACTTCCCCGTGACCCCCGTGCTGGAGAAGTGCAAGCCCGTCTGGGAGTACCTGCCCGGCTGGAAGTGCGACATCTCCAAGGCGCGCAGCTTCGACGAGCTGTCGGAGAACGCCCGCAAATATGTGGAGTTCATCGAGAAGGAAACCGGCTGCCCGGTTGTGATCGTTTCCAACGGCCCTGCCCGTGAGAACACGATCGTGCGCTGAAGATAAATAGAAAATCCCGCTCCGATTTTTGTCGGAGCGGGATTTTTTGCGGGAAGAAGCGGGCGAAGGACGGGTTCCTCTAACGGTATGCTGGCAGAAACCCCAGGAGGGGGCCCGCCGCGCCGCCGCCGAAGGCGGCGCAGCCCGCCCGCGCGCAGCGCGGACGGCCGGCCCGGCGAAGCCGGGCGCGCGGCGGGCCCCCTCCGACGGCGCACCAGCCCGGCTTTTGCGTCAGCCGAACCGGTACGATTTTTCAGCGGTAGCCCGCTTTTCCAAAGAAAAACGGATTGTCTTTGAGCAGTGAGGAAACGACCTCGGCCGATTTGCGGCAGGAGAGCAGGCGAACCGTCGCGTCGCCCAGCTTTTCCATGCGCATCGCGCCCGCATGCAGCAGCGCTGTTTCCGCCTTGGGATAGAGCTGGGACGAATCGCCGCAGTGCGGGTAGTAGTCCCGCACAATGCGCCCGCCGTCCGGCGGGATCACGACATAGCGGTTGGGCGTCTCCTTCAGGCGGCCGGGGATGCCGTTCCATTCCTCCACGCCGTGGAAGAACGTCATGCGGTTCAGCTCCACGCCCACCAGCAGCACATAGGCGTCACGGTCGTAAAGCCGTCCCCATGCGGAATCCCGCGCACAGGGCGTCGGGCAGTTTTCATCGCCACGGACAAACTCTTCCGCATCTGCGCCGAAGGCCGCCACCGAGTGCGTCGGGTGCCACGAGCGGTGAACGCCCGGCCGCTTGCGGAACAGCTCCGGCAGCAGGCCGATACATACCGGCGTGTAGAGCACGTCGTAGACCGGCTGGCGGTCGTTGACCGTCGCCCAGGTGTGGGTCGGCAGCACCACAAGGCCGCGGGAGAAATACTCCGTCAGTGCGTCCAATATCGTGTCGCCGCCGTTTTCCATCTGCCCGAGGCTTTTGCAGGAGGAATGCATCAGCACCGTCGCATCGCTGGGCAGCATCGCCGACAGTTGGGCGATGAGGCTGTCTTTGGTGTGCATGGGCGCAACGCTCCTTTACGGCTTATTCTTCGTCTATAGCTTATTCTTCGTCATTTTTGACCATGGCCATGGCCTTTTCGTACTGATCCTTCTTCCACTCTTCGCGCACCCACGGGATCTTGTCGTAGCCCTCGAGCATGCCGGGCAGGATCAGACCGCCGTCCACGCGGACGGTGATGCCGGTGATATAGGAGGCGTTCTCGCTGGCCAGGAATGCTACGACCTCGCCGTTTTCACGCGGCGTGCCGACGCGGTGCAGCGGGATGGATTCCTTGACGAAGGGAGAAAGCATCGCGGGGTTCTTGGGCGTCCAGGTCGCACCGGGGGCGACGCAGTTGACGCGGATGTTGTAAGAAGAAAGATCCAGCGCCATGGACTCGGTCGCGCGCTTGACGCAGGCCTTGAAGCCGCCGTAGAGATAGTCGTCCGGATAGGCCATTTCGGCGCGGGAGCTGGTGATGAAGATGATGTTGCCCTCAATCTTGTCGGCAACCATGTGGCGGGCGGCAGCGCCGGCGCACAGCATGTAGTTGCGGAAGTTGACGGTGTAGACCTCGTCTACGTTTTCGGGCGTGATGGTCAGGATGCTGCCGCGGAAACCGCCGTTGCCCGCGTTGCACACCATAAGGTCGAGACGACCCAGATCCTTGTGCGCCTGATCGACGATCTGCTGGGGCACTTCGGCCTTTTCGAGGCTCGCCTGATAGATGAAGCACTTGCGGCCCAGCTTTTCGATTTCCTGCTGGGTCTCGATCGCGCCTTCCTTGCGGGAGTTATAGGTGATGGCCACGTCGTAGCCGTGTTCGGCCAGCACGATGGCAATGCCCTGTCCAATGTTGTGGCTTCCGCCGGTGATGAGTGCAGTCTTGTTCATAAGATCCATCCTCCTAGTAAAGGTTTGTGTATTTATTCTGCTAAAAATGAGTATAGCAATAGAAGTAGATAAAGTCAATTCAGGATTTCAGCACAGTGGAAAACGGTTGAAATTCGCATGAGGTTTGTTATAATGGAAGGGACAGAACAACCCCTCACAGATAAAAAGGAGGTCACTTTCATATGGCAGAGTACATGGCTTACATCGGGACCTATTCCAAGGGTGAAAACGGCGGCATCTTCCGCGCGATGATCGACAGTGAAACCGGCGATCTGCGCGTGCTGGACACTACGGATGTTGAAAATCCCTCGCATCTGGCGCTTGCTCCGGACGGCAAACACCTCTACGCGGCCAGCGAGACCGGCGAGTTCCGCGGCCGGAACGGCGGCGCGGCGGCGGCCTGCGCGGTGGATGCAGAGGGCAAGCTCACCTTTTTGAACATCGTCGGCACGCAGGGCAAGCACCCCTGCTATGTTTCGGTCTCTCCGGACGGAAAATTCGTCTATGCGGCGAACTATTCCGAGGGCACGGCCACGGTCTTTGCCGTGGATGAAAACGGCGCGCTCAAGGACGATCCCAAGATCGTCGTGCACCAGGGCACCGGCGCGAATCCCCGCCGCCAGGAAAAGCCCCATGTCCACTGCACCCGCATCACGCCGGACGGAAAATATCTCGCCGTATGCGATCTGGGCATCGACGCGGTGGTGCTCTATCCCCTGTGCGGCAAGTGCGGCCTGGATGCAACGCGCGGCAGCTTTGTGCGCACGCCCGCGGGCAACGGCCCCCGCCACATCGAATTCTCCCGCGACGGAAAGTACGCCTATGTCGTGACCGAGATGGGCTGCACCGTGCGCGCCTATGCCTATGAGGACGGCCGCATGACCTTCCTCTCTGCCGTAAACACCCTGCCCGAGGGCTTTGCGGGCGAGAACATCGACGCGGCGATTCACTTTGCGCCCGACGGCAAGACGCTGGTCGTCTCCAACCGCGGCGACGACAGCCTGGCGCTGTTCGAAGCCGAGGGCGGCAAGCTCACCCTCAAGCAGATCGTCAAGGTCGGCGGGAAGACCCCGCGCGAGTTTGCCTACACGCCGGACGGCAAGATGGTGTTCTGCTGCAATCAGGACAGTTCTGACATCACCGTCCTCAAGGTCAATGCCGACGGTACCCTCACCCTGACGGACAAGAGGTTCGAATTGCCCCGCCCCGTCAGCCTGATCTGGAAAAACTAAATCTCACACAGCAGCCGGAGGGATTTATGCCTCCGGCTGCTGTTGTTTTTTTGCGCTCCGGTGGAAGCGGGCGGCGGAATATGCTATACTGGGAGCGGAAAGAGGGGCGAAGACCGATGATGATTGCAGATGCGCACAACGACGCATTACTGGAGATTGAAAACCCGGAGGCGGGATTGACCGACGAGCGCAAGCACGTCTCCTTGAATAAAATGAAACGCGGCGGGGTTTCCCTGATGACCTTTGCGGCGTTTTCGACCAACCCGAAGAAAAACGGCTCCATGATCCACATGGGGCTGGACGCGGTGGATCGCTTTTACCGGATGCTGGCGGCGCACGAGGGGGAGCTTGTGCAGGCGCTGCGCCCGGAGGACGTATATGCCGCGCAGAAGGCGGGAAAGCCCGCGGCTATGCTCTCGGTGGAGGGCGGCGACATCATCGAGGGTGATATCGGCGTGCTGCGGCTGCTCGTGCGGCTGGGGGTGCGGATGTTCGGCCTGTGCTGGTCGCTGGGCAATCAGATTTGTTCCGGCGTGGCGGATGCGGAGGATACCGGCTTGACCGACGTCGGATACGAGGTCATTCGGGAGTGCGGGCGCATGGGCGTGATCGTGGATCTTTCCCATGCCTCCGACCGGACGACCTGGCAGGTGCTGGAGAGCGCGGAAAAGCCGCCGTGTGCGTCGCACTCCTGCGCGCGGGCGCTCTGCCCCGACCAGGAGCGCGATCTGACCGACGAGATGCTCGATTGCTTCGGCAAGCGCGGCGGGTACATCGGCGTGAACTTCTGCCACGATTTTCTGGTGGGCGGCGGGTACCCGATCGATCATCTGGCTACGACGGACGATGTGGTGCGGCACATCGAATACATGGCTTCGCGCGCAGGTGCGGAGCACATCGGCCTGGGTTCGGATTACGACGGCATCGGCCGCGTGCCCGTCGGTCTGGAGGACTGCTCGAAACTGGGCGCGATCTATGATGCGCTGCTGCGCCGCAACTGGAAGGAAAGCGATGCGCGCGGTGTGATGGGCGAAAACTTCCTGCGCTATTGGGCGCGGGTGCAGGCAGCCGGCGAGAGCGCTGCGAAGGGATGACGCGCAAATCCGTTTCCTTCGGTATGCGCAAAAGCCGGGCCGGTGCGCAGTTGGAGGGGGCCCGCCGCGCCGCCGCCTCCGGCGGCGTCCCCCGCCCGCGCGCAGCGCGGACGGAAAGCCCGGCTTTGCCGGGCGCGCGGCGGGCCCCCTCCCGGGGTTGCAGTGCAGAAGCGATAGGATAAGAACCCTGCGCACTGGAACGTCGAGAGGGCGAACTCTTGCAGAAAACCTCCTGACGGCAAAAGACCCATGCTGAAAGCTTTCAGCATGGGTCTTTTTGTATTTACTGTGCGGCGTATTCTTCCAGGCACCATCCGTTGTCGTGGATGGTTTGCGCGGCGTCGATGCCGACGTAGCGATAATGCCACGATTCGTAGGGCACGCCGGTCAGGCTCTCCTTGCCCACAGGGTAGCGCAGCACAAAGCCGTATTCGTGCGCATGGGCGCTCAGCCAGCGGAATTGCTCGGTCTTGTCAAAGGAGCTTTCGTCTGTGCGGGCGGTCACGTCGAAGGAAAGGCCCAGCTCATGCTCGCTCTCGCCCGGCGCGTTGACATAACCGCTGCTGCTCTCGGCGTAAAGCTCGCTCTGCCGCTCGCGCGTGCGGTAGCCGCTGGAGAGGATGAAGCCGCTCACGCCGTCCGCTTTGGCGGCGGTGAACATCTCCTGCGCCGCGTCAAAGGCGGGCTGCCGCAGCTCAATATCCGCCCGCGCCAGTTCGAAGGAGCGTTCCTTGTGCTCGTAGAGGTTGATCAAATCGTCCGGCACATAGGCTTCTGCAAGCGGGAAGCGCTCCGACACGATCAGCGTCAGCCCCTCGCCCTGTTTGTAGGGGAAGTCCTCGTCCGGCACAATGACCGCCGCGGCCGTTGGCTTTTCCGGAAAAACGCGCCGCCAGACCCGCCCCAGCAGCCCCGGCCGCGCGGTCTGCACCACGCAAAGCCCGCCCAGCAGCAGGATCAGCCCCACACATACGATTGAAAGCACACGTTTCATGGAAAAACCAACCTTCCCTGTCATCTTTATCCGAATGTATAAACGAGAAGGCAGGGAATTCTGTTACCACATCAGCGCTTTGTGATTGCGCACAAAGTCGGCAAGCTCCAGCTGCGGGCCGGTGCGGCGCCCCGGCGCAGGGGCAAGCGCGACCTCGTACATCCACGGTCCCTTGTAGTCGAGCTGCTCCAGGTGTGCAATCAGCTTCTGCCAGTCGATCTGCCCCTCGCCGGGCAGCTGGTGCCGCTCGTCGATGAAGTCATAGTCCGAAACGTGCAGCGTCTCCACTCGGCTGCCCACGGCGTTTAAGAAGTGCTCATGGCTTTCCTTGAGCAAGTGGTTGGTGTCGAAGCACAGGCGCAGGCGCGGGTGCGCCTCCAAGAGGTAGGCCATCTCCTCGGAACAGTTGCCGGGGCAGGTGCGCGGCAGCTCCTCCACGCACAGCTGCACGCCGTCTTTGATCGCTTCCTCGGTCAGCAGGCAGAGGTTTTCCCTCGATTCCTTCAACCGCTCGGCGCGGTCGGCGTCCGCCGTGGGTTCCGTGCCGGGATGCACCACGGCGTGGGAAATACCGTTTTCGCCCAGTTTGCGCAGCAGCGCGATGTTGGTTTCCATTGCCTTTTTTCGCACTTGCGCATCCTTGTGCGCGATGGACAGATCGTTTGAAAACGGCAGGTGCAGGCTCCAGATCGTCAGCCCTGTTTCGTCTGCGGCGCGGCGCAGCGCGGGCAGATCGAGCGCGGCGTATTCGTGCGCCTTGAGGGAGATTTCCATCGCGTCCAGTCCCGCTTCGGCATAGGCGCGCACCACCTCGGGCGTGGCCTTGCCCACGCTGCACGTCGAAGCCCCGACCATCCAATCCTTACCATGTGTCATGAGTGAATGCCCTCCTGTTGAAGTTTATTTTTTGAATCTGCGGCGCGGAAAAAAGCGTATTCCACCGCCGCGCCGATCACATCGAATACGAAAAACAGGTGCAGCGCGCCCAGCAGCACGGCGCGCCCGATAGAGAGCCTGCCCTCCCGCACGCCCGATACCGCCGCGCGGATGCCGTAAGCCGAGGAGGTCAGCATCAGCGCCGTGTCCACGGCGAGCAGCAGCAGATTCACCATCGGAGAGACGAACAGCAGCGCGGGCACGACCATCGCCATCGTCATCAGCACGCCCAGCGCAAACGCCGCAAGGTAAAATGGGATGTGGCACAGCTTGACGGTCAGATTCCAGAAAGCGAATGTCCGCGCCGAAGCCCGGTGCAGGCAGCAATAGAGAATCTGGAACAGCAGCAGCGCCGCAGTCAGCCCGCAGTAAACCCACAAAAAGACCATCGAGCCTGCCGAGCCTTCTTCAAACAGGCCGATGCAAAGTATGCCATACGGCCAGACTGCCAGCAGCGCGGGGAAGAAACGGAGCATGCTTTTCATACGATTTCCTCCGAAAGGGATTTTGAAATAAAAAAACGTGCGGCACGAAATTCGTACCGCACAAGCCATCGTATTTGTATTGATGGCACCCCCCGTTGCCGCGAATTCCGGGACGCTTTCCATCTGCTGACCCGCACGGCTGTTTTTATGTTTTCGTATCTATTTTTTGTTTTCTTTTTCTTATCCCGGCTGTTTTTCAGTTCGGGAGGCTTCAAACGGGTCTGTTGGTTTTTTAACCGCCCGCCTGCACCTTACGATGCTTATTATAAAGGCAATTCAGCCGATTGTCAATTATATGATATTATGATGCATCAAAATATGAAGATAACCATTCTGTTTCACTTGATGAAATGACCTGCCGTAAAACCTTTATTTTCAGGGGTTTTCTTGCTGGGAACGATAATGAGACTATAAGTATAATTTGACGGATTTATCCGAACGTCGACCGAAAAAGGAAAAATGCGAAAATAACGAAAGCCGCGGAGCCAGGTCTTTTTTTCCGGCTCCGCGGCTTTCGTTATTTCTGCTCGTTTAGGCGCTCCCTGGCAACAGAAAGCATCAATTTGATGCGGTTTTCCTGATTGACGCGGGTGGCGCCGGGGTCGTAGTCGATGGGCACGATGTTGGCCTGCGGGTACATCTCGCGGATTTGGCGGATCTTGCCCTTGCCCACGATGTGGTTGGGCAGGCAGCCGAAGGGCTGCGCGCAGACGATGTTTTCATAGCCGGTTTCGACCAGCTCGATCATTTCGCCCGTCAGCAGCCAGCCCTCGCCCATCTTGCAGCCGTAGCCGATCAGCGGGCGCACCATCTGCTTGATCGCGCGGTAGGAGGCGGGCTTGTGGTAGCGCGCGGAGATGGAGACCGCGTCCAGCGTATAGCGCTCAAAGACCTCCAGATAGTCGTAGAGAATCTGGATGACGAATTTTTTGAGGGGGTTGCCGCCGTAGAGCTTGATGTCCTCCAGGCGGTTATCCACCTTGAAGAGCATGAAGGCCATGATGCCGGGGACGTTGACCTCGCAGTCCTGCGAGCGGAGGAAATCCTCCAGGTGGTTGTTGGCCAGCGGCGAATACTTGGCGTAAATTTCGCCCACAATGCCCACGCGGATCTTTTTGACGGGAAGAATTTCGATGCGGTCAAATGAGGCCACGATCTCGCGCGTCAGGGTGCGGATCTGCTTTTTCTGAAAGCCCTTGCCCTTTAGGAAACGGGCGCAGATGTCGTCCACCCATTTGTCCACCAGTGCGTCGGTTTCGCCGGGGTTCTTTTCATAGGGGCGGGTCTGGTTGCGCAGCAGCATCAAAAGGTCGCCGTAGGTCAGCGCGGCCAGCGCGCGGCGCAGTAGCGGCAGCGTGATCTTAAAGCCGCTGTTCTTCTCCAACCCGGAGAGATTGACCGAGACGACCGGCACCTGCCCCATGCCGGCGTTTTTGAGCGCCTTGCGCAGCAGGAAGATGTAATTGGAGGCGCGGCAGCCGCCGCCGGTCTGGGTCATCATCAGCGCGACGTGGTTAAGGTCGTATTTGCCGCTCTTGAGGGCGGAAATCATCTGGCCGATGGTGAGCAGCGCGGGATAGCAGATGTCGTTGTGGACGTATTTCAGCCCTTCGTCCACGACCTCCTGCCCGTCGTTGGTCAAAAGCTCTACGTTGTAGCCGTAGGAGCGGAAGGTGTTTTGCAGAATGCGGAAATGGATTTCCGCCATGTTGGGGAAGAGGAGCTTATAGGTCTTCCTCATCTCCTTGGTAAATTCGATGCGGCCAGCTTCATCAGCCATGCGTATAGCCTCCCTTCTCGCCGATGGCGGAGAACAGCGAGCGCAGGCGGATCTTGACCGCGCCCAGGTTGGTGATTTCGTCGATCTTGATCTGCGTATAGATGCGGCCCGCGCTCTCGAGGATCTTGCGCACCTCGTCGGTGGTGATGGCGTCCACGCCGCAGCCGAAGGACACCAGCTGCACCAGATTGATGTGCGGATCGCCGGAGTTTGCGATGTAGCGCGCGGCGGCATACAGGCGGGAGTGATAGGTCCACTGGTTCAGCACCGTGGTGGGGGCTTTCACGTATTCGTCGCCCAGAGAATCCTCGGACACGACCACCGCGCCGGAATCTGCGATGAAGCCGTCGATGCCGTGGTTGATCTCGCCGTCCAGATGATAGGGACGGCCGCAGAGCACGATCACGGGCAGGCCCTTTTCCTTCGCCAGGCGCAGGTATTCCTCGCCCTTGTCCCGCACGGCGCGCATGTGCGCGTCGTAGGCGGCGTAGGCCTTTTTAGAAGCCTCTTTGACCTCCCGCAGCGTGATGCTGTCGCCGAAATACTTGACGAGGATGGCGTGCATCTTCTTCGGGAAGTCGTGCGGGCGGTGGATGCCGACGTAATCGTGGATGAACGGCGTGCCGGAGAGCGACTTCATGTTGGAGGCGATGACCTCGGGGTAATAGGCCACCACCGGGCAGTTGTAATGGTTGTCGCCCAGGTGCTCGTCGAAGTTATAGCTCATGCAGGGATAAAAGATCGCGTCCACACCCTCGTCCAGCAGCGCCTGCACATGGCCGTGCATCAGCTTTGCCGGGTAGCAGGCGGTATCGGACGGAATGGAGGTCTGCCCCAGGTGGTACAGCGCCTTGGTGGTCTTGGGCGAAACCGTCACGCCGAAGCCCAGCGCGGTCAAAAACGTGTGCCAGAAGGGCAGCAGCTCGTAGAAGTTCAGCCCCATCGGCAGCCCGATGTTCTGGCGCGTGCCCTTCACGCTGCCGTATCGGGCGAGCAGCTCGCGCTTGTAGTCGTAAAGATCGTATCTCTCCTGCGCGCGCTCGGTGCGCAGGGGCTTGGCGCACTGGTTGCCGCCGATGAACTTTTTGCCGCCGGCAAAGGTGTTGATGGTCAGGCGGCAGTGGTTGGTGCAGCCGTTGCAGGTGACGGCCTGCACCTGATGGGTAAAGGCCTTAAGCTCTTCGGGCGAGAGCAGGGAGGAGCGCTCCGCCTTCTGATGCGCCATGGCGTAGAGCGCCGCGCCCATCGCGCCCATGACGCCGGAGAGAGAGGGGCGGATGACGTCGTGGCCGATCTCCTGCTCGAAGGCGCGCAGCACCGCGTCGTTTAAGAACGTGCCGCCCTGCACCACGATGTGCTGCCCCAATTCCGAGGCATTGCCCACGCGGATGACCTTGTAGAGCGCGTTTTTGACCACGCTGATGGAAAGACCGGCGGAGATGTTCTCGATTGACGCGCCGTCCTTCTGCGCCTGCTTGACGGAGGAGTTCATAAACACCGTGCAGCGCGAGCCCAGATCCACGGGCTTGTCGGCAAAAAGCCCCGCCTTGGCAAAGTCCGCGATGGAATAGCCCAGCGCGCCCGCAAAGGTCTGAAGGAACGAGCCGCAGCCGGAGGAACAGGCCTCGTTCAGGAAGATATTGTCGATCACGCCGCTGCGGATCTTGAAGCACTTGATGTCCTGCCCGCCGATGTCGATGATGAAATCCACATCGGGATCGAATTCTTTGGCGGCGGTGAAGTGCGCGATGGTTTCGACCAGGCCGAAATCGGCGCGGAAGGCGTTTTTGATGATCTCCTCGCCGTAGCCGGTGGAAGCAGCGGCCTTGACGATCACGCCGGGGAAGCGGCGGTAGACCTCCTGCAAAAACTCGCGCACGAGCGGAACCGGGTTGCCGCTGTTGGGCAGATACTGCGTATAGGCGATGTTCGCCTTGGAATCGAGCACCACGGCCTTGACGGTGGTGGAGCCCGCGTCGATGCCGATATAGGCAAAGTTATCGGGCTGAAGCGCGCCCGTGACCGTCATTTTGTCGCGAGCGTGGCGGGCGGTGAATTCGTCGTATTCCGCCTGATTCGCAAAGAGCGGACGGCAGCCGGTGTAGTTGCCGCCGGCGGTATAGTTTTCGATCTTCTCCGTGATGGCGGCAAGGTCAAAGGGCTGCTCGTTCGCCTGGAAGGCCGCGCCCATCGCCACGAAATAGAGCGAGTTTTCCGGCAGCAGCCCCTGTGTGTTCAAGCCCTGGTCGAACGCCTTGCGCAGCTCGGAGAAGAAGGTCAGCGGGCCGCCGAGATACACGATGTTGCCCTCGATTTCGCGCCCCTGCGCAAGACCCGCGATGGTCTGGTTGACCACGGCGCCGAAGATGGAGGCGCAGACGTCCTCCTTGCGCGCGCCCTGGTTGAGCAGCGGCTGGATGTCGGACTTGGCGAACACGCCGCAGCGCGAGGCGATGGAGTAGATTTTGGTCTGGTGCGCGGCAAGATCGTTCATCTCGGAGGGGGTCAGCTGCAAAAGCGTGGCCATCTGGTCGATGAAGGCGCCGGTGCCGCCCGCACAGCTGCCGTTCATGCGCACCTCCATGTTGCCGGAGACGAACAGGATCTTCGCATCCTCGCCGCCCAGCTCGATCACCACGTCGGTGCGGGGCAGCAGGCGCTTGATGGAGACGCGCGTGGCGTAGACCTCCTGCACGAACGGGATGCCCATGCTCTCGGCAAAGCCCATGCCCGCCGAACCGGAGATGCACAGCTGCGCCTGCTTTTCCTGCGGGAAGTGCTGGGCGATGCTGCGCAGCATCGAAGCGGCCTTCTCCGTGATCTGGGAATAGTGCCGCTCGTAATCCTTATATATGATCTCGTTCTGATCGTTCAGCACGATGCACTTCAGGGTCGTGGACCCTACGTCCAAGCCAATCCTCATCATCGGGTTCTCGTTCTCCTCATTTCGGGTCAAAGCGTATTTATTTCGATATAGAATGAGTATACACCACATTTCCCTCCAAAAACCGCGCTCATCAAAATTTAACAGCGAATCCATGGAGAAATGTAAAAAAACATAAAGAACAGGAAACGAAATCCATTGCGGATTCCGTTTCCTGTTGATTCGTGTATTGAATTGTTGAAGATTTTAACAAAACGATGAGCGTTTTTAGATGAGCGTCATTCCACACCGAGAAGGTGCGCGTGCGCTTTGAGAAAATGCGAAAGAAACTGCACGCTGCTCAAGTGCTCATAGTCGGTGGGCGTCAGCCGCCCTTCGTCGATCTCGTAAATCGCCGCGCCGGGGCAGGCGGTCAGGATCGGGCTGTGGGTCGCCAGCACAAACTGGCAGCCGTCGCTCACCGCGTCCTGCATCAGATAGATCAGCGCCAGCTGGTTGACATAGGAGAGCGCCGCCTCCGGCTCGTCCATCAGGTAGAGCCCGCCGGGCATCAGCCGCGATTGGAAAAAATCCAGAAAGCCCTGCCCGTGGGACTGCGTCTCCAGCGGCGCGGCGTAAAGATGGTCGATGGCGGCAAGCGTGCCCGCAAAGGGCTGCGCGGCGAGGGAGCGCGCGTAGTCGCTGCCGTATTTGCCGGAAAGGCCGTCAAGCTCCGCGCGGGCAAATTCCTTTTCCGCCGTAAGCGTCGCGACGTATTGCGAAAAACCCTCCGCCGTGAACAGAAAGCTGTGCGCGGGCCTGCCGCCCATCACGACGCGGAAATCGTCCGCCGCGGCGGCAACGGCGCGCTGGCTGCCGGTGAGCGCGCCCTGCGGCGGGCCGATGCGGTTGGCGCGCACCTTGCAGGCGAGCAGCTCAATCAGCGTGGTCTTGCCGCAGCCGTTGTCCCCGCAGAGCATCGTCACCGGCGCGGAAAAATCCAGCCGGGAAAAGCGCCGCAGCACCGCCGTGTCGCCGGGATAGCCGGGCGCGCATTCCCGGAGACGCTCCAGGGAACGCAGATAGAGGGAAGATTTCATGAAAGAAACCTCCTTGAAAAGCGGGATTTACACCGCCTGATCCTCGGCAGGGAAGGTTTCCT
>Ga0129312_1001289_pt1 | contig 15133 bp, 18 predicted proteins | sample O827metagenome_FD_94434 | JGI IMG/M metagenome (GOLD analysis project Ga0129312, IMG submission 94434) | Orangutan group fecal microbial communities from Wisconsin, USA - O827 metagenome | ecosystem: Host-associated > Mammals > Digestive system > Large intestine > Fecal | place: USA: Wisconsin... | reverse complement strand
TCAGAACGGCAAGTTCTGATCGTTACCCGGAGGTAACCATACCACAATATTGTGCGTACTTCAGAAGCCATACAAATCGCATTACAATCAAAGCATAAAGAGAAAACAACAAATTACGGAGGTACTTATTATGAATAAAGTCGTAGAATTTCTGAATGCAAACCCTGTGCAGTATCTTGCTACAGTAGGTCGCGATGGTAAGGCAAAATGTCGCCCATTCATGTTCGCCGGCGAACTGGACGGCAAGCTGTGGTTCTGTACCAACAACACCAAGGATGTCTACAAGGATATGCAGGAAAATCCGGAGGTGGAGATCTCCGTTTCCAGCCCGGAATACGCATGGATCCGTCTGCACGGCAAGGCAGTGTTTGAAAACAACATGGCTGCCAAGGAAATGTGCATCCAGAACCCCATCGTGAAGGGTCAGTACGGCGAGGCTACCAACCCAATCTTTGAGGTGTTCTATCTGGCGGGTGCCCACGGCGTTATTGCTGACTTCTCCGGCAATCCTCCCTACGAGTTCTAAGAAAACGTGCAGCAGCCTTAAGAAATATAAAGGCTACTGCAATTTTATAATGAAAGGATAAAATCTCGATTTCCCTGCGAGGTAAGATCAAAAACATCGGCTGCAAGCTGTGCTATTCCATCTGTCCGTAGAAGTGCATCAACATTACAAAGAAGCCTGTGGTCATTGACCAGCACCACTGTATCAACTGCGGGCGGTGTGCGGAAATCTGCCCCAAGCAGGTTATCGAAAAGAGGTTTTGATCATGAACCAGAGCGAAAAAAGACAGTTTCTCATTCGGTCGCTTTTGAAGGAACAACCGCAGTATCGGGATATGGGCATACCGGCAGATACAAACAGTCAGCGTCAGCTTTTGCGGGGACTGATGAATATTCGAGCACCGCAGCGCATTGAAGCAGATTTTCTGAAAATGCAGGACGAGTATCTGAAAGGTGAAACCGCCGCAAAGGGCATCACCGATGTGGCAGACTTGATGCCCGTTCAGCCGGGACTGTATCTCTGGCAGGGCGATATTACGACGCTCAAGTGTGATGCCATCGTCAATGCGGCAAACTCCGGCATGACCGGCTGCTATATTCCGAACCACCGCTGTATCGACAACGCCATTCACACCTTTGCAGGTGTGGAGCTGCGCCTTGCCTGTGAGGAACTGATGGAACAGCAGGGCTATCCGGAACCCACCGGTCAGGCAAAAATCACGCCTGCGTTCAACTTACCGTGTCGGTATGTGCTGCATACGGTCGGTCCGATCATCAGCGGTCGAGTGACCAAAGAGGACAAAGAACTGTTGGCATCCTGCTATCGCTCCTGCTTGGAGCTGGCAGCAGAAAACAAGCTGGAAAGCGTGGCGTTCTGCTGTATTTCCACGGGTGTATTTCATTTTCCAAACGAGCAGGCAGCAGAAATCGCGGTTCGGACGGTCAAAGAATTTCTCAAAAAGCAAACAAGTGTCAAGAAGGTGATCTTCAATGTTTTCAAGGATTTGGACAAAGCTATCTATGAAAGGCTGCTCTGAGCTGATTGAACGGCTGAAAGCTGCTTTACAGGACTGTGACGCCGTAGTGATAGGTGCCGGTTCCGGACTGTCTACGGCGGCGGGATTTGACTACATCGGCGAACGGTTTAAGCAGTACTTTTCAGACTTTGCGGCAAAGTACGGCATCCGGGATATGTACAGCGGCGGCTTCTATCCCTTCCCCACGATGGATGAATTCTGGGCGTATTGGAGCCGGTATATCTACATCAACCGCTATATGGATGCTACCAAACCGGTCTACGAGGAACTTTTGAAGTTGGTGGCTGACAAGGATTATTTCGTTATCACGACCAACGTGGATCACTGCTTTCAGAAGGCAGGTTTTGATAAAAAGCGTCTGTTCTATACGCAGGGCGATTACGGTCTGTTCCAGTGCAGTGAGCCGTGCTGTCAGGAAACCTTTGATAACGAAGCTGTGATCAGTGAAATGGTCAAACGGCAGGAGAACATGAAAGTCGCGACGGAACTTTTACCCGTCTGTCCTCACTGCGGCAAGCCAATGACCATGAACCTCCGCTGCGATAACACCTTCGTAGAGGATGAAGGCTGGCACAGAGCAGCGGAGCGGTATGAGAACTTTCTCCGTACCCGTGAAGGGCAAAAAATTCTCTTTTTGGAATTAGGTGTAGGCTACAACACCCCGGGCATCATTAAGTACCCATTTTGGCAGATGACAGCCAAAAATGCGGACGCTACCTACGCCTGTATCAATCAGGGACAGGCGGTTTGTCCTCAAGAAATCGAGCAACGATCAATCTGCATGGATGCAGATATTGGGCAGGTTTTGCAAAGTCTGTCCGATGTGGCAATTCAATAAGAGAAAGCAGTTCTACTATACGCGTATAGTGTGATAGAACTGCCTTCTTTTTTCACCTATTGTCCTGATATATTAAAGTTGTAACAGCTATGGTTGATTAAATAGTATAATGTTGAGAAACAAAACAAACAGACTTTTGAATATAAAAGTCTGAAATTATCAAATGCAAAAGAGTTTTGGAATTTTATTTCCAAAACTCTCGGTTGGTCGGTATGATGTGAAAGGCAAGCAACTTTTGAAAACGCTGGGTAAAAACTATATCATTGATATGGGGTTCCGTAATATGTTGTTAGGCTATCGAGATACTGAACGAGTAAACATTATATTTTCAAATACGGTACTTTTACAACGGGGTTAATCAACGAGAACTATGTTGAGACTGTGGTGCTGCTCATAAGGAGGAAAATGCGAGGATTAGGAACAATTATTAATGCGTCGGCCATTCTGGCAGGCGGTATGTTGGGTATCATGTTTAAACGCTTTCTGAAAGAGAGCTATCAGGACACTATAATCAAGGCCACCGGTTTTTCGGTAGTATTTCTTGGATTGGCAGGTACACTGTCAAAGATGTTGATTGTCGGACCGGACGGAAGCCTGAGTACGGGAGGTTCTATGCTTATGATCCTTTCGTTAGCATTGGGTGCATTGTTCGGAGAAATAATTGACATAGATGCACAGTTTGAACGATTCGGAGAATGGCTGAAACATAGAACAGGAAGTGACGGTGACAACAGCTTCGTCAACGGCTTCGTGGCAGCATCATTGACGGTGAGTATAGGAGCTATGGCAGTGATAGGGTCTATTCAGGATGGTATCTATGGTGATCATTCTACACTGGTCGCAAAAGCTATTTTGGATTTTATTATTGTATTGATCATGGCATCGTCTATGGGAAAGGGCTGCATATTTTCTTTCATTCCGGTGGCGGTGCTGCAAGGTACTATGACTGCGTTGGCTGTAGTGTTGTCAGGTTTTATGACGGATGCTGTGTTGAATAATATTTCACTGGTGGGCAATATCCTGATATTCTGTGTAGGAATCAATCTGGTTCGACCTAAAACCATCAAGGCGGCAAATCTTCTGCCGTCTCTGCTTGTTGCAGTAGCACTGACCGGTATTTTGTAAATAAAGCAGAAGTAGCTTTTGTTTATGCGGAATAATGATTGCTTTTCGCACCGGATGCATACGAATAGCATATAAGAAACGTGACAAGTATCCGTTCATAGCTAAGTTTAATCGTTTGAAGCAAATGGATAATAAAGCAATGGAGATATACAGATATGGAAATGATCAGGCTTCGCTTGTCCTGATCCAAATGGTGGGAGAGCATGAGCTTCCGGGCTTAGAACAGGAAATTCATGAGATACAAAGACTGTCGGATACGGACTTTCAGCTGATAGCAGTAAAAGTGAACAACTGGAATCATGATTTATCACCATGGAATGCCAAGGCAGTATTCGGAAAAGAAGATTTTGGCGATGGTGCAAAAGATACTCTCGAAGAGATACTGACATTGTGTACAGATCCGGATAAAAGATATTTTCTCGGAGGATATTCAATGGCAGGATTATTTGCACTGTGGGCGGCATGCCGGACAAATAGTTTCTCAGGTATTGCCGCGGCATCACCGTCTATCTGGTTTCCGGGATTTTTGGAAGACATGAAACATCATAAGATACAAAGCGATCGTGTCTATCTGAGTCTTGGAGATAAAGAGGAAAAAACAAGAAATTCTGTTATGGGGCAGGTCGGTAATTGTATACGAGAGGCGTATGCATACATGAATGAAGAAGGAATCAGGTGCACACTGGAGTGGAATCAGGGAGGACACTTTAAAGATCCGGGATTGCGTACAGCCAAAGCTTTTGCCTGGGTAATGAAAATGAGTAAATAGAGGATGAAGGTCTATCAAGCCGCTAAAAGGACAAAGACTGCCCGGAGACTATAAAAATCTCCCGGCAGTCTCTTTATTCTCGCTGCGCAGTTACTTCATATTATCAACGGTCATTGAAGACTTTCAATTCGACCAACTCCTTTCACAGCTTATATTACTATCAAACTAAATCAAAGATGCTTCTTAACAACTAAGTACTTTTATTACATTACATATAATCGAGCTCATTATAAGTTATCATGTCACATTTATACGCAGTGACACCGTTGAGCGGCAATAACGGCTTCCTTTTACACGATCGTGAATGATTACCTCCGCAGAATCGGAACGTATGAACATACCTTGTAATCATATATTTTTCAGCTTAGCCGAGATAAGCCGAGCTTTGCCGGATTTTTCAATGAATGAGAAATACGGCATTTAAGAGCCTTTATTTGCTTTGATGTTAAAGTATAGGGTGGAAAATTTTTTCTGAATCAAATACGAACTGCTCTTTGATATAGATTATGGATTTCCCGCTTACTCTGCTTTGACTTCCGTATTGCCGGCTCCGCATGCAAGTAAATTATCAATTATGATTGGCGAGTGCCTCCGAAAAAGTGTGAAAGATGTGCTGTATGCTTCTGTCCGCCTCTGACGGTTTCCGATGAAGTGTCTTCAGTATTGCACAGAGATAAGCAATCCGCAAATAGAAAAAACATCTCTGAAATTGTATACTTTGTACACGGAAAAGAACAATCCGCAAATGTTGTTATGAGTCTTTGAATCAGTTCTATATGTAGTGGATTGTTTGATAGCAAACTTTTATGCATATACAAAATATCCAAAAAACAGTCATAAATTTCTGTTTGTCATAATTATAAGCATATGTAATACTTGAAGAAATTCTATGATTGTCGTCGGTGACAAGTATAAATCAATTATTTCTTTAATCCGTTTGGAGGCATTCGCCATGGAAAAACTTAATATCACGATTTTGTCGGATGAGGAGGATAAGCATCTCTCCGGCAAGAACCATTCAAATTTAAAAGTATATGTTAATGATGTATTGATGCTGAATCCAAAAACAAAAGGGATTTATAACAGGTCAGTATTTTTATGCTCAGACTCCTTAATCAAGACAACAAAGTCCGAGATCGACAAAACGAGCGAATCAAAAAATGCAGAGATAATTAATATCGTGGAGTTCAGAGAAAGCAATGCATCAAACTTAAAGAAAATGTAGAAGAAGAGCTTATCATATGCGGTAAGCTCCATATTCATTCATGTTTTGAATCCGGAGAGAGTTCAAAATGCTTTCTGTCGGTTCGCAGCAGACCTTCCTTTTGAAGCTTTGATATTTCTACAGACATAGCAGCACGTTCTACACACAGAAAATCGGCTAATTGCTGACGATCAAAGGGAATGTCAAAGGATAGTGAACCACGTCGGATAGATTCGGATGACAGATATGACAGCAGCTTTTCTCTTGTGCTTCGTTTGCTGATATGCGTGATCTTGTCGTTTAAGATCAACATTTTATTTGCCATAACAGTTATCAGATTGCGGATCATTTTTATGTGATGATCACATGCGGTAGGGCAGCTTGTAAGCAGTCTGTTGATATTTATCATCAGGATATCACAATCAGTCTCCGCTGCGACACTGATGTTTAATACCGAAGCAAATCCGGCGGCATAAGCTTCGCCGAAAACGTCTCCGATATTGCATTTAGAGAGAATATTGCGGTGTCCCCAGAGATCTTCCTGAATTATGAGAGCCGAACCAGACAGTATCATACCGGTAAGCTCGGTTGATTCTCCGACCCTGAATATATAGGAATTTTGTTTTTTTGATACAGTATATGCGCCGACACAATTGAGTACAGACAGTATTTCGCTGTCTTCAAGTCCGGCAAATAACGGACACGCTCGCAAAACTTTCAAATATTTTTCCAAATATATCTCCTTTTGTTTGAAATCAAACATACATTTTTTCTTTATTATACTATTATTGCGGCATAAGCAATAAGCATTTTATGATGCAATCAGGTAATATTTACAATACTTCGTTCAATAATAGGCGTGTTTATTACATTAAGCATATATGAGCTGTTGAATGGAGATAAGGTATCAGGAAAGGAGACGACGGCAGACGTTTGTCAAAGCGGCGGAAATACTTATTTCACATCGCCATTGGATAAACAACAATACGGTCTGCTGCAGAAAAAGGAAAATGATAAGAAAGATAATCCATATAGATGAGGAAAAGTGCAACGGCTGCGGGATATGTGCCAATGCATGTCATGAGGGTGCAATAGGCATGGTCAACGGTAAGGCAAAGCTTCTTCGTGACGATTATTGTGACGGCATGGGAGATTGCCTTCCGACATGTCCTACAGGTGCAATAAGCTTTGAAGAAAGAGAAGCTAAAAGCTATGATGCTGAGGCTGTTAAGGAAAATATGAAGCGCAGGGAGATTGCCGGGAAAATAAAGACAATGGGAGCAGGATGCCCGGGTTCACGTGTCCGTATTATGGAACAAGCTAAGGATAAGGAAGCCGTCGCCGACAGTTCATTTTCACAGCAGGTATCACAACTTCGAAATTGGCCTGTACAGATTAAGCTTGCTCCGGTCAATGCACCGTATTTTGACGGCGCAAAGCTGTTGATTGCGGCAGATTGTACCGCATATGCGTATGCTGCGTTCCACCGTGATTTCGTAAAGGGAAAGGTGACTCTGATAGGATGTCCCAAGCTTGATGCGGTTGATTACAGTGAGAAGCTTAAGGCAATACTTGAGAACAATGATATTAAGAGCGTTACTATCGTAAGGATGGAGGTTCCGTGCTGCGGCGGACTTGAAAATGCGGCGAAGAAGGCACTTCAGGAAAGCGGCAAGTTTATTCCGTGGCAGGTAGTGACAGTATCCATAGATGGCAAGATACTGGATTGAGCACAAAGCTCTCTGTATTTAATCAATAAATAAGGTCGTGCGTCAGGCATCAGGACAGGGCATGTTCATACAGATCGAACACAGGTATCTCCCTGATGCCTCGATTAAGATCCTTTGTTCCGGCGTAGCTGAATCCACAGCCCTCGTACAGACGCTGCGCATTTATATTGCCGGGAACTACATCAAGCATTACGACTTTTATTAAAATAACATTTTCTGAGCGAGGCATATGATACAAGGAAGTTGGCTAGCCAGCCGAGCGGTACGGCAAGCCAGACAAATTCGATACCAAAGCGCGGAGCAAATACCAGGGCTACGGTCAATCGTATGCCGAGATTGACCATATTGGCAATGAGAAACGGTCTCATTATACCGAGACCTCTGAGAACTCCGTCAGTTGCCATCTTGATCCCCATGAAAATGAAGAAGTAGCCAAGCCATTTCATATAGCCGCAGGATACACTGTAAGCCAACTCGGTTCCGTCCTTTCCGAGAAAAAGGGCTGCGATCTGCGTATGCAGATTCTCTATAACAACAAATGCGAGGATGGCAAAGATCACATCAAGTATGAGAGCAGCGTGATAACCCTGCCTTATACGCTCTTTCTTTTTGGCTCCGAGATTCTGAGATACAAAAGGGGAAACGGCGTTTCCGATGGAGACAAACATCAGTGAGAAAACATTTTCAACACGCATTGTAGCCGAGTAACCGGCAAGGGCCTGGGTGCCGAAAGGATTTACCACTGCCTGTACTATCATCATTCCAATGGACACGGTTGACTGCTGGAGGACAGACGGAATTGCTATTTCCAGCATGGATGCAAGTTCCTTGGTCTCAAACCAGACAAAAGTTCCCTCATAACGCTTCATTCGTCTGAGGAAAATGAGCAGTGACATAATTGCCGATATACCTTGTGAGATCAGTGTGGCAAGAGCAACACCGAAGACTCCCATTCCAAGATTTACAACCATCCATAGATCCATGAAGATATTCAGTAACGAGGAGAAGATAAGGAGCGCCAGCGGAACTCTTGATTCTCCGATTGAAGTGAACATATTGGAGAGGATGTTGTACATAAATAGGAATGGAAATCCTAAAAAGTATATCTTAAGGTAAAGTACTGCAGTATCCAGTATATCGGAAGGTGTTTGTAACAGCTGCATCATGGGACGTGACAGACTATATCCAACAACTCCCAATATGCCGCTTAGGATGAGAAAACTGATCAGAGAGGTGGATACTATGGTCTTCATTTTACCGTAGTTTCTTGCGCCGAAGGCTCGACTGACCAAGACTCCCGCACCGACTCCGGCACCGAGTGCAACACAAATAAAAACGTTTGTCAGAGCGGCACAGGCACCGACGGCGGCAAGTGCGGAGGAACCGACAAAACGTCCGACTATAATTGAGTCTGCCATGTTGTAGACCTGTTGGAAGAAGCTTCCGAGTATCATGGGCAGTGCGAAAATGCTTAGTGCTTTTAACGGAGCATCGGTAATCAAATATTCATCTTTTGTCATAAAAAATACCCAGGTTAAAATTATTTTATAGCTGCCGAGACAGTTTATTCAGCAGAATTTTCAGAATTATACAGATAATACAGCGCATGTACATCAATATCAATGGCAGTTAAGATGATAAAATGTATAATAAAAAATACTTAATAAGTTTCAATTAAATCAAAACTTGATGCATGGAAAGGCAGATATTTCTGATATAATAATGTTTTACAATTTTATGTAATCGGAGTTCTATGACGGATTTATATTTTTTGACATTGACAGGTATCAATATATTTGTGCTCGTATTTATGTGTGTGCTGGTACGCTTGAATACCACGCTTAATCCTGAACAGGCAAAGGGCTTTTTAGCTACATTTATATTGATAGGGATAATATGTATATTGGAATTGATCACTGTACTGGTAGATGGTACGGCGGTCTGGCTTCGCCCTGTAAATATAATGGCAAATTACCTGGGCTTCGGTCTGACTCCGGCGGTACCGCTGCTCATGATCTATACGCTGAAAAGCTCGGAGCGGGATATTCGTATCTTAAAGATCGCGGTAGTTGTAGAGATAATATATATGCTGATCCTGCTGGTATCCTTGGCTTTTGGAGGACTTGTATTCAGAGTTGACAGCTCTAATCATTATTTCCGAGAGCGTGGATTCCATATATACATGATCATGTATTATGCCGGAATTGTATTATTATTGTATAACATGCTGGAAACGGCAAGAGTATTTCAAAATCGCGGAAGAGAGCTGATATATTCGCTTTCAGCCTTTATTGCTATAGGAACTCTGGTACAGATACTGATCCCGGAGATACACATCACATGGCTCTGTGTAACGCTGATTGCAGTGCTTTTCTATCTTTATTGCAATGAGATGTGGAATCAGCTAGACGGATTGACAGGACTTCTGAGTCAGAAAAGCTATATTAATAAGACCATTAATTATTGTTCGGAAGATATGCTTATAGTTATGGATCTGGATGATTTCAAATATATTAATGATACCTACGGTCATCTTGAGGGAGATAAATGTCTCAGAGTGATTGCAAAATGTCTTAAGACGGCATATTCGGAGTACGGTAATTGCTATCGTATCGGCGGAGATGAATTCTGTGTACTGCTTAAGGATAAAGAGCGTGAGATAAGCTGCAAGGATAAGTTCTATCGTATCTTAGAAAAACAAAGGACAAGGAATTCTTTGCTTCCCGAGGTTTCTTACGGAAGTGCCCTGATTTCGGGAGAGGAAAGTATTCTCGATGCCAAGGCAAGAGCCGATCAGAATATGTATGGGGATAAGAAGGCTCACAAGATGAAAAAGGCTCTGAGCGGAAATCCGGTTTTTGTTAAACAAAGATAAAGGTATAAATAAAAAATTTGATCATAAAAAAAATTGCCGTAAAGGACAATATAATAAAAAACAACAAGGGCTTGACTTTGGGAGAGCTTTTAGTTGTCGTTGCAATCATTGCGATTATTGTAGTTGTGGCGTTGCCTACACTTGGTAAACAGCTTGAGAAGAGTCGGGAATCTGTTGATCTTGCAAATATACGATCTAAGTACACAGAAGTAATGACGGCTGTTATTACCGAGGATACAGGCGGACAATTAAAGACTGTTGAACTTAAGCAAATGAAGGATAACTGGCAGTCTGCGGATCCTGTGGTAATAGGAGGCATCACTCATTATAAAAGCGAGGGAGATACTCCTAACTGGAAAGGCATCCCGAAGTCAGGCGGAAGCTGTGTGATATCCTACGATCCTACTGTCGGGGTGGTATTTAAGTGGCTGGATAAAAACGGAGCCGCGGACGGCGGAACAAACGGAGGAAGTCCAAGCACCGGAACTACGATAAATTTTAAAACGGATGTGCATGAAGCGCTTGCAAAGACCGAATTGACGGAAACATATAAAGGTACGACCTCTTTTCGTATAGATTCTACATGTCCGAATTCTGCCATGGTTAATGCTGTCAAGCCAAATATTGGGAACGACAGCTTGCTGAAGCATGGAAGCTGGGCTTATCTGGGAGATATCAGAGAGACAACAAATAAGTGTATGTATTTATTCTGGACTTCAGTAGATACCGATAAAGTCGGCGCCGGTAAGAATATTCCGGTTATCATAGCCAAAGAGGGAGGCGGATATTACATATCTGAAACTGTAACGGCTCAAAGAGAGAAAAAGTACAGCGGATCAAATAAAATAGATACGTATGTAGCCGTTGCCGGAGATTTTCCTAATTATAGCTATTACAAGGAATACACAAAGGGTACAGAATACGACACACTTGAGGATGCCTATAGAGCGTATGAGAAACTATTATCGGACGGTAAATATACAGAATATAAAGACACCTTGCCGAAATAGCTATAAGCTTATTCGGTGCAATATACATATGCTGCGGTGATGACGGCATAAAACCAAACTTGAACGAGTAGGCTAAAGAAGGATTAAAAAACAAGAAATTGTGTCAACGATAAACGTTAAACAATTTTTATACAATAATCCGGTACTTTATTTGATATAATGTAACCACTTTGGGGGTTATACTTATGTCAAATACTAACGATCAGAAAGACAAGCAGGGTTTCGGCAAGCATATTGCAACACTTTCATTGGCAATAATGGGCGGAATGTCGATAAGCATAGGCGGATGCATGTTCCTTGCCATAGATAATAAGCTGACAGGATCCTTGTTCTTCACATTAGGACTTTTTACCATATGTACAAGAGGCTTTAACCTGTTCACGGGAAAGGCCGGCTATCTGCTTGATAATCCGCCGAGCTATGTGCTTTATCTTGCAATCATCTGGTTAGGTAATCTTGTCGGAGCTGAGCTCACGGCTTTTTTAATGGGATTTACACGTAATGCGGCTGCATTTACGGAAAAAGCCGCAGCTATATGTTCGACAAAGCTCAATGACGGAGCTTTTAGTGTATTTATATTGGCAATATTCTGTAATCTGCTCATGTATATAGCTGTTGACGGATTTAAGAAAAATTCGCATGAATTCGGAAAATATATAGGACTCTTTCTGTGTGTGGCAGGCTTTATACTTGCCGGCTTTGAGCACTGTGTAGCCAATATGTTTTATTTTGCGATGGGCGGAGTTTGGTCTGCACATACAATTATTCGGCTCCTTATCATGACTGCGGGAAATGTAGTCGGAGCTTTGATCATACCTGTCTTCGAGAAGCTTGCAAAAAAGGAAGTAGTTTAATATAATCACGCTTTGTTCTATCTAAAAACAAGGGTAAATTTATGTAGACAAGAATGCCCGAAACTGATATGATACCGCATGCGGATTTAATCGATAATATAGAAAAGAAAGCCGTGAACAGATACAATGCTTATGCTATAAAACATGAGCTGATTTTAGATGAAAGAACGGAGAGACTTTATTATGAATAATGATAATGAAACAAGAGCCTATCCCTGTGACGAGCCGGTGGTAAAGAATAATTACCCATGTGACACAGACGGAGAGGCTTTTTCTTATGCGGCTGAAGATACTTCAGCGGAAAAAGAGGTAAGAAAGGGCAAGGGAAGAAGAGGCGGAAATGCTGCTGCTTCGGTAGTGGTTCATTCCGGCAAATTCAAGACCCGCCAGAATACAGACAGACGTCAGGGGCGTGACGGTGATGACAGGGATAGAAGCTTCGGACGCCGTGAGCGTTTCGGAAGAGATGACAGACGCACTGACAGAGACGACAGAAGTTCAGACAGAGATAATAGTCGTTTTGACAGAGACGACAGACGCTCAGACAGAGAAAGTAATCGCTTTGACAAAGATAAGCGCAGCTTCTCAGATCGTGACGGAAGAAGATTCGACAGAGACGGAAGAAGATTCGACAGAGACGGAAGAAGCGATGACAGACGTGAGGGACGTGAGCACTTCGGCCGTGATGATAGACGTTTTGACAAAGGCGGCAGGGATTCATATCGCGGCGGCAGAGAACGCTTCGGAAGAGATGACAGACGTGACGATTCACAAAGACGCGGAAGAGATGACAGACGAGACGACAGACGCAGAAGCAGAGAACAGGCTCCCGAATCTGTCTTCAGCAAAGCTTATACAGTAAGAGTTGTCAAGACATCTGAGGTCGGAGCATTTGTGGAGGCACCGAGAGATCTTATTGAAGGTGCATTCGGAAGAAGGATCGCAGAGAGCGGTACCATATTGCTTCCTTTTGCAGAGCAGTTAGGAAGACCTAAGAGCGGAGATGAGGTAACTGTTTACTTCTATGACGATAAGGGCGGCCGTATGACAGCTACCATGCGTACACCTATACTTCGTGACGGAGAGGTCGGACTGCTTACCGTTGCTGCGGTAACAAGCATAGGTGCTTTCCTTGATAACGGAGTTCCAAAGCAGGTACTGCTTCCGTTCAAGGAACAGATCGTTACACCGAATGTCGGTGATGAGGTGCTCGTATGGCTTTATACCGATAAATCCGGAAGACAGGCTGCGACCATGAGAGTTTACGGACATCTTGACAGACAGAGTCCGTACAAAGAGGATGACAGAGTAACGGGCTTTGTTTATGAAATCAACCAAAAGCTTGGAATTTTCATTGCTGTAGACAATAAGTATTACGGTCTTGTACCGATAAGAGAGACCTTCAAGGAGTATGAGTACGGTGATGAGGTTGAGGCAAGAGTAGTTAAGGTCAGGGATGACGGTAAGCTGGATCTGCTTATACGAGATAAGCTCTATAAGACTGTAAATGAAGATGCCGATGTTATCCTCTATGAGTTGAGACGCAATGACGGCTTCCTTCCTTACGGAGACAGGGCAGATGCGGAATTCATAGAAGAGACCTACGCTATGAGCAAGAATCAGTTTAAGCGTGCACTCGGACACCTCTACAAGAATCGTATAGTAGAGCTTGATCGTGAGAAGGATACGGTAAAGCTTATCAAGAAATGATAATGACGGATTACAGAGGATTCAGATTAAGCAAGATAAACAATGCCGAGTTCAGGCACTTAAAGTATCTGCTGTTTTGGCCGATATATCTTGCGTCTTTTGCTTTTCTTGAGAGAGTATGGGTAAACAGAAATTTTCATCCGGTACATTGTGCCTTGGATGATATGATCCCGTTTTGCGAATATTTCCTGATACCCTATGTGCTGTGGTTTGTCGAATTGTTACTTATGCAGCTTTATACTCTGCTGTATGATACAGAGGAATTTAAGCGCTTTTTACGCTTCCTTATTATTTCCTTTATGGGAACGATAGTCATATATATGATATATCCGACTTGTCAGGAGATGAGGATAACGGAATTTCCGCGTGACAATTTTCTGACAGCTGTAGTCAAAGCACTGTACAGCTTTGACACCGACACCAATGTTTGCCCCAGCCTTCATGTTATAGGAGCGGTGGCAGTGATGATATCGGCATGGCATGCCAAGGGACTGGATAAAGCTTGGATAAGGATAGCTGCTGTGATAATTACTGTATTGATATCACTTTCCACGGTATTTCTTAAGCAGCATTCGGCAGTAGATGTATTGATGGCTATTCCGGTATGCATGGCAGCTTATTATGCGGCATACGGGATCCACCAAAAGCAAAGCCAAAAGTTATGAATATAGAAAAAGGACGCCTTATGATACGGCGTCCTCTTTCTTGGTAAGATTATAAAAATATTTAATTATCTCCTGTCTGGTAACGATGCCGATAAAGCTTCCGTTATCATCGGCAACCGGAACGAAATTTTGTTTGAGAGCAAGATCGATAAGATCTTCCATCTTGGAATTGATGGAGATAGGCATGTAATCTCTGCGGCGTTCAATATCCGTAATGCGTACATGCTCGGCTTTGCGCAGATCTAAGTCGAAACGGTTTTTGATGCTCCACAGGAGATCACCCTCGGAAATGGTACCTATGTAGCTGCCGTTATTGCTTAGCAGCGGAATTGTGGTATAGCGCCTTGCTTCCAGCTTTTCGAGCGCTTGACGAAGACTGTCGCTTTCTTCAAGATACGCGCAGTCACATTTGGGAGTAAGGTAAAAAAGAATATTCATTTATATTTTCCTTATGATGTTTAATTGTGTCTGTTGACGGGGATTCATTTTATACTACTGCTGTGAAAAGAGTGTGTCCATCCGGCACACATCTCGAAGCTGCGGGGCAGCTCCTCGATGAAGCGGCCCGAGACCCTTCGGGTCTTGTCCGAAGAGCGAATATACTATAAGTAGTTCTGCTGGCAGTGTGTTTACAGATGTATCATCCGGCACACATCTCGAAGCTGCGAGGCAACTCCTCGATGAAGCAGCCCGAGACCCTTCGGGTCTTGTCCGAAGAGCGAATATACTATAAATAGTTCTGCGGGCAGTGTGTTTATAGATGTATCATCCGGCACACATCTCGAAGCTGCGGGGCAGCTCCTCGATGAAGC
>Ga0129312_1001288_pt1 | contig 15141 bp, 29 predicted proteins | sample O827metagenome_FD_94434 | JGI IMG/M metagenome (GOLD analysis project Ga0129312, IMG submission 94434) | Orangutan group fecal microbial communities from Wisconsin, USA - O827 metagenome | ecosystem: Host-associated > Mammals > Digestive system > Large intestine > Fecal | place: USA: Wisconsin... | reverse complement strand
GCGCAGACTATTCAAAACAATATTGTCGTAAGTTTCCAGTGAAGATGTTATTTCTTGTTCGCCGCATCCATCAGATCCTGCATCTGCTCCATCTTTCTCTTCGTTGCGTTGTGCTTTTTTAATTCATCAATCACCTCTTCATACAACGCATCAATGTCTTCTACCTGATCAATATACTCATCGATTTCTTTCAGCGTCGGACGTTTCTTTTCTGCACAGGTTCCCTCATACAAAAATTCCGCTAATGTTACCGTATCGTTATCCAAAAGCATCGGCACCTTTGTTTCCAGACCGGTTCCAAACTTAACACCAGACTGGCTTGTCACAAAATATTTTTCATCCAGTTTTCTTACAAAACCGATTCCAAAATGAATCTCATAATCATTTCCATTGATATTTAAAACCATGTGATTTTCCTCCTCATTCAAAAAAGAGAGTAGCCTGTGCCACTCTCTCTGTATCTACTTTTACGCTCCAGTTTTCTGTGTGTCTGCAAACACATACTCTGCCACTTCCTGCTGCTCTGCAGTCACGGTTACATCTCCACGTTTTCCCGCACCATTCAGACCAAAGGTCAGTGATAATTCTACAAAATCATCTGAAGGAGATGTCTTCTCAAAACTGGTCAGATATCCCTGGAAATACATACCTTTGAACTTATTGGATCCAGAAGAAGATTCCGCAAGATTTGCTTCCCATACTTCCATCAGCTCATCATTATCCATTGCATCTTCCAGTTCATCGATCAGTTCATCTCCTTTGGCAAGGATGGATGATACGGTAATCTCTGTCTCCGTGGTACCCGGTGTACGGATTGGACCATCTTTTGTCATGGTAGAATCCGCGTCTTTGCTCTTGGTTCTTCCGTTCTCCGTTGTAAATGCAATCGTTTTTGCATCATTACTTGCAGCTTTTGATTTGATACGGAATAAGTACACGATCTTTTTACCCTGTACGGCTTCCGCAAATAACTGCAGTCCCTGTAATTCTCTTACTTTCATTTTCGTTCCTCCTAACTAAACCAGAATTCCACTTCCAATATTCCGTGTAGAAGTGGCTGCTTTGTCGTTGTATCCGGCACAATCCTCTGTACCACTTCTTTCAACATCCAGGAATAATGTGCGGTATGTTCCAGCTTTCTACAAATACCGGTTATTTCAGACAGCAGACACGATACCGTTCCACGCTGTCTTGGATTGCTGTGCCAGACATTGATTGTCTGCTGGCAACTTCCAATTCGGTTTGATTTTGTCTTTTTTGTATTCTGTTCGCTATCTCCCAGATACACAAACGGATATGGTGTTCCTTCCGGCGGCAGAAATGTATCATACACACCGGTACCCGTATCCTTATACTTTTTTCTCAGTTCAACCAATAGTGCACTGAATAATTCCTGCTGTGGATCCATCTTATCCCTCACTTCATAAGTCTGCTCAAATCACTTTTGAACTGTTCCTTCTGTGCATAATAAGCAGGGCGCATAAATGGCTGCGCATTCATGAACCGGGTGCCCCACTCCACATAAGGCGCATATTCTGCCGTTGCTTCGCTTTCTGCAGTCAGTCCACCATCACGAAGCTCCAATGAAATGCTGCGTTTCAATGTACCGGTATCCACCGGGGCATTGCGCTGCGCCTTAGTCTGCAGTTCCGCACCGTTCATCTTTACGACACGTTTCACTGCATCCAGTCTTCCATTCTGCTGCAGTTTCTTTCTTAACGCATCTGTTCCTGTCACTGTCAATTTCATGTCTACACCTCACTTACGATCAAACACTGCTTTACCCGCAGATTCCTTACAGAATCTACCCGATACACTCTATCTCGAATCCGGATATAATCATATGGATCATGATATTGATTCTGTAAATGAATGGTCAGGCTTCCCTGCTGAATCTTCCCATATATCAGCGTCATTGCCTGTGCTCCTGTATCCATGACAGATGCATAGCGCAGTGTTTCCTCTGTGGTATCGGCTTCATAATTGCCAGTTTCTGCATCATATTCTCCTGGTGTGATCTTCCGGAAATAAATCGGTGTATCGTATCTCACAGGAATTTCACCCGCCCTTTCGTGACTTCTTTCTGACTGTCCAGATATGCCTGTATATCATCCATATACCCAGCAAAATCATTTGTGGACCATGACTGGCTCTCTCCCTCCACCGTGTGGGAAGAAAGCCCTTCTGATCCGATTTTATTGAATCGAATAACCGAAACATCCAAAATAATGTAACTCATTTCCTCTGGTGGTTCTAAACCGCCAAGCAGAAACTTTAACCGCCTCTTTGTGGCATCCAGAATCAAGTTCAGCTTTTTATCCTGAGACGTATCGCCCTCCTGTATTCCGAGCAGCGTTTTCAGATTTTCCAGCATATCCTCACCTCATTACTTTCCGGCAGTTTCTTCCACTTTTTCAATCAGTGGAACTCCCTGCTTGTTTTTCTCTCCGGCAAGTTCCTCAAGTCTCGCATTTGTCACTTTTACACCTTTCCGGGGAAATGTATCCCCCGGATGGTATTCATGATCCGCATCATGCAGATCTGTAAAATATTTGATCACTTTATACATTGGCAGCCTCCTATGCTCCTGCATTTACAGTAACGGCAACATCTCCGGAACGAACAGCCTTATAGTTCTGATCACACTCAACTAAAGTGATGTGATGAGCTGCTGTTGAGGCAATCTCGGATTCACCATCCCATTTAGACCAGCCTTTTACATCCATGCCATAGGTCACAGAAGTTGCTGCTGTTGCATCTTTATACTTCCAGCAGTTCTTTGGAGACATAAGCTGTTCTTTTACGCTAATTTTTGTTTTACCTGTCTCAGTACCTGCTGCAGATGTCACATTGAGGGTTCCAAGTGTCTGTGTATCAGATTCACCAACTGAAATATAGGCAATTGCATCCAGATATTCACAGAACAGGCGCAGCCCCATAATAGCGAACATGTCGGAAATAGCTCTCTCATATGTACCCTGTACATGGAATCCGATGAATCCGGTTGTGGAATCTGTGGTATACTGCAGACCAGCTTTTACAAACTCAGAATCGCCCGGATCAACATAATATGCAGCAATGTTGTTAAGCGGAGTAGCAATAACCACACCTTCCGGAATCTGGGAGGACATGAATACAACATCTGCTCCCATGAAGTTTTTCATATATTTAAATCCAAATGCTGTCTGTACGGTGATATCTGCCGCTCCAAGATACTTATACACATCCAGAGTATTTACCCACACAGAAATACCGGTTGCTGTACGCTTCATTTCCTGAAACTTATTTACAACCTTGCCGATTGCCATTGCAAAAGCCATCTGCCAGGTAGATTCATGTCCGACAAGGGAACCAGCTTTTAACTGTGCATAGAATCTATCCGATACCACATTGGTCAGATCAGATTTAAACTCCTCATCTGTGGACTGTACCGCTGCATCATAGCCTTTCTCTGCGATTGCTTCAAGAGAAACACTTTTACGGTATTTCTCGATTTTAATGGTATCGAAGATCTGTTCCTCTACCGTGTACTGAGATAACGGGATCTCATCACCTTCCGGAACGTCACCAGACTGTAAGGTACCTTTTACCGTTTTTGTTTTTAATACGGATCCGTTCTCTTTGCGGATCATTCTGGTGATTCCCAGAATATCCAGTAATGCCTGCAGGTTCTTACCAAAAGATGTGACAAAGTCGATCTCTCTGGCTCTTACCTGAATCTGGTCCTGTCCTGTTAAACCTGCTGGTGCCGCAAACACCTGCAGTCCTAATTTTTCAATATTATGCATTCTCTGTATCTCCTTTACTGAAATAACTCCATATTCTCTGCAATCAAACGCTGTCTCTCCGCAGGATTTGTGATTGCCAGAATCTGGTCTTTTGTCATGTTTCCTTTTCCACCACTTCCTGCCTTTGGTGGATTTCCTTTCAGTGCATCTTTCACTGCCGCCTGCACTGCTGCCTTATACATCTTCGTAAAGGCTTCAACGGCTGTTTTTGTATCCTCTGCATTTTCAGATACCAGATGTCCCAGAAGTTCATCCGGAATATTGATTTCTTCGTCAGCCAGCATCTTCCGCGCTGTCTTTGCCATCTCTGTGATTGCATTCTGACGTTTCATATCAGCCAGTTCCTTTTCCAGTTTCTTATTTTGGTACTGTGCCTTTTCCTCTTTTGTCATCTTAGCCAGTTTTTCCGCTTCTGACAGCTGATCGTTGGTCAGTGCCTCCCACTTTTCCTGTGCTTTGGTCACTGCTGTGTTGACTGCTTTCTGTACTCTACGGTCAAACTCTGCCTGATTTCCCTCACCTTTTAAGAAATCATCAAAAGATAATGCACCGTTATCTCCAGAACCAGTACCAGCTCCACCACCGTCTCCATCTCCGGATCCGCTGCCATCTCCGTCACCGTCTGCAAATAACTGCAGGTTACTCATTGGAACTCTCCAATGCATATTCATAAATTTCATAAGTTACCTCTTTCTGCCCCAACCCATTCATTTAAGCCCAGGTCATTGCGTCGAACCATAGTTTTACGACATTCCGGTCACATCGGTTACACAATCCGGATATTCTCCGGAAACTCATTAACAATCAACTGAATGCCAATGAAAAAGGAATCTACCAGAGCTTTTGATTTCTCTGATAAATTCCCATATTTTATATCAACCCATCCGGGACTGATATCGTATTTTATTTCATCTTCTGTCAGATCTTCCACAGACTTGATCAGTGTCTGTGCCAATGCCGTTGCGCCGGCGCAAACAATATCATATCCAAATGCTGCATATCCCGCATGTCCCGATATTGTCACACCGTCCTTACGGACGCTTACCTCAATCAAATGCATCGCCTCCTGTCGTTCCGGTCATTCCCTGCCGGTGGGAGATTCTGGATCACCATCTTTCTACTCGAGAGTGATATCTTCAATCACCGCTCTGGTTTCCAGAACTCTCAGATACTCACCCATATAGCGCTTCTGCTCCAGATACAGCGCTTTCTGGCATGCTGGCGTGAATTCCAGTTTACCTGCATCCCATTTCACCAACATTTTGTGCAGGCCATCGTATCTGATCTTGGTCTGCTGGTATTCAGCTTTGAATCTTTCTGTGTAGTCTGAACTCTGCATAAGTTCGATGGTGTCTTTTAATTCCATGTTCTTTTACCTTTTCCTTTCTTAAAAATGGGTATAAAAATACCACCAACCATTTCTGATCAGTGGTAATTTAATTCCTAATAATATAAATCCAGTAGATTGACTTCTCTGGCGAGCGTGCCTACTCTCGCATCTCTTGTTAACCATTTCTGGTGTGTGGCGACACGGATTTTCCACCTCAAAGAAGTCTATCTAAATCGCTTCATACGAAAGGTATCATTTCTTTCACATCTTTCAGTGTTTTCTTGGCTTTCTCAATCAATGAATTTTCAAATAAATATTCTATACCTTTTGGTGTAATAATGGCATCTTGTAAATCTCCAAATACTACACCATCTTTTGTCGAATTTATCACTATACCTTTTATATAATTTTCATTAATCAGGCTAATGACAATATATCCCCAATAATTGTCTGGTATATTGTATGTTGATGCCGTAAGGTATACAGGCTCTGGCTTACTGCCGCTTTTCAAACAATCATATAAATATTTTAATACTCGATAAACAATTACAAAATAATCATTTTGAGCCATTAACACATCTCTCCCTCAGAATCGATCACACTATTCTCTGCTCACAGTCAATACAATACCCGTTTCGCATTTACTGCATTTAAATACATTGGTCGTTTCTGGATTACCGACAGCAGAAATATATCCATCTTCACAACGTGGACATTTGATTTTTTCACCATTTCTCATTTGTTTTATTCGTTCTAAAGACTTATTGGTATACATAATAATTAGTTTTTCTTTTATAAATATCACTAATATTTTTGTTATTTAGCGATATTAATACCATAATACAGTTTTTTCTTTTGGTGGATTATCCACCTGTGTCAAACGTCTCAATTCATATTTTACATGTACTGAACCATACCCCGCATTTTCGTGTTCCAAAACTTCTCCATCTACAATACTGATCTTCATAAAACCCTTAGGTTCTCTGCCCTCAATATAATAATCCGCAGAAATATCAGCTTTTGTTTTTATTATATTTTTCAATATTACCATAATAATCTGCCGCCTCTCTCTGATAATCATATTTCCGGCATGCCATCTCATGTGCTTTCCAATGCTCAAGCCCAGGATTCTCTTCTTTAAGTTGCATTTCATAAAGTTCATGTTCTATCAAGGTTCTGTCATGAGGCTGAATATGTTTTCCAATCATAAGCCTCTGCCAGCTTTGAGCAATCGCACAATCTGGGGCAAATCTTCTATATTCATCTGCATCCTCATCATATAAAGATTTATCTTCAAATAAATATGCTTTTATTTTTCCAATATCATCTTCATCTTTTCCAAGATTAATCGCGATTCTTTGTACATCTGTTGAAAATTTTCTTATTTCCTCATAATACATTTTTGCAAATTCTTCACCCGTTGTACTGTCAGGATCTGTTATTCTTGCTCCTGATACCATTATATCAGTTTTACCGATTTTATCAACACTTTCTTGTTCTTCCAGCCACTTATCAAATGCCTCTCTATCCATATAAGCACTGGTAGAACATCGGCAATGTGGATGCATCGGTGGTGCATTCTCTCCCGGCATCATATCTTTTACCGGAAAATGTTTCTGATCCAACGCACGGCAAGCACCGCAGGCAGTTCCAAGTGCATGAAACTGATATTCTTCATAATCATTTCTCTCAAACGACTGCTTTTGTGCTTCTGTCTGCACTCTGGCCAGTTCTGTGATCATCAAACGCTCAGCATTATACTGACTGACACCAAATCGTTTTTTCAGATGAGTGGCAAGTTTTCTTGGATTCTGACCTCTGATCAATCCTGTCTGTAATAAGTTTGCCAGCTCTGCTTTCAACATGTCCTGATACATCCAGACACGATCCGAAAATGTAGCATTCTGGAATGAGGCATTTACAAGCGCATCCGCAGCCTTTGCATTATCCTGGATCGTTGCTCCAAGTATTCCAGCCTGCCGTTGAAACTCATCCATTGCCCGCTTCGTAAGCATTTCATCAAAAAACTGTTGTAGCTCATCAAATCCGGATACCATTTCCAGACCAATGTTTGCTTTCAGCAGTTCCAACCGGTTTATTTTCATTGTAGCGTTGTACAGGCGCATCTCCTCATTTGCCTGTTTGGAAAAATCTTTCTCTTTCACATACTTTGCAGCTTTTCGTGCATATTCTTCAATATCAAGCTGGGACACTTTCTTTTTTGCTTCTGCCAGAGTGAGTCCCTCTTTTCTGGCATACTTCACATAAAAGCCGTTGATTTCTTTTGTAATCTCGTCCTGCATGTTCTGGAAGATTTTCTGAATACGTTTCTGATATTCCTTTTCCTCAGTGATGTTATGCTTTCGCTGAGCTACTTCCCTCTTTTTCCAGTACTCCTGTGATGTCACCTGCTGCACCTCCGAATAATCCCCTCATAACAGCATCATCCTGATTCTTTTTCTGTTCTTCCTCAAGTTTATCTATCTCAGCCTGCACGTTATCCACAATAGACAAAGTACCAAGCTGAGTTTCCTGTGATACGATTCCATCCAGATTACCAGCGATTTCCGTCTCTTCCAGCACATTCGCCGGAATATTCGGTGTGAATTTGTAATGTAACTTCACCCAGTCTTCATTTTTCATACCGGAAACTGGATTTGAAAAGATCAGCCGATAGCGCCGGTTCATTCCGGAAGTAAACTTTCGTTCTTTTGTCTTCTCCAGATTGTGCATCGCCTGAAGTTTATATTTCATTGCAATTCCGGAACTTGTCCCAAAATTCTCATCGGAAATATTGGCAACCATGCTGATACGGAAAATCAATTTTTCCAATCGTTCAATCAAATGCTCCTGTGTCGTATCCCCATCCGGCTTCTGCAGGAAATCCACATTCAACTTGTCAGCCTCTCCATCAAAATTGATAATCCTGTCATCGCGAATAGCCTTTACATCATCCTTATCAAGATACGCTCCCAGAACTTTCAAATAGGCATCGGCAAAATAGTCCACATCATTGGCTTTTTCACTGATTGCCTTGTTGTAAGCATTGATCATGGTCAGAACCGGTTCGAAGATTCCTATCCGTTCCCGGTTCTCCACATACTCTGTCGCTGGCACTCCATCAAACCCGTGTTTCTTTTTCCCTTCATCCCACACAAGTTTTCCTTTTATGGTAAACCACCGTACATTCTCATCATCCGATACACTTCCATGCAATACCTGATCATCATCGATATATAATCTCACAAAATACCGTTCGCGCTTCAATACCGAATCATCATAAATCATAAATCCATCCATGGGTGAGAGATATGTAATGCCAACGTTTCCGATTGGATCCACATAATACATCTCATATCCATTTCCAAATATGCTGCATAATTTTGACAATTCCGCGTTGTTATCGTCCTGATCATTATACTGGTCAAGAAATTCCACATATTTTTTTACATCCTCAGCATCTCCATCCACCGAGATTTTGATGGGATTTCCAAGGAAAAATCCATTCATCGTATCAACGATGTATTTTGCAAAATTGACAACAATTCGGTTATCCGGCTTCCACGCAGGTTTTTCTTTTTCGTGAAAAATCGGATAATCTGTCATGTATGCATTCCGAAGCTTTTGCAAGCGAAATGCGCATTCTGCATCGTGTTTTCGGATAAATTCCATCAATTTATCATCTGTCAGCTCTTTTTCTGCTGCCAATCTATATATCACGCTATATGCCTCCTTTTACTTTTCGATTCAACCGTGGACGTTCGCCCAAGATTGTATATACAAAATATCTCACTGCATCCATGGCATGATCGTACTGTTTCACTGGCTTATCCTCGCCATGTTCTGCCGCCTTTGCATCCCAAATATAAGAAGCAAATTCTTTGATCGTGTTCTGGCAAACGTTTGAGAATACTATTTTCAGCAAGTTCAGCTTTGTTGCCACCAGACGGATACCATCTGCCACATCATTCTTGGCTTTTATTACCCTGTAGCCACGCTTTTTTAATTCAGCAATAAATGATGCTGCTGCCGGGTCTATAATCACAGCATTGATATCTGCCCCAGACAGCCAACTTTCCAGATCATCTGCGTATTCTGCATCGGTCTTCTGCTGACCTTCTTCACGTCCGGAATAGTAATATTCCCGTGTACAGTACCAGATGCCGTCTGTTCCTTGATCCCAAAGCAGAAACACCGTTGCATTTTGGGTACCGTAATCACAGCTGACATATCTGTTACCATCAAGTAATGAATCACTGAATGTTTCCGGATCTGCCACATGACGATCTTCGTTAAACATGTCATAGATGATGCCCTCAGCCATCGCCCACAGTCCAAGAATATAACGTCTGTAAAATACTCCGGTATACATGCTACGGTATCTGGCTTTCACCTTTTCTGACAGGCTTAAGTTGTCATCCATTGTAAAATGCAGATACAACAGATGCTTTTCCTTCTGCTTATCAATCCAATTCTGTTTGAACCAGTGATATGGTCCATCCGGATTACAGTTAAACCAATACTTGGAACCATCCACAGAGCATCGGCCAGTTGCCTGATTCACAAATGACTCCGGCATTAATGCAACTTCATCAAAAAAGACCCCAGCCAGAGTAATTCCCTGGATGAGATCCTGTGATCGTTCATCTTTTCCACCAAATATATAAAAATAATTTTCTACGTTGCCCCTTGAGATGACTACCAAGTTATCTGCCCGGTGATCCGTTACACGATATCCTCTGGAACGAAGCATCAATTTCAGCCAGAACAGTACGTTTCTTCGGAACGAACCAATTGTCTTGCCGCACATAGCAAAATTCTGAACATTAAAGCTGCACATCGCCCACAATACAAATGACAATGACATGCTCACTGTTTTACCGGATCTGATTGCGCCATCTGCTATAATTCCGTCATAGTCCTTTACCGGAGAATCCTCCGTCCACCAGTTCAGTACTTTGCGCTGTTTCTTGGAAAATGGCTGGAATTTGAAAAACTGTTTAATCTTCCGCATCTGACCAATCCTCTGCTGCTGTTCCCTTTAATGCTTCAAGGAATCCATCATCCACCACTTCTGTATCATCATCAAGCTGCGATTTTGCTTTGAGCAGTTCGGTCTGTGCCTTTATCTGTTCGATTTTAGCCTGTTGCTCCTGCATATCCAATTCTGACGGTGTTTTATCATTCCAACCGGAAAAATTATTACGCAAACTAAACTGCGCGCCACTGCTGCCATCCCGATCAAATAAACGCTGTTCGGTATATTCTTCAATCATTGATTTTGCGCGCGTTATCGTGTTCATAAATTCTTTCTTTCCTTGGTAATTTAAAAGCGATAAACGCGTATTAAATCCCAGTGCAAGCGCCAAGCCAGTCACTGTCGGTGGATGCTGACCAACCAAAATCGGTCTTCCAAATTTATCAAAAACTGGATTTCCATCCGCATCTTCCAACATTTTTCCTTCGCAATCTTTAAAATAAGCTGTGATTTTTTCTTCTATTTCTTCTTTGCATGTGTATTTAGGCGGTCTTCCGACTGCCTTTTTTGTAGCCATCCGACCACCTCTCTTTTAATGATCTTTTTCTGTCAAATTCTTCGTTTTCCACCTCGTCTGCCACGCGTTGTTTTTCTTTGTCCGCTTCTGTTTCCGCCCATTTGAACATCAGCACTATCAAGAAAAGTATTTGTTTTCTTTCTGTCTGCTTTGTAGCTTTTCGCATCAGCAGCACGTACAGATGCAGATACGCTTTTCACAGATGCACCGTTTGCTTCTACACGCTTTCGAAATTCTCTGGCAGACATATTTCCCGGTGTCGGCTCTGGTGTTCCACTTATACCGCGCTGATAATAATTTGTTCCATTCTTTTTAGAAAAATAATATCGTGTAGTTTGTCCGCCATGCGTAACATCCATACCGCTTCCGCCACCAGCTCCGCCTGAACTGCTACCTCTGCCACCCATTGCACTTTGCCTCCCTGAATTTTTCTTGAAATGCTTTTATACGCACTATATTTTCCTTACATTCTTCTGGCACAGAACCATAAAATATAATACTCTCCGGTTCCAACCGCCTGACCATTTCTTTATATCCCATCATAAACAATTCTTTTGATTGTTTATCCTTCTGTGTTCCAACGCTTGATACTGCGACTGTGCTGTTTGTGGGTTCTCCATCAAAGCACCATTCATAGGAATCTGGTGTACTCCACGCAATCGTTGGAATAACATTTATGCCATTCATCTGCATATATGCACCAGTCCAATGTTTTCGGTAATGGTTGTATATCTGCAATGCTTTCGGAAAATCTGTATAAATACTAAAATCAGGTGTCAACACATATTCATACTGCTGTAAAATTGGAATATAACGATCAGGATTATTCCATACTCGCTCAAATTGATAATCATCTATAAAAAAATGAATGCTTTTATTTTCTGGATTCTTGCAAGAAGCAGCATAGTTAAAGGATATAAACTCTGTAAGTTCTGAAAATATAACCGGATCCAACACTGGAATACCATATTCACCCACTCCGTCAAATAGCATTCGTTCTGCATTTTCATACCTCTTAATCATAGCTTCCTCACCTCCTGTTTTGGCATAAGAAAAAGACAGCCTTGTATTAGACTGCCTTTTTGGGGTTTTGGAAAAGTAATGTTTTTCTCTTACTTTGGTCAGTTTACATTAAAGCATATTTTTTGCGAACATGACCGAACATTTTATGAATTTTTCAAATCTTTTTCAATTTCGTCTAAGAACCGGTTGTGACGCATCCGGCAGTTGTCCTCTGTGTACTTGATCCTACGTTTCGGAAATGCCTGATTCATTCGAATTGCTACCTGATACCAAGTCAGATCATCTATGTAGTAAAATTCGAACATCATCCGGAGTTCACTCTTTTCAATGCTATTGATATATTCCTCAGCCTCATTCATCAACTCCAGAAGTTTCGCTTCACGTTCCGTCAGCAATGCCCGCCTTGCTGCCAATGTCGTTCGTTTTCTGGATATCAATCCATTTGGAACTCCGCTTACTTTTACAGTGCCAAGTGGCTTCTTTCCTTTCTTTCCACAACTTACAGAATCAGTTACGATGCTGTTTTCTAATCTTCCTATCTCGGATTCTAGCTTCTGGATCCGTTTTCTTAAATCTTTTATCTCTTCTTTCATATCCGCATACTCAACCAGAATCATCTTCTCCAACGGCATCGCCTCCCTTATTCCTCTCCTGCAGCTCTGCCCTGCTGCCGCTTTGTATCTGCTGCCATATCAGATATGACAGGCTCCATTCCGGATTACCGCCGACTGCTGCAAGGTAATCAAGTAATGTCACAATAGCCCAACTCTTTGTACAACTGTTTAGTTGATATATCAGTTGGTGTATCAGTTGATATATCAGGAATCTTATTGATCAGTTTCATTTTTCTCATCGTCCTCCGCCACTTCCGTCTCTTCACCTTCTACATCATCCGGTTTGACTTCTACCGCATCCGGATTCATTTCTGATACATAAATTTCTTTGGATTCATCATCTGATGGCATCACAACCGCTTCGTATGATCCTGTCTCTTCCACGGTCTTCATGAAGTCCTCACACTCTGTATAATTGAGGGTTGCTTCTTCTCCAGTTCCAATCGGAACAATTCTTCCATAGCTGTCCTCAGCAATCAGTACGTGTCCATAAGCACATGTATCTGCTTCCGCTAAAATTCTAATTTTCAATCCTGTTGTATGCTCGTAGCATTTTCCTACTTCAAATATCATCTGTCTGTTCCTCCTATCTAAACGGTGATACAATCCATATGGTGGCTATACACACCCAAATCAATACGTTAAAAACCTTTCTGGTTCTTTCTTCAAAATCCATCTTTACTCCCCAGCTAAAGCACATGAGCAAGCAGGCAATTACCTGTATTACATATGCCGCATTGAACTGTATCGTCATTCCTATACCTCCTCCGGAAGTTTTGCTTGATCCCAGGCGATAACTGTTCTTGTATCTTTCGATGTCATCCCGGCATCCCACGCATACACTGTTCCATTCAAATAGTTTGCAAAATATCTTTTTTCCCATTGTTCCGTATTACCATCTCTTACCAGTATTGGAGTGTCCACAGGGATTTTCGACCAGTCAACTTCCTGTCCAGAATTACCCGGAAATACGCAACCTTCTATAATTAGCTTTGCATTTGCAATTCCATTTGCATACCCTTTCACCTGGTCAAACTGCATTGAACTTGCTGTCATTTTTTCTTCTTCTGAGAGTCTTAACTCTTCTTCAAGCTGGTTCAGTGCGTGATCCAGGTCAAATGCTGTCGGTATATCCTGGTGCTTTATTTTATCAGCAAATGATTCAATCACCTTTATTTCTACAGAATTACGAGGACGGATGATTGCACATCCTCGTAACTTTTCAATATCAATCAATCGCATCTTCTTCCTCCTCTGGTGGCTCTGGTAATGGCATCCAATGAGTAACTTTCCAAAATGTCCTGCTGCCTTTTAATTCCCAGTATCCCAGCTTTTTATAGAACTTTGCAAATGTTACATGTTTCAGCTTCTGTTCTTTGCAACACACTATGTACGTGCCAGATGTTTCCGGTGTTCTCTCATCGGCAGGTATCCATCGTTCCCCATACACAAACCGCCGGATTTCCGCTACTTCCTGTTGTAACTGTTCATCAGTCTTTTTCATGATTCACCTCATCGCTTTCTGTAATACGGTATTACTTCATCGTCATTAAAAGCTACAAACACTGCTTCTGGATACTCTCTTTCACGTTTGCACGGAGTTTTCTTATAGACTGGATCTGTAACAATAACTGGTATTTTATGTATCTTTTCACATTCCTTGGCTTCTTCCCATTCTGTAAATCGACATTTGCATATACAGCATTCGTAACTAATTACTTTACTCGGCATCTTTCACCATCCCCATTCTGCCAACGATACCGGCGCTTTTCAGATAATCGTAATAATCCTGTGCCACTTCTTCGCTGACGTTAAACTCTTTCTGGATTCTTCCAATAGTTACTCTCTTCTGACCCTTCGCCCAGTTCTCTAATTTTACAGATTTAACGATCATCATCTACTCCTCCACTTCTCGATCATGTCCATATGACCTTTTTCTGCTTCTGGTACGGTTACATATCGTCTTGTATCCAGGTCGCGCCAGCTTTGCACCTCTCCATCTTCTGTACATTTAAACACTATTGTTTCTAAACCGTGATCTGCTGTATCACAGGTGTCTACCAGCACATACCCTTTTGATGTTTCTACTATTGTTCGCATATCTACTCCTCCCTCCTGTACACTTTCGGCAGTGGCATCCAAGCATTTACAAAGATTCCAACTGATATATAGCTTGTATCATCATCTCCTGGATAAAATGCTCCGGATCCATCACTGTCTGTTTCGTATCTTCCAATATCCGGAAGTGTAACGTTTTCAAACGACACCAGTACATATTCTCCCGGATTTGGAAGTCTATCGTTTATGTCTATCCAATTATTTTCCATTGTTTTTCCTTTCCACCTTGTCTTAATCCATCCAAGATTTATCCAAGCACAACCTTGACACCTGTTTCTCCTTTATACGTCCACTTCTCCCACATCCTTATATGTCCCTCTGTTGCCTCTGTTACATTTCCATAATGCATATCATCCAGTTCTTCCCAGTTTTTTACTTCTCCGTTCTGATCACATCTAAACACCATTGTTTCCAGACCAGCATCAAATGTATTACAGGTATCTATTCGAACATATTGACCTGTTTTATCTTTTTCAACCGTTATCACCTGTTTGCCATTCTCTAGTGCTATCCATATTTCCATGTATAACGGTGCTAATTCTTCTGCAAACGTTGGATATCTTCGTGTCAGAATCTGACACATTTTTTCTATCGTCATTTTTCTGGTCTTGTTTTTTGCGCAATCTCTTTTCATCGGTATGCCATGCATCTTGCGCCAGTTATTATTCTGGAGCTGTGCTACAGTAGGTACAACCCGTCTATCTGGTTTTTCT